>ORMF012687004.1_pt1 | contig 59058 bp, 66 predicted proteins | sample 1779871 | NCBI WGS metagenome assembly ORMF01 (sample SAMEA104232316, study PRJEB22302) | groundwater metagenome | biome: forest; feature: aquifer; material: groundwater | place: USA | collected 2011-08-07 | depth 5.4 m | reverse complement strand
TTGATCAGCATGCATATCCTACAAAAGTAAAAGTATCTGATGAAGAGTTCAACGCTCTCAACATTATACGTGATTCATTTCATGGAGAATGGAACTACACCATTAAACCGCAAAATGATCATGTTACTGATGGATGACCCCATAGATAAGGATCGCACTGTCTAATTACTTGTGACCACGTCACAGGACTCTTTGAAGCGCCAAAAATAGAGTGATTCTTAATTATAACATAAGAAGTATAACGATCTTTATATGCTGCATGTGTGTAGGCAATGGATAGAATGAGCACACACATTTTTATTGACGTTATAAATTTCAATTGTTATAATATTCACGATGGTCATTGACTTTCATACCCACATCTTTCCTCAGAGGGTCAAGGACAACAGAGAGCGCTATCTTGGCCAAGACTCCACATTCTCTGAATTATATTCCAAGAGAAGTGCTCGTGTTGCTACTGTAGAAGACCTGCTCGCAAGCATGGATAAAGCCGGCATAGATATATCTGTCGCGCTTAATTTCGGCTGGCGCAGTCATGAGCTTTGTGTAGAGACTAACGACTATATTATCGAGTCGGTGAGTCGTTACCCTGAGAGGATAATTGGATTCTGTTCCATACAGCCTTCGGCTGGAGAAAATGCTCTTAAAGAGTTAGAGCGGTGCCATAAAAGCGGTATCAAAGGGATAGGCGAGATCAGGCTCGATGAGCAGGGCATTGATGTAACCGATGAGGCAAGTATAGGCCCTTTCTTACGGTTGGCTGGAGCTCTGGATATGATATTGCTGGTACATGCATCAGAGCCGGTAGGGCATAGGTATCCTGGAAAGAGCGTCACAAATTTAACCAAGTTATATTATTTTATAGAGGCATATCCAAACCTGAAGATAGTGCTTGCTCATTGGGGTGGTGGGATGCCTTTTTACAGCCTTATGCCGGAAGTTGCAAAAGCGCTGGAAAATACTTACTTCGACACCGCAGCAACTCAGCTATTATACAGTAGAGACATATTTCAATTTGTGAGCCAAGTCCTTAGTCCGGAAAAAATACTTTTCGCCAGCGATTTTCCTTTGATAAGCCAGGGCGGGACTTTGGATCTAGTAAAGTCTCTTACGATACCTCTAGAGCATCAGTCTCTTATCCTGGGCAAAAATGCTGAAAGAATTTTGGGTGTTAAGCCAGGTGTAAGAGGCACGGAACCAGTATATGAGGGCCTTCATAGCAATTGATATTCCTGAAGAGGTCAAAGCTGCCCTCAGCGCCCTCCAAAAAAGTTTGGCATCAAATCTAAAGGATGGGGTGCGATGGGTTGACCCTTACTCCACTCATCTGACGGTAAAATTTCTGGGTGAGATAGATAGGAGCTTAACTGCTAACCTGGAGAAGGGTATCCAGTTAGCATTGGGGAGTGCAGAGGAGATAGAAGTAGAGACATCTGGGTTAGGGGTATTTCCCAACGCACGCTCCCCAAGAGTGCTTTGGGTTGGGCTAAAGGGTAATATACAGCAGCTTAACATGATACAGAGGAGAGTAGATGAGGAGCTAAAAGGGCTAGGGTTTCCAGTAGAAAAACGTCCCTTCTCACCTCATCTGACCCTGGGTAGAGTGAATGACAGGGTGTCTAGAGAGGTTGTCGCCAGGATCGGGCAGACCGTCGCTGACACGCCGGCTCCGGAAGTCAAGTTTACAGTACATACCTTAAGTCTTATGGAGAGTAAGCTAACGCCAAAAGGGGCTCAATACACAAAGGTTTTTACATATCAGCTCAAAAATAAAAATAAAGCTTACCAAGGTTGAAAACTTGGTGGGAGGAGGACAAGTGGAAAACATACAATTTCCCAAGTGCCAGAAGTGCAAGATAGGAGACCTGGTGCCACTGTCTGATTTTGGTAGTCAGGGCGCTGCGATCCATTACAAGGCGTGGGTATGTACCAACCCAGACTGTGGCTATAATTTGAAGATCCGCAATGGCGATGTATACCTAAACGAGCCAATCAACGTTGGCGCCTATCCAGGCTCACGTAATAGAGGCCAAGGTGTAACTTAGGGATTATTAAATAGTTTCTAAAATTGAATAATAGAGGTAGAATTGCATAGTTAGGTGAAGGTCTAGTGGTCGCTTTTGATGTTCATATTCTTGGCCTACAGCTCACTGAGTCTAAGTATTTGGTACCATAAGGGGTACCGTGTAATTTATATAACATACCGAGGTAGAGTTGATAACTGCCACGGGGTCAGATAAGGTCCAAAATAATGGTGGGCTCCAACAGAGTGACGGAGCTTGGCAGAAAAGACCAGTTGGTAAGACCTATAAAGTATTAAAGATAGCGCCTACTTCTTTCTTTTCAGACTATGGCTGTCACGTACGTATCTACGAAGAGAGCCGTATATTGATGGAAATGGGTAACAGCGTTACGATCTGTACTTACCATACCGGTCAGGACGTTAAGTGCCTTGATATCCAAAGGGCCGTGAATACTCCGTGGCGGAAATCGGTGCAAGTGGGTTCAAGCTTGCACAAGGTCTATTATGATCTTTTACTATCACTGAAGGTCGCACAGATAGCGGCCAAAACCAAGCCTGACCTAATTCATGCTCATCTACACGAAGGGGCGCTTATAGGGTATCCCATTAGTAAAGCACTTGGGATACCCCTTATTTTTGATTTCCAGGGCAGTCTTACCAGTGAGATGCTGGACCACGGCTTCATAAAGCGGGACAGCTTGATGTTCGCGCCCTTGCGTTTTCTAGAGTCTGTGATCAACCGAATGCCGGATATCATAATTACTAGCTCTCATAATGCTTCTAACGTCCTGATGAAGGAATTCAATTATCCTGCGTCCAAAGTCCTTACTCTGGCTGACAGCGTCGATACAAACTTCTTTAAGCCACGATGTGAGCTTTCATCTCCTCAGCAACTTGAGGACATGAAAGAGAAGCTGAATATACCAAAGGATAAGTACTTAGTAGCTTACCTGGGACTACTGGCACGGTATCAGGGTACGATTAGCCTGATGGAGGCTGCTAAAATAATGCTAAAAAAAGGCCTACCAGTGCACTTTCTGGTTATGGGATACCCAGGAGAGGATGCATACCGGTCATTGGCTAGGGAGATGGGCATAGACCAGCATGTGACGTTTACGGGCCAGATATCCTATTTGCAGGCCCCCTATTATCTTGCCCTTGCCGATATTGCCGTGTCGCCAAAAATCTCTGAAACAGAAGGCAACGGAAAGCTGTTAAATTATATGGCTATGGGACTTCCCACCGTGGCCTTTGATACCCCAGTAGCTCATGAGATACTGGGGGACCTGGGAATATATGCGAGAAAGGGAGACTCAGAACATCTGGCAGAGAGCTTGGAGCTCCTCCTGGAAGACAAAGGCGCCGCTGAAGAACGTGGTGGTCTCCTCAGACAGAGGGCTATTGAGAAGTTCTCATGGGACTCTACGGGCCTCCTTCTTCAAGAGGTATATAACTCTCTTTGTGGTTCCCTTCGACCAGGCTCAGGGTAAACTCTCAGCTCACCATGAGTGGTGTTGCTTAGCCAGGCCCGCTCACCCCGAGACTCTCTTGAGCGCCGCCCAGTTCTTTCAAGGAAGGTCGAAGGGCCTGTCGAGGACGATTGCTTTTATGGTTGGACTAGCTGCAAACCTTCGAGAATTATTTTCGTATCGAGAGCTAATCAAGAATCTGGTGGTCCGCGATATCAGGCTTCGGTATAGGAGCTCTATACTCGGATTTTTCTGGTGCCTTCTAAATCCTCTGCTAATGACTATAGTATTTACGCTACTTTTTACGGTTCTCCTCCCCAATAACAACATCGAAAAATTTCCTATCTTTATCCTGGTAGGCATTTTGGCCTGGAACATGCACTCCACATCTATAATGGGCGCTATAGGCAGTCTGACCGGCAATGCCTACCTAATTCAGAAGGTGTACTTTCCAAGAGAGGTATTACCAATATCCATTATTATGGCGAACACCGTGAACTTTCTCTTGGCGCTTCTGGTAGTGTTTGGCGCTATTCTTATCTTTCAAGTGAAGCTCTCTTCTACTGTTCTTTTATTGCCTCTGGTTATCCTGGTGCATGTAATGTTTACAATGGGTATCGGGATGTTTCTGGCTGCTATCAATGTCTATTTCCGTGACACTGCTCTTATCATGGAAACTGTGATGCTGGCCTGGTTCTTTCTAACTCCGATTTTTTATCGTATTGAGGATGTGTTTCCGGCTTACTCAAGGGCTCTGTATATTCTAAACCCTATGGCCTCCATAATATCTTCCTATAGAGACATCCTTTATTACGGGACCATGACCCAGTTGGACTTCTTCTCCAGGACCACAATAACTTGTGTACTGATATTGATCGCCGGGTACTATTTTTTTGTTCGCTGTAGTCGCTCTTTTAGTGAGGCGCTGTAGTGGGGGCGATAATATTTGATTCAGTCTCCAAGCGGTATAAGATCCATCATGAAAGGGTACAGTCCTTCCAAGAGGCTCTTATAAATTTCTTTTATCGTAAGAACGGCACAACAGAGGAGTTTTGGGCCTTAAAGGATGTTGACTTTGAAGTCGACTACGGTGAGACTTTAGCCATAATAGGTCCGAATGGCTCCGGCAAAAGCACCGCTCTGAAGCTTATAACCAAAGTTATTGAGCCTACCAAAGGCAAGGTCGCTACCAGAGGCCGTCTTGCATCTATGGTCGAGCTCGGCGCTGGATTTCACCCCGACCTTACCGGTAGAGAAAATATTTTCCTGCTAGGATCGATTTTAGGGTATAGTGCAAGGGACATGAGCCAACGCTTTGACGGTATAGTTGCCTTCTCTGAGTTGGAGCGTTTTATCGATACTCCTTTGAAGCATTACTCTTCCGGCATGAGCATGCGCCTGGGGTTTTCTATAATTATTAACGCAGACCCAGAGGTCCTAATCATAGATGAAGTTCTGGCTGTAGGAGACCTGGCCTTTCAGGACAAGTGCCTTAAAGTCCTGAGAGAGTTTCAAGCGGCTGGGGTGACTATCCTGATGGTCTCCCATGACCTTGAGCTGGTGGTCCATTACTGTGATAGAGCTATACTTTTGCAAGAAGGACAAATCGCAGCGGAAGGCCGTCCACATGATGTTGTCTCCGCTTATATTTCCGCGACGCCTGTATAGAACGACGGCGAATAAAACGCCAGAGAGAATCGCATTTTCTAGAAACCTTCGCCAAACCAGGCTGAACGGAACCAAGTTTCGTCGTCAGCATCCCATTGGTCCCATATATAGTCGACTTCGTCGATTAAGAGGCCAAGCTGTGATTGAACTACATGGCGGACAACACAATGAGACTCAAAATTCTCGGGACGACACTCAACGAACAGCCTGGCTCGAATCGGAGGGATATCATGTCCTCAGATTTTGGGACAATGAAGTACTCACGAACATCGAAGGAGTGATCGAAACGATATGGCAAGGTCTGGAAGAGACTTCACCCTCATCCTAACCTTCTCCCCTAAGGGATAAGGGACCGATTCTTGCGGCAATTCTACGTCGGCTAGGTGGCAGAGAGACAGGAATAGGAGGAGTGTCCGTGGCGCTTATTCAGTGTCCAGAGTGTAAACTTGAGGTGTCAGATCAGGCCCCCGCGTGTCCGCAATGCGGTTATCCACTTGCTGAAAAATTTAAAAGCGTTGATCTCAGAAGTAGCGCTGTCGTTCAAACAAAGGCCGCTGACGTGGAGTGGGAAACTTGTCAGATTGAATGGAGTGTAACGGCTGGCTTGTTCGGTCGACCACTACCGTGGAGCAAGAATTACTTCTGGGCTCGTGCCGCGTCACCAGTGATTGGCACATATACGGCAGCGTCCTCATCTGAGTTTGGCGGGGGGTTTCAGGCAATGATGACCACGATGGGTAAGAACGCTGATTACAGCCCGCGTTCTTGGGATAAGAACTCTCAGGAAGCTTTTAGACAAGTGTCCGAGCTACTAATCGAAGACGGGTGGGAACCCACCAATTTCCAAGCTAGTAGATGGTGGCAGCAGGGCTTTCGACGACAGGTTAGAAGGGAAGAAGACGGGTGGTATTTCGACACAAGTACCCCTAAACCGTCGTGGGGTGGCCGGTGGGTATTTCACATAAATCCCTCTATCCCGGACGAACTGGAAGCACTACATGACCCAGCGGTGCAACAAGCTCTTGCTGATGGGAATATTCAGCAAGACAGCGAGGGTTACTGGGCAAAAGAGGCTTACAGTATTGAGTTTATCAAGGCCCAAGCCAAGAAAGACGGTGCGAAAATCGTATTTGAAAGTAACATACAAATAAGCCACGAGGGTGTTCATAGAATTGCTTTCAAAGGCGTGCAAGACTGAAAACCGACAAGAAGATGACTAGCTCATTCGTACACATCTGCTATGACCAAAAGACAAGGTGAAAGCATCTCTGAAGTGGTTTAGAGAATACGTTATCTCTTGCTATCTTAAAAGCTTGGTTAGTTTTATCCAAGAGGAAAGAAGGGGTCTTTGAAAAGGATAGTTGTCTGTGGGGTACAGACCCTTTTTGTAAGGGGTGGTGCAGAGATGCACGTGGATAACCTGCGCCAGCAGTTAGAGTCTAGAGGTCTTATAGTTGACCAGGTAAACCTTCCTTATAAAGACATGCCAAGGATGGAGATCCTCAAAGGCTTCATAGCCTGGCGCGCTCTGAACCTCCTGGAAATGCACGGCAATAAGGTCGATATGGTCATCGGCACCAAGTTTCCCTCTTATGCTGTTAACCATCCAAATAAAGTGGTATGGCTTATTCACCAGCACCGACAGGCATACGAGCTTTACGGTACTCAGTACAGCGATATGCATACTCGTATAGATGGCAAAGTGTTTAGCCGATTGGTCAGATGGATGGACAAGAGCAGCCTAAGAAATGCGAAAAAAGTCTTCACCAATTCCGGCAACGTTTCAAAACGACTTCTCAAGTACAATAATATCCAGGGTGAGCCGCTTTACCATCCTCCTAAGCTGCATCAGCTCTTTCGCAATGATGGTCATGGCGACTATATCCTTGCGGTAGGCCGTATGGAGCCTATTAAACGTGTAGACCTAATAATAAAGGCTATGGCTTATTCCAGCAGTGGGTGTAAATGCGTCATCGTGGGAGATGGACTCCAGCTTGCAGAGCTAAAGGCGCTCGTATCCAAGCTTGGTCTAGACGGGCGCGTGACCTTTGCTGGTCATGTTAGCGATTGCGATTTGGTAGACTTGTATGCAGGATGTGCCGGCGTAATATATCCTCCTTACGATGAGGACTATGGATATGTAACGGTAGAGGCGTTCCTGTCCAAAAAGCCGGTTATAACCACAGAGGACTCCGGCGGCACCCTGGAATTCGTAAAGGACCAGGTAACAGGATATATCTCTCCTGCGGACCCACAAGCTCTGGGAGCATATATAGATGAAGTATACTGCCGTAAGGACATGTCTGTCTCCATGGGTGAGGCGGGATACGAAGTGGTCAAGGATATAAGCTGGGATAAGGTGTTGGACCGCTTAACAGAGACTTTATGATGCGCTTAGCCACCATAAAGAATGAGGAAAAGGTATATCACAAAGATAGTATTGATGCAGCGGATAGTCTAGACAAAGCCCCTGACATTTTAGACATCGTTGGTCTTGCACTTCTACTATTTTTCTCGCTTTTCTCAATGGCTGCAATGCTGCTGGCTGGCCTCTCCCTGTTTACTCCCCCTCTTCTTATTGCCTCATCTCTAGCTATATCTTTAGCCATAGGGTTTTCATTCTGGCAGCGGTTTCGTACGGATCTTTCTGTAAAAATATTAGGTCCTACAGTTGGCGCCTTTGCCGTTATGGCTTTGAGCGCTGGCTTATTTACCCCACCTGCCCAGTTTATCTTGGGAGGTTGGGATGCCGGTGTTTATTACAATACTGGTATAGCCTTGGCCGAGTCCGGCTCTTTGACCTGGAAAGATGAGTTATTTGAGTCTCTTCCCCCGGAGGTGAGAAACACCCTTGTAGACTCTCGCCCTCAGCTTTATGAATACCTTCTGCCGGGTTTTTTTATCTCGGAGGGCGCTGATATAAAGAGTCAGTTTCCGATGCTGCTTAGCGTCTGGATAGGCGTCCTGGCGCTGGTAGGAGGGAATCATTTGGCCCTCTTTACTCCATCCATTCTATCGGGGCTTGCTATCTTCTGGTTCTATACCTTTAGCCGTCATATTTTGGGCAGCAAGTTCGCATTTATGGCTTCAGTGTTACTCGCCACTAATACGGTACAGATATGGCACGCCAGACAGACCTTATCTGAAGTCACCTTACAGGGGATGATTTTCGGGTCACTTGCTGTCGCTTTGCTCTTCCTGCGGTACGGCAGTCCCCACGCAGCGGTCTCTGCGGGACTAGGACTAGGTATACTGCCTCTGATCAAGACTGAGGCTACTTTTGTATCCATAATCTTCATTTTGTTCTTTGCGGTCGCGACTGTCAGGATGGGTAAGCAATTAAGATGGCCTTTAGGAGGCTTTACGGCGGGAATGCTTTTCTCTGCCGGTTATTACCTTACTGTGGCAAGGATGTACGTCTTCGAGCAGGTGGTCGCTTCTGGGTTATATCTGGCTATGGGATCAATCTTAGTTGCTGGGGCCATCCTGTCTATAGCTATTCTAGGCCGAGGCAGGCTTCCCTCTATTACGCGAAAAGCCCGTGCGCTGGGTATTATTAGTGCAATATGTCTTAGTACGGTAGGTTTTGCGGGTCTGACCTTCGCAAATAAGGGTATCCCGGATTTGATAGGACTAAGCGTTGCGCTGTGGGATGGCTTGTTTCTTTCTCCTCTTGATGGTCTTTTTATTTTTCTCGGTATCTATTTTGTCTTCAAAGCAAAGCTACACCTACAGGGTCCCGGAATGGCTGTCATAATATTGCTCATGGCTGCTTTTATGGCTAGTCTCCTGTACCTTGCCATATATATTAACTATTTTCGGGCCAAAGAAGAGATACCTTTGTTTTTTTGGGCTACTCGCCGTTTAGTGCCCCTTGTTATTCCTCTCATTTCTTTGCTAATCGCCTTTTCATTCTTTCAGACCAGCCAGCTTCTAAAGGGGTATAACAGCAATGTGTTTGCATCTTTTGCTATGGTTGCCGTTCTGCTATTTAGGCTGCCGGATATGCTGCCGGTGATGCGGCATACAGAATATGAAGGGTCCATCGAACAAGTAGGCCGGATAGCCAGATCGATAGAAGGTAATAGCATAGTCCTTTTTGACACCGACGATTTAGGGCAGCGACTGTCAACCCCACTTCGCTTTATGCACGGCTTGCCTTCCTACGTAATGCGGAATAGCGATGCAAGCATAGGTACTCTATTCGAGATGGCCAGGGAAAGTGGTAAGTCTGTCATATATGTGGCTTCCGGACCGGGAGCGTCCTCCGCTTATTTCAATGACTATACACTCGCTCTACAGGACTCTTTCGAGTTAGCGCTTCCGGAATGGGAAATGACTTCAGAGGGGCGCCCCTCTAAGGCCTACTCCTTTTCTACGCCGGTATATATATTCAAGGTAAGAGCTGGTGCGTCGCATAGCCCGGTCCCGATGCCCCTCAGGATCAATGTAGGCAGTAATAGCGCGGAAGAATATCAACATCTAAGCGGAGACCTATTTCTAGCAGAGACAACGCCTGCTGGAGAAAGCTATAGATGGACCGGGCGCCAGATAAAGATAGCTGCGCCTAAAATAGAGTATGGTCCGCTTATCATAGAGTTTATGGCTGCGGGCAGTAGACCGGAGGGTGTTCCCGGAGCTTTACTGGAGGTATCCTGTGGGACTCGTAACCTGAGGGGTATCACTCTGTTGTATAACTTTAGCGCATATAGATTCGAAGTACCCCCAGATTGCAACGGTGAGGCGGTCACAATTACAACCAATACCTGGACGCCAAAGGACTATGCCATATCGGCCGATAACAGGGCCTTAGGGTTTATGCTGGCCTGGTTGGAGCTAAAGCGCCCCATAGGAGCCGATTAGTGGACAAAGACTTGCAATTTCTTTTTGTGAATATCGGTTATTACCCCTTCATTGGCGGCTCTCAGCTCTATTGTCAGTGGCTGGCTGAGAGACTGGTTGCTGATGGACACCGCGTCACGGTGTTCACAACGGACGCTCTGGAGGTAGAAAGTATCTGGAACAAGGAAAAGCCGCATCTCCCACGAGGGTCAGAGCGTATTGGTGGTGTAGAGGTGATACGGTATCCTATAAGGCACCTTCCTCCCAGTCCATACTCCTTTTATCTTATCAAGAGGGCCACTGTGGCCTTGAGCGCACTGCCATTCGCGCCCAAGCAGCTTTTGAGGTATATGTCACGCTATACGCCGTGGGTCCCTGAGATGTCTAAGGCTTTCAACTCCTTGAAGGACAGGATAGACCTGCTGCATGTATTTACGATACCCTTTGAGTCGCTGATGATAGACGCTATATCCTATGCTAACAGAATGGAGATACCCGTAGTCGCAACTCCTTTTATACATACCGGAAGAGAGGATGATATGGCTGTGAAGCGTAGCTATACCATGCCACATCAAATAGATATACTTAAACAATGCGATGCTGTCACTGTTCTTACCGATATCGAAGGGTACAGCTTAAGAGCATCAGGAGTACCCGGCGAGACTATCTTTAAGGTTGGGGCGGGTATACCCAAGTATCAATATGATGACCATCCAGACTCTTTACCTGAAGAGCAGAATGATAGTTCCTATAAGGTGCTGTTCCTTGGGGCTGCTACCTATGAAAAGGGCGCGGTGCATCTTCTTGAAGCCGTTAGGGCCCTCAACCATCGCGGGGTAAATGTGCACCTTCTTATTGCCGGCACAGTTGTCGATCATTTTATGCGACACATTGAGAATCTAGCCGGTACAGATAGATCTGTATTTACGCTGCTTGGTAAGGTTACTGAGGAGGATAAACATCAGCTTCTGCACTCTTGTGACTTATTAGCCATGCCTTCCCGGGTTGACTCCTTTGGACTTGTGTATTTGGAAGCCTGGTCCCACCAAAAGGCGGTTATTGGAGCTAAGGCCGGCGGCGTGCCGGAGGTTATAGCTGACGGGCAGGATGGAAGGCTGGTCGAGTTTGGAGATGTACCCGGCCTGGCGGATGCTATAGAGGAGTTACTAAAGGACAAAGATGAGAGAGACAGACTTGGACGTAATGGATACGCCAAGCTGCTTAAGTGCTACACCTTGGACAGAGTGTACAGTCGAATGGTAGATGTATACGAGAAAGTGCTGAAAGCATGAAGCTATTGCAGGTTGTACACCAGTTTTTGCCGGAATATGTGGGTGGGACCGAGGTATATGTTGATGCCCTGTCCAGGCACTTAGCTCTTCATGGTCATGAAGTAAGGATTTTTGCCGGCTCCGATAGCTATTCCGAGCGTGAGTGGAAAGGCATGAAAGTACACACAGTCCCTGGCGGTCTAAGAGGTGAAAGAGGGACTGTTGGCAATTTCCTTACTGCATTCGGAAACTCAGGAGCAGAGCGCGCCTTTGAAAGGCTGTGCCGCGAGTATGCTCCTGACCTGGTGCATTTCCACCACCTTCTGGGGCTGTCAAGCCGGCTTGTCAATATAGCTCGCGCTTTGGATATACCGACGGTCTTTACTCTTCACGACTACTGGTTTCTATGCCCAAACGGCCAGTTGATTACAGAGCGCCAAAAACCTTGCGATGGCCCGATGCTAGGGATTAATTGTGGAGTATGCGCTGCCCACAGACTGGGACTTGCGCCTATGTCGCTGTTTGCTCCTGTGGTAGCTCCGATATTCCTTCAGCGCCAGAGGGTCTTAAGAAGGGCTGTATCCAGTGTTGACATAATAGTTGCGCCATCCAAGTTTATAGGAAGTATCGCCGAGAAGAACGGCTTACCCAGAGACAAGATAGTATATATAGACCACGGAATCGAGCTATCTCCTTTGAAGACCGGCCATGACCCGGAAGAGGATGGCACACTTAACATCCTATATCTTGGCTCCATCGCGCCGGTTAAAGGTGTTCATGTGCTGGTCGAGGCCTTTAAGCGCTTGAACAGCGATAGAGCAAGACTCCTGATATATGGCGACACCTCTGTTTTCCCTGAATATAGTGAGGGGCTTAAGAAAGCTTCTGGAGGGTCAAATATTGCTTTCATGGGAGTGGCTGAGAGAGAGGGTGTACCCCAGGTCTTGCAACGAGCAGACGTGCTGGTGGTCCCTTCTCTTTGGTATGAGAATGCTCCACTCGTAGTGCAAGAGGCCTTTGCCATGGGAGTGCCGGTAGTGGCGTCTAAGATAGGAGCTCTCCAGGAATGGGTCATAGATGAGGTTAACGGGCTGCATTTCCAGACCGGCGATGCCATTGAGCTTGCTGAGAAGCTCAAGCTCCTTATTGACAGACCTGAGATATTGCATAAACTAAAGTCTAATGCGCCTAAGGTCCCTTCTATCGATGAACATGTAGACCGGATAGAAAAAATATACCAGGACCTGGTAGAAGCAAGGCTAAAGGTGAATTAACGTGACTACAGATATTGGACTCGCCTCTGGCGAGCCGGCTTCGAATCTAGCAGCTAAAGAAAAGTTTGATCCACAAGAGCTTGGTCTCGTAACAGTGGTCATTCCTGTCTTCAATGAGGAGGCGGCGGTAGCAGGCGACATAGAGACTATCAGAAGCTCTATGGATGCCGCTGGGTTCATGTATGAAATTATAGTAGTAGACGATGGCTCGAAGGACCGTACTGCTGAGATAGTAAGATCATTTGGTGATATAAGGCTAATTCAACATCCCCGGAACATGGGTGTTGGGGCTGCCCGCAAAACTGGAATAAGATACGCCCGCGGACAGGTTGTTATAACCACCGACGGTGATGGCACTTACCCTAACCAGGATATGCCGCGGCTGCTTGCTGAGATGGGCGATAATGACATGGTCGTCGGCGCCAGAGTACGTGAAGCCGGCACTATGCGCTGGCTGCGGACTCCGGCCAAGACCTTTATCCGCCTTCTGGCATCTTATATGACCGGTGTGCATATTCCCGATCTAAACTCAGGGCTAAGATGTTTTCGAAAGCGAGACGCGGAGAGATTTTTCCCGATGTTACCTCAAGGCCATTCGTGGGAAAGCACGATTACTATGGCCTTTCTAAGCAGCGGCTACCTGGTCAAATACGTGCCAATAGAATACTACGAGCGTAAAGGCGGCAGGTCGAGCTTTCATCCCATTCGTGACACTCTGAACTATTTGTCTCTTATTACCAGGACTGTTATGTACTTCAATCCCCTGAAGATCTTGGCCCCTCTAAGCTTTTTCCTGCTGGCCATTGGTGGAATAAAGCTGCTAAGAGATGTCGCCGTCTACAACTTTCATGTGCCCGGCTCAACCATAATGCTGGTGATCACCGGAGTGCAGGTAGGCGTGCTCGGACTTATAGCAGACCTGATTGTGAGACGCGTCGGGCGGTGGCCGTAAATCGATAGTGAATGGTCAATAGAAAGAAGGAGGTTTCTTGGGCGTGCTGTCTTCACGATCAACTCCTACGAATCCAGAAGCCAATACATTGGTGTCAAAGACAACCATTATCATTAAGTAGCAGCAGACCTGTGTTGCTTGCGGGCCTTATGTCGCACCGCCGTTAGTGCTCGGCTTACTTCACTCTCGAGTTCTTCAGAGGGTATATCCGCAAAAGCACCTCCGATCTCATGCAAGATGGCAAAGTCTCGCTCTCGCTCCATTTCCATCAAGGCCAAGCGTTTTAGATCCTTAATAGAAATAATGGCTGCTATGGGTATCCCACTTTTCTCCACAATGATTCTGGTCTCCTTGCGGAAGACTTTGTTGAGCAACAGGCTAAACTGCTGCCTTGCTTCTGAAGCTTAATAGTCTGAGTCTTGGGTTTACTATCTAACATTCTATTCTCCGCTTCTAACGTCTCTCGTACAATAAAGTCGAAGACGAGTGAAAGCACAGATTGCTGGTCGATGCAGCTTATTTGACAACAGCTTATGGTGATGTTAACTTGAATACCGAAGATTAATATTCTATAGCTTCGGGGTGTAGCGCAGCCCGGTAGCGCGCTTCGTTCGGGACGAAGAGGTCCGGAGTTCGAATCTCCGCACCCCGACCATTTATCGCACTTGAACAAGATAGTAGTGGCGCCCCGATTCTATCGAGACGCCACTACTAATTTTATGCAGTTACGTCTTTCAATGCCCCACTTAGCGGCCCATTAAACTCGTAAAGCCCCTCTGTATGTCCTGGCTCGATCACAAGGTGGAGCTGAGATCGCAACGCTATCACGTCTTCAACGCTTGAAGCATGGTCTGCGAAATGCCTGTCCTTCCATATGCTGAACCGTCCTACTTCTCCGTGACTTTCGGCGGCCTGGAAGTATCCACCGGTTATATAACCCTCTTGTTTGGATACCTCCTCTTCCAGTCTGTGTAATAGTCGTTCTACTTCACGCTCTTGTCCCTGCGAGGGTCTGCATATTGTTAGCCGCATACATGTCATTTTGGTTTCTCTCCTTTTCGCCATGAGCCTGTCGAACTATTTCTATAATGTCCACAGAGTCCATTATCGCTGGTCTTGTTATTTTTTAACACATTTTGTGAACCGGCGTCCCTTTCGCTACCTTAAATACTCCCATACATATTAAAAGAGATGGCCTTCTTCTATGTGGTAATATAACTCAGTGGATGCCCTATACTCAAAACTACCTTGAAATTAGCATTGTAAAGCTAATAATAACAAAAGCATCAACACATTACAGCTATTTTCTATTTTGGACCTCTGACTCACACTCATTCTATTGGTATTTTGAAGATTAAACTACAGCATTCCCAAAGAAGATGACGGATAATTCGCATTGATGGAAACAGTAGAGCAAGTAGAAAGGATAGGAAAGAGCTTAGCTGTCAGGACCTTTGGCGCGCTATTTATTGCTGCCATACCTTTGGCGCTGGTTTTAACCAATGTGCAGTTGGCCTTCAATAGCCTCTGGTTATACGAATATGGCTTTGAAAGGTATCAGGTAGCTACTTACACAGGTATACCAAGGTCTGACCTTATAGCTGCCTCAGAGGGTATGATAGATTTTTTTAACAGCAAGGATGAATTTCCCGAGATAAGGGTCTTCAAGGGAGGACAGCGTTCAACACTTTTCAACGCCAGAGAGGTCCAGCACCTTAGTGACGTACGAGACCTGCTTAACAGGCTCATGGCTATCAGGACTACAGCAGCTCTTTACATAATAATATATAGTGTTGTCGTAATATCCTTTCTTAGAGGCAAGAGTATCCTGGTGCTGTCCTCGCAAGTTATAAAAAGCGGGATAGGCACAGTTGTGGGGTTAATGCTCTTTGCTGTTGTCTCGCTGTTTGGGTTTGACCAGCTTTTCCTTCAATTCCATCTTATAAGCTTCAGCAACGACCTGTGGCGGCTAAACCCCTCTACGGACTATCTGCTGCTGATGTTCCCCCAAGGTTTTTGGTTCGACGCTGCTATGCTGGTCGGGTTGGCTACGGGCACACAGGCTCTAGCCTTATTTTTGGTCTCAAAAGTATATCAAATCTTAGTGAGAACATAGATTACGGAAATACTATATCAAGAGTATAATTATAAAGAATGCTTCAAAAGGTACTCTCTATGGCTCGAAAGGTCAACGACAAATACAAAGAGGCAGCAGAGGAATTCGCCCGCAGAGTCATCTTAGCTCTGGGAGACCGAATTGACTCAATAGTGCTCTATGGCTCAGTAGCCAGGGGCGAGGCCAGGCGAGAAAGCGACATTGACATATTAGTCATTATGCCCGGCGCTAAGGATATTGATGGCCAAATTGAGGAGATATCCTTTAACTTCGAATATGAGCGTAACTTTGCCTTCTTAATCTCTTTAATTCAATACAGTAGAGAGGAGTTTTATCAGCGGATAGAGCTAGGCTCGCCATTCATAAATGAGGTATTAAGAGAAGGGGTCATCCTTTATGACAATGGGACCTACACCACAATTCGTGACAAGGTATTTACAATTAGCCGACCAAGCTCTGAATGATGCCCGCCTTCTATTGGAAAACCAACGGTTCAAAGCAGCGGCGAATCGCGCTTATTATGCCATGTTTTACGCAGTGCAAGCGGCGCTCTTGAATGTTGAGAGAGGGCCAAAAACTCACAAGGGAGCAATCAGCTTATTTCGAACCCAGTATATTACTTCTGGGAAAGTAGAAACTCGGTTTGGCCGGATTTGAATCGTGCCTATAACATCCGACAAAGGGGGGATTATGACGTGAACTCTGAGTTAGTGGAAGAGCAGATTACTGACATGGTCCAAAAGGCAGAAGCCTTTATAAACGAAGTCAAACGGCTGTTGCAGTAGAACAATGGTCTTTACGGGAAGGACTAGCTATAACATCCTCTTCTCGCTTACTTTTCTTGACAAAGCTAATACAGAATATTTATGATATAATTCGCTTAGGGCACTAAAAGTTTTATACCGTAATAATTAGAGTATTGGTCTTATGACCAAATAAGGAACTATATGGAGATCTCTGAAGGGCTTACGGCTCTTACGGAACAGATGCGTCAGGACCTTGGCGCTGATAAAATGTATGTCATTGACTTTGAAAAAGGTGAGGATGAGCAGCCTATTGCTGGGCTGGTATTTGGCGTGCGCAACTCTGCTACCGCGCTGCTGACGGCCAGAATGCACGCCTCTAAGCTTTTAAGAGAGAGCACCAAGCAGCCGATAGACGTTGAGGTCCTGAGCGATCCTATCGAGGAAGTTGAATACCTATTTGACAAATATCTGAGGACTTATATAGCCTCTCATGGTGGAGTAGTTACGCCCATAAAAGCAGAGGAAGAAGAAGGCAAGCTGTGGATCAACATGGATGGTGGATGCTCAGGATGCCCATCATCTTTAGCTACCTTAAAGCATGGCATAGAGCGTACCCTTAAGAAGCATCTTCCCTGGATAAAGCAGGTGGTGCCTACCAACGAGGCTGTAGAACCGGACTTTGGGATTAAATTGAATCTGTTTTCTGGACTGAAAAAGGAGGACAACTAATGGCAAAAGAGGGTAAAGGTGTAGAAGTTATAGACGAAGAAAAGAAGCAGCAGGCTGAGACCGTGGTCCAGGAGCTTCAGGATATCCTGAAAAAGCAGGATGACGAGCGACTTCAGCCGGTCACGCTTTGGATAGACCGCATTAATTACGAGCGCGGAGTTATGTATATGGGCCTCTCCCTTGGCGAAGGTCTGGGCTGTAGCCCGTTCTGTGGCTGTGCCGCAAAGCAGATTGGCGATCAGTTTGAGCCTTTCTTGATGGAGCGCCTGCCCTGGCTGGTGCGTGTTGTAGCTGAGGCTGAGGCTCCTAAAGAGGACGGTAATCCTCTGCTCAAGTTTATTTAGCAGGTCCTTTCATGATTAGTATTACCCCAATTGCAGCAGAGAAGATCATGGCCTATTGTAGAGAACAAGGAAAGCGCGAGACCCTGCGTCTTTACACCGAGCCTGGAAAATGCGCCGGCCATCAATACGCTATGGACTTTAACGACTCCACATCGGACGGAGACCTGGTTTTTGAAGCCGAGGGCCTCAGGGTTATTGTTGATGGCTCTAGCATTCCATACCTAGAAGGCGCCGAAGTAGATTACGTTAATACTTTGATGAAGACCGGGTTTGAGATCAAGAACCCTAATGCAGCATGGACCTGTACCTGTGGAAAGTCCTTTACCGTAGCAGATGAGACTACCGCAGCTTCTGGTCTGCACTAGCTTCAGTTGACCCTTACTTTGATTTATTTGGCCGCTCTCCAGTGTGAGCGGCCTTTTTATGAAACATAGGACAGCCCCAAACGTTATAAATTGACAGGTTATACTATTTGTGGTATTTCTTTCAATTGTATGTACGTCCAAGCTATTTGTGAGGAGACCCCCTGATGCCCAAGTTTAATGTAGTTGGAATAAGAGTAGGACTCCTGTCTGCCGTCATTATATCTCTAGCGGTTCTGGCAGGAGGAAGCACTTTCTTTAGCGATGCTCTGGCAAACGTTAGAGCAGCGCCATCATCCAGCGCTTCTACCGCCTCATGGTCCGGAGCCATATCGGTGCAGAACAATGGCGCCTCGCCTGCAAACGTGGTGGTGAACTTCTATAGCACTACTGGCGTGCAGGTGAAGTCTCATGCCCTATCTACTCCAATTCCTCCTAAAGGCTCTGTAACAATAGACACTGCATCTATACCGGACTTGCCCCGCGAATTCGTGGGTTCGGCTGTGGTAAGCTCCAGCGAGCCGGTGACGGCAGCCTTCGTCGGTTTTGACGCCACTAATCCTGATGTCGATAGGACTATTTATACCGGGTTCGCTGATGGCTCACCCTCTGTATTTGTGCCGGCTATTTCCAACAGCTACGCGGACCAGACCAGCACTCTGGCGGTCCAGAACCTGGAGGGTGGGCCGGTCTCGGTTTCAATTAGGTACTACGAGAGGTTTACCGGGGCGCTATCAGCTACGGTGAACGACAACATCCCTTCTAATTCTTCGCATTATTACGATTCCAGCAACCTTCCAGGCGGGCTACAGCTTCCTCCTCCCTGGTCTGGATCGGCTTTGGCCCAGGCTAGCGGTAGGATAGTAGCTGCCGTACACCAGCCTTACCTCAGCTCTAACAAGGCGGTCTCCTTCGAAGGGCAGGTATCGGTGGGAACTACTGTGTTCTTGCCTACGGCAATGTACCTATACGCCGGACAGAGGCAGACAACCCACATAGCTGTACAGAACACGCAAGCCACTCGAGTATCTATAGAGATTGCGTTCTATGACCGGTCTGGCAATAAGGTTGGCGGGCTGGCAGGCGATATAGAGGGCTTCAGGAAGAGTAGCTGGAATCCTGGCAGCGTTGGTATCGCTAGTGGGTACATAGGCTCGGCAGTTGTCAAGGCATCTTCTCCGGTAGCTGTAGTCGTGAATATTGGCTCTGAAACAGATCTAGCTATGGCCTTCGATGGAGTGCCTTCGGGCTATCCCAAGTCGTCGCTGCCGTATATAAGATGGTCTCCGCAGAATGACGCAAAAGGCTGGAGGACCTATATAGCTGTAATGAACACAGACCCAACCAGCACAGCCGATGCAGTCATACGCTATTATGATCCCAACGGTGCGCTGGTCAATACCACGGCCATCAATGGCATTGCTCCCAATACCAAGGGCAACCATAATCCGGGGCTGTTTGTGGGCGAGGGCGGCACCTTTGTAGGCACCGTAGAGATTGAGGCCAACAGACCCGTAGCTACGCTAGTCAATGCTATTACAGTTGATGGAACGTCATCTGCAAGCTATACTGGGGTGCCTATTCAGTAACTAGCACATTCAGGCTTCGTAGCTATCTGGCATCTATATAATTCTAATGGGCGGCTAACTCTAGTCGCCCATATTCGTTCATGAAATATTTCTCTAGGAACAGTAAAAGTTTATCTACTGACTTTGCCTTGCTAGTACAAAGTTTCAACGCTATTATTGTGCTAAGATTTTGGGGAATAGGCTGGCGTCTAGAATAGTATATAAATCTTCTCCGGCTATTCAGTTATTGGTGACAAAGTTATGGCAGACTATCGCAGTATACCCAGTGTGGACAGGGTGCTGAGCTCCCTTCAGTTGACCCAGACAGCAGATGGTGTCCAGCACGATAATGTGCTTAAGGTGACGCGCAGCGTTTTAGACGATATCAGGAGAGCCGTTGGTCTAGGGTCCCCAGCGCCTTCTCTTGAAGATGTAGTCCAGAGAGTATCTGCAGAGATTTATTCACTGTCCCGTCCGAGCCTACGCAGGGTTATCAACGCCACCGGGGTAATTATCCATACAAACCTGGGCCGTGCCCCTTTGAGCGATGAGGCCGTTAAGGCGGTGCAGGAGGCCGCGCTAGGTTACAGTAATCTGGAGCTGAGCCTGGAATCCGGAGACCGTGGGTCTAGGGGGTCCCACGTAGAGTCGCTGCTTTGTCAGCTCACCGGAGCAGAGGCTGCTATCGTAGTTAACAATAATGCCTCTGCTGTTCTGCTAGGTCTGAATGCTCTGGTTAAGGGAAAGGAAGTAGTTATATCCAGATCACAGGCGGTAGAGATAGGCGGCGGGTTCCGAATACCGGATGTAATGAAGAGTAGTGGGGCGACGTTGGTAGAGGTAGGGACTACCAACAGGACCTATATATCAGATTATGCCGATGCTATCAGCGCCGATACCGGCGCCATAATGAGGGTCCATTCCAGCAACTTCAAAATTATAGGCTTTACTCATTCTCCTGATATAAAAGAAATGGTAGAGTTAACTAGAAGCCGCGCGATATTATTGCTGGATGACTTGGGCAGTGGCTGCCTATTGGACACGCTGCCCTTTGGCATAGACCACGAGCCTACGGTGCAAGAAAGCCTTGCTGCGGGTGTGGATGCGTCCTTCTTCTCCGGAGACAAGCTGCTAGGTGGGCCTCAAGCTGGTATTATAGTTGGCAAAAAGCGTGTCCTGGATATAATTAAAAATCATCCTATGGCTAGAGCTGTCAGAATAGACAAGCTTAGCCTGGCGGCATTAGCAGCTACTCTAGTGCATTATATTAAAGGTGAGGCTTACGAGAAGATACCAGTATGGAGGATGCTTAGCACTCCACTGTCTGAGTTGGAGCGCCGGGCATCTGCCTGGGCTAGATCTGTAGGCAGCGTGGCTTGTGTCCAAGACAGCTTCTCGACAATTGGAGGTGGTAGTCTTCCTGGGTCCGTTTTGAATACTAGAGTTCTGTCTATACCACAGGACTCTCTCGGCGAGGGCCATACCCTGGATGATCTGGCCATGTCCTTGCGCTTGAGTCAGGACCCTGTTGTGCCCAGAATAGAAAAGGACTGCTTGATTTTGGACCCCAGGACAGTTCTACCGGAAGAGGATATTATACTCTTGAAGAGTTTGCATGACTCCCTTAGTAGGGTGGGGGTGAGAGGATTATAAAGGTAGCTAGTACTTCGCTGAATTGGCTGTAATGAAATTAGGGCTATATGAGTAGGGGCTAAAGGAGTCTGAGATGACACAGAGTACTTCGTTAGAACAAATAGGTAGCGCATTAACAAGGCTGCCTGTATTTGCTGCGTTACACCCTAATGATCGGCTGACCCTGGCTGCAAAGGCCTATCGGAAGAGCTTTCGAGCAGATGATATAATATTTAGTAAGGGCGACCCAGGACATACGCTCCATATAATTATATCGGGTATGGTGAAGATATCCTTGCCATCGGAGGATGGAGGAGAAGCGCTTTTAGCCATACTTCTCCCCGGAGAGTTTTTTGGGGAGCTTTCCCTTTTTGACGGACAGCCAAGGTCTGCTTCCGCTGTTGCTATGGCAGCCACAGAGACAGTAGTATTGCATAGAGAAGAGTTTCTTTCATTTATTAAAGAGCATCCCAGTGTGGTCTTGCCTATTTTGTCGGTATTAAGCGCCAGATTGAGGGGCGCAGATGATGTAATTGGCGACTGCGTGTTTTTGGACATACCGGCGCGGGTCGCCAAGAAGCTTGCGGAGTTGTCGGAGACTTTTGGACACAGTGTAGAGGATGGCGTGGAGATCGATCTGCGTCTCAGACAGCAGGAACTGGCAAGTATGGTAGGCACTACAAGAGAGAGCGTGAACCGAGCCTTGTCTCTCCTTGAGAGCAAAGGCGCTATCAAGCTTGATAGGCAAAAAATAACTATTCTACAGCTTAAACTCCTAAAAGAGACTACATCGTTTTGATGGAAACACCTACCGTAATTGAAGAGCGCTCTCTAAGCTTACTTGAATTCCCTAAAGTCCTTCAACGTCTAGCCTCTTTCACATCCTTTCCAGCCAGTTACCAGCTAGCGCTGTCTCTAAAAATGCACAGAGACTACGAGGAGCTGGTAGAAGACCAGGCTCTAGCCGTAGAGGCCGTGAAGCTGCTGGATATCAGATCCAGCACGTCTCTGGCTGGTATGCACGATCTTAGAGACCTAGCCGAAAAGGCTGCTAGGGGGGGCATCCTGAGCGTAGAGGACCTTATTATAGTGCTTAGCAGCACCAGGATGGCAGACTCTCTTAGGAACGTGCTCTTATCTTATGACACCAGGGTCCCCAGAACCGCCAGCTTAGCTGAGAATATAAGACCTTTGGCAGCTATGGTGAAGACTCTGGAGGATAGCATAAATCCTAGAGGCGAGATCAGGGACTCAGCTAGTCCCTTGCTAGGGGCTTTGCGTAGAGATATCAGATACGCTCACGATGCTCTTCAAAGCCGCTTAACAAGCATAGTGAACTCCTCCAGGACCAAGCCTATGCTTCAGGAACCTATAATAACGCAGCGGTCTGGCAGGTATGTTGTGCCGGTAAAGGCCGACTTCAGGGGTGAGTTCAAAGGTGTCGTGCATGATGTCTCCGCCAGCGGGGCTACGCTATTCATGGAGCCGCTGGAGGTAGTTGATCTCGCCAACCGCTGGAGAGAGGCTCAGCTTCAAGAGGAAAGAGAAGTGGAGCGCGTGCTGCGCGAGCTAAGCCAGATCGTGGGCGAGGAAGGGCGCTCCATTAGGAGCAACGTAGAGACTCTGGCAAAAATAGACCTGGCCCTTGCTAAGGCCAGGTATTGCGCCGAGATGAGAGGGACTTTCCCCAAGTTACAGCCACCCGCCTCAGGCGGGAGTAATGTCAAAGATGGTGTAGGGCCAATGTATCTTAATTTGGTCAACGCCAGACATCCCTTACTAAGAGGACGCGTTGTGCCTTTCTCTCTAGAGCTAGGAAGGCACTTCTTCGTGTTAGTGATAACGGGCCCTAATACCGGGGGCAAGACCGTGACCCTTAAAAGTATTGGACTGCTCTCCATTATGGCCTTAACTGCTATGCCAATTCCTGCCAACGATGGCAGCGTTGTCCCATTCTTTGATAGCATATATGCTGATATAGGAGATGAGCAAAGCATCGAGCAGTCGCTGTCGACGTTCAGCGCCCATATGGTCAATATAATCAAAGTCTTGGAGGCTGCCACCTCATCTTCTCTAGTTTTGTTTGATGAGCTGGGCGCTGGCACCGATCCACAGGATGGATCAGCCCTGGCAAGAGCAATACTCTCTTATTTTCTGGATAAGAAAGTCACTACGGTGGTGACTACCCATCATGGCGACCTCAAGAATTTTGCTCAGAGTGAGCCAGGGGCAGCCAACGCCTCTATGGAGTTTGACCCTGAGACCTTTGCTCCTACCTACCGTCTTTCTGTTGGGCTGCCTGGCCGCAGCAACGCTATCGCTATTGCACAGCGGCTGGGCATGCCCAATAATATTCTTTCCGAAGCCCGTTCCTATCAACCCGCCAGCCAGGTACAGGCGGATGAGCTTCTGGCTGAAATCCAGAGCGAGCGGACCAAGGTAGCAGAGGTCCTGGCAAGTGCAGAGGAACGCTTTCGGCAGGCAGAGGATAAGATGCAAAACGCCCGTAGGGAGCTTCAGGAAATAGACGAAAGCAGGACCGCTATCTATGATATGGCCCGCATAGAGGCAGAAGAGGCTTTGAGGGAGGTACGAGTTGCCCTACGGTCGGCGGCGCAGGAAATAGACCGCGCTATTCGTGAGACCTCCAGAGAGAGACTGCTTGAGGCATCCCGTCAGCTTGAGACGGCAGAGACTGCAATGGAAAAACTTTTCATTCCGGTCCGCAGGTCTACAGAAAGAGCCGGCCCAGCGGTTAAGGGCCCCGTGTCTGTCGGCTCAAGAGTGTGGGTACCTAAGCTGCGGCAGTATGGAGAGGTCATAGGCCTTCCCACAGGTGAGGGCGAGGTAGAGGTACAGGTTGGACCTCTTAAGCTTAGAGCGCCAATCGACGAATTGGAAGGCACCGGGGAGGTCGCTTCCAGGACGCCTCTGGCGTCCAGATATCCGAGGCCGCTTCCCGTGCCTCCCAGTGGGGCAGAGACCGAGCTTCACTTAAGAGGCATGAGGGTAGAAGAGGCTTTAAATAAGATGGACTCTTTCATCCATGACTCCTATCTTGCTGGCGCCAGACAGGTCAGGATAGTCCACGGCAAAGGGACCGGCACGATGCGCCGTGCGGTAAGAGAGATTCTGGTAAAACATCCGCTGGTAAAATCCATTGGTACTGCGGCGGCTAACGATGGTGGCGAAGGGGTAACGGTGGTGGAGCTGGCAGAGTAAAGTATTGGTTTTTTATCAGGTTTTAAATAACCACCTGCACTTCGCCCAGGGCCTCCATCAAGCTATGACTTTCCCCGCAGTCAACGGGGACCGCGATCAGCGAAGGCTTGTCCATACTGAGGGCGCGGTCCAGAATCTGAGCAAGCTCTTCAGCGCTGGGTACGGTGAAGCCCGGGATGTAGAGCAGCTATACACCGATAAGTGGAATAAGGACACCAAATCGCCGTATACTTGGCTTTAGTAATTATTGAACAACTGAGACAGGGGTCAATCAGATGGCAGAAGCAGTTACATCACTAGATTGGTTTTTGAATCGTGTCAGAGAGAGGACCAGACGTATAGTTGAGGCAAGCCAGCAGCCTCTGACCCCGATATGCTTCATCTGTACAGGTCAGAGGAACGGCTTCACTGGAGACCTCATGGTACCGTTGACTGTACCTGACTCCCTGTGGCGATTAGTGTTAACTAAACATATACGCCGGTACCATCCACTAGCCTACGCACTAGTGGCCGAAGTCGTATCAACCGTGGACCTGGATGCAGTTAAATACGGCATGGAGACTATCCCAAAGGATGACCAAGAGGAAGAGATAATGATAGCAATAGTTCAACGGGGCCGGCAGCCGAAGATGGAGATGGGAAAGATAAAGCATACGACACAGGGGCGAAGACTAGAGGCATTCAGAGAGATGAAGTCAGAAGCGGCCTTCTTCGAGGAGAATCTGGTACTTAAGTGGTAAAGGTAGAAAGTAGAACTAGTCCATATATTTATCGAACTATATTCTTCCAATCGCTTCCGAACTCGCCTAAGATTCTACCTGCTGTATCCGGAGACTCCAAAACTGTCACGGACCCCGAGTCGCCATACTATGGTTATGAGTTCACCATCGGCTCCCCCTCTTATCGGTAGTGCCGCTCTTTCCATTTCTTGCTACAAAGTCTGTTCACACCTGTACCAATCTTAGAAACTATTCCCTGTAGAAATGGTACAATAATAGAGGAATAATTGAATTTTATAGAACCCTTATGGAGGTATGAAAAAATGAGAGGCCGCAGGTGGTACGGTAGAGATACCGAGTTAACCACACGAATGTTTATAGTATCTTTTCTGCTAACGGCTGTTTATCTAGGCTTCCTGGCCTTCTTGTGGGCCGCAGGCGTCGACTTTTTCTCGATGCTGATTATAGCTGGGATAATGCTTGGGGCACAGTATTACTTTTCGGATAAGATGGCGCTTTGGTCTATGGGCGCCAAAGAGGTTAGCCCCGCCGAAGCGCCCGAGCTGCATGCAATAGTGGAGAGGCTTGCCGCCGCCGCCGACCTGCCCAAGCCCAAGGTCGCTATATCTGAAATGGATATTCCCAATGCCTTTGCTACCGGGCGCAACCCTAAGAACTCGGTTGTTGCGGTGACCACAGGCATATTACGCCGCCTGGACAGAGGAGAGCTGGAGGGTGTATTGGCCCATGAGATCTCTCATATCAAGAACCGCGACGTACTGGTTATCACTATGGCCACCTTCTTCTCCACGCTGGCCTTTATGCTGATGCGCTGGCTGATGTTTGCCGGCATGTTCGGTGGCTTCAGCAATGATGATAGACGAGAGGGCAGCGGGGCATATATAATGCTGGCCTACGTGGTATCTATGGTGGTGTACTTTATAAGCTTCCTGCTGATCCGGGCTTTATCCAGGTATCGGGAGCTGGCCGCCGATAGAGGCGCTGTCATTCTGACCGGAGACCCCTCACAGCTTGCATCTGCGCTGCTGAAGATAAGTGATACGGTGCAGCGTATTCCCAGTCGTGACCTGCGTCAGGTGGAAGGGATGAATGCCTTCTTCATAGTGCCGGCGCTTAGCTCCGGGTCGATAGCCAATCTGTTTTCTACGCACCCCTCTATTGAAGAGCGTCTGCGCCGGCTAGACCAAATGCAGAAGGATATGGAGACCTAGTGCGTTTCTTAAACATACTCTTCGGTCGCTCAAAGCCTGTCAAGTCCAGGCCTGACAGGCTTTTTGCTATAGCTACCGCCGAGATAGCCATGTCCGCTCGCCATGGACTGACTCCCTCCGGCAGGGCTGGGGTGTGCTTTCGTCCTATCTCCTCCTCCTTTTTTGCCGAGGCCGAGCGTGAGCTCAAAGAGATGCTACAGCTTGGGGCTCAGCAGACCGAGAGCAATGTACAAGTGACCTCGGATGAGTATGGCTTCCAGTGGGTTATAGCGGAGGACAAGGACTTTTCCGATCTGGTTAATACTATCTATACCGTGAGTCTTACTCTTCAGGAACATGGCTTTGAAGACCAGCTTCTGGCTGCGGTCTTCAAATTTAATGAGGAGGGACGGAGGCCGGTCTACTGGATCTATAACTACAAAAGGGCCCAGTTTTACCCCTTTGTTCCTATCGGTAACTCCCAGGAGCGGGACAATGCAGCCGAGCTAAGGCTAAAAGGAGCGCTGCAAAACGAGCTGCCTGTAGACTCCGACCTGGAGCGTTGGTACGCTCTTTGGGGCGTGCCGCTATAAGAGAGGTAAAAGAATAAACAGAAAAGGTAATCTAATACTAAGTAATGTGGTAAGCAATGGGGTTCAAAGAATATTTGAGATAAGTATTGCATGATATAGTGGACATAATAACCAAACCCGCCAAGTATTTAGTGAAATCTGTTGCATGGATTTTGGCAACAGGAATTTCATTCTATATTTTTCTTCGAGTAGACTTCTTGTTAGTCGGGGAAGTGCGAAGTGGGCTGAAAGAACTAGCTGAACAGCAGAGCCTAGCTGGCGGGATAGTTAAGTCAACACTCGATGTAGTAGAAGTAATCTCGGCTTTGAGTATACTTATTTATTTTGTCATACATTTGATTAGAATACTGGGATCGGAAACTCGGGAATAGTTTTAGCACAATGACACAAGATAACTTTATTAACTTTACAATTATGTTGACAAAGAAGTTAGCCAATGACGTAGCACACACCTGGCTCACTTTATTCTTGAGTATTGTTGCATCCTCTTTTGTCTATGGGATTCTGTCATTGTTTTCAATGCAATCATGGCAGAGGCTCGTAATAGCAGCAGGATTTCTTGTTGCACTTCTCATATTTATGGAGATAGGTGCTGCTGCCAGAAGAATAACTGGAATTCATCTCACTTCAATAATGGGAATAGTTCTAGTAGTTTTACTATCGCTATTGTATTATCGTTCTATGTCGGTAATCGTAAGCTTTTTGGCTATTTTGGTATTTCTGGTGTTTTTGGCTTCCATAAGAAATGCCCTGTTTGTTTCCATCTCGGCCTGTTTCAGATTATTAGCATCTCCTTACGTCTTAACTTATTACTCCGTCAATCTAGCTAGCGAAAAAGTAAATTATTGGATCACGTTAACTCTGTCGCGTTTCTTCATGGACCCCGAAGATCCTAAATCGAAGCCTTGGATGAATCTCATTAATTTAGTGGTTTATATAGCCTTTTTCTCCATCTTCGTAATAATGGATCTTTATGTTTCTGTTGTTAGCCTCGAGTCGATAGTAGGCTTAGCTTCTGACACTAGTACGCTTGGGACACTAGTACCTATTGAAGGAAGCTTGCTTTTTGGAATCGTATGGGTATTATTGCCAGTATTTTGGGGATATATCATTTTTAGCCTAGCTGGGATCGGGGTCACAATGTACCCTTGGAGGAACTTAAGGCCAACTGAACTCCATTTCTTGAAAATTCTTGCTTGGTCAGGAATATGTTTAACTCTAGCTGGGAGTGTAGCCATTTTTATATGGAGACAGATAGGTCTTGCATCTATTAATGGCCAGGGAGATGCCATTGCTTTTCTAGCGTCACCTATTAGTTTAACTCTGTTCGCTCTTCTAATACTGTCGCTCACATTGGGAACTGCTATATCTGGATGGTCTATGTTTTATATCCCAACTTTGTTATTTATCCTTATTCTAACTATTGTTGGAGCAATACTTGCCGTCGTGAGGTTTATTCTAAATTTACTTCTCTGGAATATTGGCAACTTAGAGTCTGTTATTATCGCGTTGATAGACATACCTCTAACTTTAGGGAGAACTCTGTGGAATTGGCTATCCACGTTTGAAATAGCTAGAAATCTTCATATGTATCCAATGTGGGACTTCATTCGCAGAGAGCGTGTCGAGGTCGAGGCGTTGAGGGATCTGGCAATCGTAGCCAAATACCATTACCAACCAAATTTGGCAGCCAATTATTACCAGCAAGCTCTCTTAGTTCTTGCTGAGGTTGACGATGAACCTCTGACTAAGCAGATTAATAAATTATTTGAAGAAGTAAAGGCCGAGATTGAGAAGGCTGAGCCTGGGTCATCCGCTCCCAAGACTGCAGATAAAAACCGGGAGAGCCGTGTTATAGAGTAAGCATATTAGGCAGAATATTTGAATGACTCTTTTTGACCTTAATAGGGAGAAACAGCTTAGGGTTGTCTCTCCCCTGGCTGCCAGAATGCGGCCCAGGTCCTTCGATGAGTTTGTAGGGCAGGAGCATCTTACAGGTAAGGGTAGGGCCTTCCGCCGGGCGGTTGAGTCTGGCACGCCGCCTTCTATGGTCTTGTGGGGACCTCCCGGTACTGGCAAGACCACCTTGGCACTGATAATAGCCTCGACAGCCAAAGCCCATTTCTCCTCAGTAAGCGCGGTATCCTCGGGTGTCGCCGACCTCCGGGTGGTGATAAAAGAAGCGCGCGAGCGCCTGGGTCAATACGGCCAGCGCACTATCCTTTTTATAGATGAGATCCACCGGTTTAACAAAGCGCAGCAGGATGTCGTTCTTCCATATGTAGAGGACGGCACCATAATTTTGATAGGCGCTACTACGGAGAACCCATCCTTTGAGGTGGTCTCGCCTCTTTTGTCCAGGTCCAGAGTCTACTCTTTACATCAGCTCACCGACGAGGATATCGGCCTTATTGTGGACCGCGCTCTTGAGGACGAAGAGCGAGGCTTGGGGACGTTAAGGGTGAGGCTCGAGGACGAAGCCAGAGACTTTTTGGTTAACCTCTCAAATGGCGACGCCAGGAGTGCCTTGAACGCTCTTGAGTTGGCTTCCACTACTGTTGATGTGGACGAGGATGGCTTCAGGACTATTGGGACAAAAGAGCTGGAGGAGGCCGTGCAAAGGCGCGCGATACTTTATGACAAGGCCGGAGACCAGCATTACGATATCATTTCTGCATATATAAAGTGTCTCCGAGGCTCTGATCCGGACGGCGCGCTCTACTGGCTTGCCCGCATGTTAGAGGCCGGAGAAGACCCACTATATATTGTCAGGAGGATGGTGGTCCTGGCTGCTGAGGATATAGGCATGGCGGACCCGCAAGCCTTATCGGTAGCCGTGGCTGCTCAGCAGGCGGTCCACTTCGTAGGTCTGCCTGAAGGGGTTATCCCCATGGCCCAGGCCACTGTTTATCTAGCCACCGCGCCCAAGAGCAACTCATCCTGGGCCGCCTACGGACGCGCCCTGGACGACGTGCGTAACACGCGCAACGACCCCGTGCCTTTGCATCTAAGGAACGCAGTTACCGGTCTAATGAGGGATATGGGCTATGGCGCAGGATATAAGTATGCTCATAACTATCCAGGGCATTATACTCCACAGGGTGGGCTGCCGGACTCTATAAAAGACCACAAGTATTATGAGCCAACGTCGCAGGGCTATGAAAAGTCAGTTAAGGAGAGGCTTGAGGAATTCGAAAAAATGAAGGATGAGGGCTAGAGAAAGATTGGGGAGAATACCGCTTCCATCAACAACGGGTACACGACTTCTAATCTATTTTATCTTAATAATATCCGCGATATCTCTGGCTTGCTCAGCGTCGGACAAGCATAACTCTGATGATACCACCAGTACGATAGACCTTGAGTATTATTTAAGTATTCCCAGGACTTCCGACCGGGATCTTATCGATGTAGGTTCATGTCCTGTTGACCTGGCGTTCGACGGTCAATACATTTGGGTTGTTAACAAGATCCAGACTGGCTCACCGATACGTCGCATCGACCCCAATAGCCATGAATATATGGGAATACCTGGCGCGGGTAAATTCAACACCGCGATTCTAATAATAGACGGCAATCTCTGGATAACTAGCGCTCTGGAAAACAAGATCTACCAGATAGACTCCAGTAACTCGGATGTACTTGCAGAGTACGATGTTGGCAGGTTTCCATATCAATTGGCCTCCAATAATAGATACATCTGGACCTCTAATCTGCTCGACCACTCAGTCACCAAGATAGATATGAAGACACGGAGTGTGGCTGCTACGATACCTGTAGGCCAGGCCCCCCACGGGCTGCTGTTCGATGGCGAGCTGCTGTGGGTGCGCAATAGCGGCGACGGGACCCTTTTTGCTCTGGATCCTGAAACAGATAAAATGGTCAAAGAGGTGAGTGTGCCTACCGGCAGCGGGTTGCTTTATAAGGAGGATGGTTATATCTGGGCAGCCAACTACCATCACGACAGCATTGGTAAGATAGACCCGGTCAAAGGGGAAGTGATAGCTACCTACCCGGTAGGAGATAAGCCGTGGAGGGCTGTCTCAGATGGGCGATATCTATGGGTCACCAACTCTGGGGATAATACTATCACCCAGATAGACCCCAAGACAGGCACTGTGGTTAGGGCGATAGAAAGTAAAGGGCCTGAACCGCTAGCAATCATACACGTGAGAGAACACCTCTGGCTCGTGAACTCCGGAGACTCGGCGCTCTATTCCCTGGACCAGGATGCACACAGCAACCTTGCGAAGATAGATATTAAAGGTCTCTAGTATTTACGAAGATCATAGATGTGCTGTATGAGGCTTGTTCAGCATCGTTGGGTATAAGGGCAGACACCCAGAGCCTGCCCCTACGACATTGGACAATCCAGTTTGTATAATCGCATATGTTTAGTATCCTCTTTACCGATGCTAACTAAATTGTAGGGGCGCACCTATGTGTGCGCCTGCTGCTCTATGAATATATAAGGAGAAATTTAGCCATTGAGTAGCATTCCAACAAAAGATAAGTCACTGCTTACTAGAGACTTTGTCATGATGTGTCTGGTGGCGCTCATGGCCTTCGGTGGCATGTCGCTGCTGATACCTACTTTGCCTCTGTATGTCCTGGACTTGGGAGGCAGCACCGGCGATATAGGGCTGGTTATCTCTATATTCGCTGCGGTCTCTATTATCTTGAGGCCCTTTGTGGGAAGAGCATCGGATATGTATGGAAGCAGGAACACTGTCGTAGTGGGCGCTGTAATCACTCTCATATCGTCGGCCCTCTACCTTTGGCCGGTGGGGATCCCTGCGTTGCTGTTTATCCGGACGCTGCATGGCGCCGGTATCTCTATTATGGGCACAGGGGCCTTCGCGTATATGGCGGAGATAGCTCCTGCCCACCGTCGTGGGGAGGCAATGGGCCTGTTTGGGATGTCGATGAGCATCTCCTTTGCAGTTGGGCCGCTGCTTGGCTCGGTAATTCAGTCTAACTTTAGCTTTAACGCACTTTTTGCGGTCTTAACAGCAGGGGCTTTAATTAGCGCGGTCCTTTCTTACTTCGCACGACCTTCGATTAAAGACGAAGCGAAGACCCTTGCGCCATTCAGCTTCGGCGCACTGATGAACCGAGAGGCTTTACTGCCTGGTATTCTGCTGTTCTGCATGGCCAGCTCTTTTGCCCCTATAGCTACTCTTTTGCCTTTATTTTCACAGGAGCGCTCCCTGGCTGATCCTGGAATTTTCTTTTTTGTGCAGGCGCTGAGTATATTTGTCTCCCGTGGATTTGCCGGCAAGCTATCAGACCGTTACGGACGAATAGCGGTGATTATACCATCTCTGCTTATCGTGGCCTCTGGGGTGACAGTATTGGGACTTTCGACAGCACCGTGGATGTTTCTGCTGGCGGCGGCTATTCATGGCGCCGGCGTGGGTGCGCTACAGCCAACTGCATTAGCTATGGCGATTGATAGAGCAGACCAGAACTCCACCGGCGCGGCTATGGCTACCGTGAACATATTCCTGGACTTTGGCTTTGCTCTTGGCTCTTTTTTGGTGGGTATCCTAGCCCTGTACACCGACATATCAAGCATATACCTGGGTGAGGCCTTTGTTGTGTTAGCTGGAATGTCGGTCTTTTCACTCTGGGTAAAGCAGGAAGAGCGCTCGGCAAGGAAGAGGGCTCCCGCACCTTCTGCTTAGCTATCGCTCTCTTATCTCGGTGAAAGAGCGTATCAAGGGCCTTGGGGCCCTTGACCCCAGCACTTTGGCCTGAGGCTTTATACCTCCCTCTATTTCATCTTCGCTGTAACCTGCCTCTGACATAGCCTTACAGATCTCCTCGGCGTGGTCAGAATGTCTGGTCTCTACTTCCAGCTCCACCTGGACAGCGCCTATGGGAAGAGGAAGTCCACTGCGATGATGCTCTACGTACATGATATTTCCCTTTAGGTCTGCAACAAGCTCCAACAGCTTCGCCAGCCGGCCGGGGCGGTCTTCCATATTGACTGTAAGCACTAAGTATCTGCCGCTAGTAGTCAGTCCGTGTTCCACTACTTTGTCCAGGAGGGACACGTCGATATTGCCGCCACTTAGAACAGATACTACCTTTAGCCCGTGGCAGGACACTTTTCCTGAAAGCACCGCTGCTACACCTACTGCCCCAGCCCCCTCGACTACCAGCTTGCAGCGCTCTAACAACAGCACCATTGCTTGACTTATCTCCTCATCATCCACCAGGATCATGTCGTCCACCAGCTCTAGAATAATCGGTAGAGTAATATCTCCCGGTCTACCAACTGCGATGCCATCCGCCAGGGTGTCTCCGGGTCTATGAGGATGAAGCGTTTTGGAGCGATAAGACTCCGTTACCGCTGGGGCAGCGGATGACTGGACCCCTATTATTTTGACCTGAGGCAAGTGTCCTTTTATCGCGAGAGCTATACCGGATATCAGCCCGCCGCCTCCCACCGGCACTATTACCATCTGTAGGTCCGGCGCCTCTTTTACCAGCTCAAGCCCGATAGTGCCCTGTCCGGCTATGATCAGCTCGTCGTCAAAGGCTGATATGAAGGTCAAGCCATGCGCCTGCTGTAGTTGCCGGGCGTGGGAAACGGCTTCATCGAAATCTCTGCCGTGTAGAATGACGTTGGCGCCATACCCTCTGGTGGCGGCCACCTTGGCAAGGGAAGCGCCCTCCGGCATCACGATGGTTGCGGGTACGCCCAGGTTGGTCGCGGCGATAGCCACTCCCTGGGCGTGGTTGCCGGCGCTGGCTGCCACTACTCCCATTTTCCGCTGCTCCGGCGTCAGCGCTGCGAGCTTGTTTACGGCGCCGCGCACTTTGAAGGAACCGGTGCGTTGCAGGTTCTCCGCCTTCAGCAGTAGCTCACAGTCCGCCATCTTGCTCAGGGACGTCGAAGTAAGCACCGGAGTATGGTTGATATAGCCCTCGATTACCTTCTGTGCTTGTATGACCTGGTCTAGGGTGACCATAGTTTTTAGCCCTGATCCAGCACTGATTTCACGGTTTCGGCTGCTTTCAGCACGTCTGCTCGGCTTATACCGTAATGAGTTACCATGCGCATGAGATTTCCACCATAGTGAGACACCTTTACTCCCTCTTCCGCCAGGCGGGTCAAAAGCTGCTCCGGAGGCATCTTTTCAATGTGAAAGATAACTATGTTGCTCTGAATATTATCAGGGTCTATCGATAGTCCAGGTATGTTAGCTAGCTCACAGGCCAGGACTCCGGCGTTCTCATGGTCTTCGGCAAGACGGTCTATCATTGTATCTAAAGCGACAAGACCGGCAGCCGCGATGATCCCAGATTGTCTCATCCCACCGCCTACCATCTGTCGCACTCGCCTGGCCCGCTGGATGTAGTCCCGGCTGCCGCAGAGCAGCGAGCCAACCGGGCATGACAGTCCTTTGGAAAGGCAAAAGGTAACGGAGTCCGATGAGGCGACCAGATCCTTCACATCTACTTCTAGAGCTACGGCCGCGTTGAATATCCTGGCTCCATCCAAGTGCAGAAAAAGGCCGCGACTGTGGGCTATCTCCGCTACGCAATTAGTGTATTCGGGAGTTAGGACTGCTCCCGAGCAGCGGTTATGGGTGTTCTCCAGTGATATGAGCCTGGTAAGAGGAAAGTGGACGTTAGTTACTAGCCTTATAGACTCTTCGATCTTCTTAGGCTCCATAGTGCCATCCGCAAAATTGGGTACTGTCCTGACGTGAATTCCGCCCAGCGCGGATATGCCGCCTACCTCATTCCAGAAAATGTGGGACTGGTCGCCGATGATGGCCTCGTCTCCCCGGTTGCAATGGGCAAGGACGCCCACAAGGTTGCCCATTGTGCCGCTGGGGACGAACAGAGCGGCCTCCTTCCCTAGTCGCTCCGCCGCCACCTCCTGCAAACGGTTCACCGTCGGATCGTCTCCCCATCCGTCGTCGCCCACCTCGGCGCGGTACATAGCCTCCCGCATCTCCGGGGTTGGATGGGTAACAGTATCGCTTCTCAAATCTATAAGCTTCATGCGCGCCTCGCTGTAATAAGGGTTGTATAGATTCTACAGGGTATTATGATGTTAGCCAAATATGCTTAGAATTATGCCGCGGGCTCGCGGACCATGGCACTGGTGGACCAAGCGAAGACAAGACCAAAATTAAGGTGTGATATAATAGTTTTCGCGGAGGTGGACAATAATGGTACGTAAAGAAGCTAAACTCATTGATGTTAGCAATATGCCTGAATTGCTTCGGATCGCTGAAGAAGTAAACAACAGCAACCAGCCTACAGTCCTCACGAAAGATGGACAGGAGCTGGCGGAAATAAGACCTGCTAAACCTGCTCGGAAGAAGCGTGTTCCCAAGGGGGTGCTTACCGAAGATGACCCGCTGTGGAAACTGTCTGGCTCAGCGAGGTCAGCAGAGCCTACGGACGCTTCCAGGAAGTATGAGTATCTTGGTCAGGACACTCCTCAATAGATATGACGAGAGCTAGATTAAGATATGAGCCATTCTGGGTCTTCGTTGATTCATCGGGATTCCTAGCGGACGCTAACTCCAATGATACCTTCCATGAAGAGGCTCAAGCAGTTCGGAGACGTATTATCGACGAGCGTTGGACAACCTATACCACTAACTTTGTTATTGCTGAGACCCACGCATTGTTTATTACACGGCTGGGGCACAGACATGCCACTGAGTTCCTGCGTCAGATTCGTCAAAGCAACATTAATATAATACGAGTAAGCATCGAAGATGAGCAGCGGGCCGATGCTATTATCTTTGGTTACCAGGACAAAGTCTTCTCATTCACCGACGCCACCAGTTTTTCTGTGATGGAGAGACTAGGAATCCCCTATGCTTTTACCTTTGATAGAAACTTTGCTCAGTATGGCTTAACTGTACTTACACCAAGCACTCCATGACAACTTCCCTCTTTTCATCGATGCCCTTTTCGCCGGTCTAAAAAGCGGCGAGTCTACTTTTGCTATTGACAACAGCACCGCATTCGCCCATTATAGTCATAATTTGCGCCCTGGGTTAAAGGAGGGTGATCATCATGGATTGCAATCGTTGTAAAGGCGTCAATCCCGAAGGCGCCAGGTTCTGTATGTCCTGTGGTGAGGTCTTAGTCCGCCTATGCCTTTCGTGTAACACTGAGGCGCCCCCGGAGGCCCGCTTCTGCATGTCATGTGGATCATCGCTGACTCCAGTGGTGGCAAAAGTGGTATCGGAGCTAAGAGAGAGGCTTCCTGACCTCCCATCTCCAGCTCCCGGAGACCCGGCGCAGGAGCGCTTCAGGCTCTTTGATAGCATAGGCACGTTCCTTAGAAACGCCAGCGCCTCACAGCCTATGGTAATTATATTGGACAACATACATTTTGCCGATCAGCCGAGCCTGCTGCTTATGCAGTTTCTGGTGCAAGAGGCCAGAGATGCCAGGCTGCTTATCGTAGGAACGTACAGAGACTTGGAGACGGGAAGGCGTCATCCGATAGATGAGGTGCTGGCAGCGCTGGCGCAGGAGCGAAGATACCGGCATCTGTCACTGAAAGGACTATCCAAAGAGGACAGCGGAAAGATGGTCGAAGCCCTTACCGGAATAGCTCCTTCTACAGCTTTACTGGATGCGATATACAACGCCACCGAGGGTGTGCCGCTGTACATAGACGAAATGGTGAACCTGCTTACCGAGGAAGGAAAGCTGGATGCTGGACAAGGGCGAGGGGACCTCGCCCCTACAGGACATGCCCTTCGACCCGGCTCAGGACAAGCTCTTTGGCTATCCCACGCACCTTAAAAGGAGTCATAGGACAGAGACTGGTGAGACTCTCCGAGGAAGCCCTTTCGGTACTAACTATAGCGGCCCTCGTAGGAAGAGAGTTCGACTACCAGGTGCTCATGGAGCTAACAGGGAAAGAGGAGGATGAACTCCTTGAGCTTCTGGATGGTGTTGTCGCCAGCAGGCTGATAGAAGAGGTGAGTGGAGCGGTAGGAAAGTACCGATTCCATCACGGCCTGACACGGGAAGTCCTGACTTCAGAGCTGTCCACAACCAGGAGGGTACGGCTTCATGGCCGGATAGCAGAGGCATTGGAGAGGGCCTACAATAAGGACGTAGAGAAGCACGCAGCAGAATTAGCTTACCACTACGGGCAGGCAGCAACCCTGAGTGGCGCTCAGGAAAAGGCTGTGAGGTACTCCGCTCTGGCAGCCAGGAACTCGGAGGCAGCCTATGCCTATGAAGAGGTCATCCGACACTATGAGGCGGCGTTGGGGCTGATGGAAGAGACCGACAACGATTTTGGCCAGGACCCAGTAGCACTGCGCCGCGGCCTGGCCGTTGCCCAGCGCTCTGTCTATCGAAATACAGATGCTTTCCGCAACTTCCGCCGCGCCCGGCAGGACGCCCACGACCGAGGTGATGGGCAGGCTGTTGCGGAGCTGGCCCTGGAACAGGTGCAGACTGGCCTGGTTCCTCCGGACGTAATAGTCAGAGCACTTACAATGGGCCTACAGGCAGTGCCGGACCCGGAGTCAGAGCTGGCAGCAATGCTGCACGTGCATCTTGTTAACCCTTTGGAAGGTCTCCAGAGGGAGGAAGAGGCGAGAGAGCATTATGAGGGGACCCTGGAGCTTGCCACGAGCCATAACTATGCAAACGTGGAGTTGGAACTGGCGATGGTAGCGCTTCAGAGTGCAGCCAACCGCTTAGATCTGGTACAGGCTCCGGTTCTGGATAGGCGCCTCGACGAGCTGGAAGGCAAGTTAGGTCGTACGATGTTGTGGTTCTCTAACGTGAGAAGCTGGTGGCGTTTGCACGCGGGCGACGTGGCCGGAGCACGCGCCCAGGCCCAGCGGCATCTGGAACAGGCGCGGCGGGCGCGGGATACTTACAATATCAATCGCTTGCTGACACAACTGGGCGCTGGTCACCTTTTCCTGGGTGAGTTCACCGAGGCACTAAGGGTATGTGATCTCAGTGAGGGGCAGGAACAGGGCGATCTGGACTTCGGAATAGAAACGGTGCGAAGTCTGGCTGCCGAGGCGCTTGGCGACCTGAATGAGGCTCGATCGAGGATGGCACCGGTAGTAGAAATCCAGCGGCGTCAGAGACGAGGTGCCCATCTTGACAGAGCTGCCGTCCTGTTGAGCGTTGAGCGGCGTCTGGGCAACCATGACCGGTCCAACGCTTTGTATAATGATGTAGTGGGAGCGTTGAATAACCGCAAGGCGGCTAAGATAGGGGCAGTGTCACTCCACGCCCTTATAGCGCCAGAGGCAGTGGTCCGAAACGACGTAGATGTAATATCAAGCTGCCGCGAGGTGCTAGCTCCGCACGAAGGCATCACCGGAATCCGGGTTGGCGACACACCAACATCTGTAACTGTAGGGCGGGTGCTAGGCATCCTGGCCGCGGCCAACAAACAGTGGGACGAGGCCATAGGCTACCTGGATCGGGCTACTGTCTTCTGCCTGGAGAAGGGCATGCCGGTGGAGCTGGCCCACTGTCGCATGGCCCTTGCGGATGCTTTAAATGGCAGAAACGGCACCGGAGACCACCAGAAAGCGGGCGTACTGTTAGACCAGGCCCTCACGGACTATCAGCGTCTGGGTATGCCTTTGTACGTACAGGAGGTGTTAAGCCGCAAGGGGATATTGAAGGCCTGAGACGCAGTGGTCATTGGACGGGTAGGAGGGGGAATGCTGAGGGTGTAAAGGGCGAGGGGACCTCGCCCTTACAGAGGTCTAATTTTGATTAGAAAACAAGAACACAACCGGCGGTCGATACGCCTACCAGATTACAACTACGCACAACCTGGGGCTTACTTCTTCACTGCTGTGAGCTACCAGCGTTCTCCCATTTTCAGTGATGAGGCAATACACGCTATTGTGATGGGTACATGGCTATCATTGCCACAACGTTTTCACGGCATATCTCTGGACGGGTTCATAGTCATGCCCAATCATGTTCACGGAATCGTAATCATTAATGACGTAGGGGCGGGGTCCCCCCGCCCTTCTGCCTCTGACCTATACCAGGCCAATGCTTCAGGACCACCTACACTAGGCGAGAAATATCGCATACTTCAAGTATCAGGCAGCTAAGTATATCAACATTTACCGTGGAACGGCTGGCGAATCGATCTGGCAGCGCAGCTATTATGACCATGTGATTAGGAACGAGGCGGAGTTAAGTCGTGTCCGAGAATATATTCAGAATAACTCTATTCGCTGGGAATTTGACCAAGAGAACCCGATAAACCGGCAGGTAAGGAAATGAGACTTCCAACTCTAAAAGATGTTTGCCTTTAGGGTGCTAAGGTATAATCAAAGTATAAGCACAGAAGCTGAGAAAGGGGCATTGAAATGCCAAGTGAGCGTATACAAAGACAGCTAGACCGACTTCTGGGTGAGGCCGACGTGGCCCTTCGTGAGCATAACTGGACTGTGGTCCGAGAGAGGGCCAGGACGGCCTTAACCCTTGATCCTGATAATAGGGACGCAGCTGGTTATATCACTGTTGCTGACCGAGCAAGAGCGCCAGGGAGTGGGGTGCAGGGAGCAGGGCACAGAGGAGATGAGGCAGAGCTACAGGCGGAGCTGGACAGCCTGAAATGGCTTGTGGATAGCTCTGCGGTAGGTGTTTTTGTAGTTGAGGCTTCCACCAGAAAAGTGCTCATGGCCAATCGTGAAGTCCAGCGTGTCCTCGGCTTTCCCCACAGCCCGGAGCACGACTGGCAGTGGTATGAACACGCCTATGAGCGGCGTAGACCGAACGGGCAGCTCTACGCGCCTGAAGAGCTCCCCTTGACACGGGCGTTGGAACACGGAGAGACAGTTCGCGCTGAGGAGATGTGGCTGGAGTTCCGCGATGGGCGCAAGGTGCGAATCTTAGCCAGCGCCATGCCGGTGTACTCTAAGGATGGGCGCCTCATCGCCGTCGTTGTCCTCTCTCAGGATATTACCCCTCTCGACGTGGCTATTCCTCCTCATGACCAGGGTGCCACCGATAGGGCTTCGGAGCATAAAGTACACCTCCGGCTGTTAGGTGGAAGGGATATCACTTTGGAGTTCGCATCTGGGACAGAGCAGGGACCGGAGCGACAGAATAACGAGGACTCTATTTACTGCGAGCCTCAGGACTCCACTCGCTTACAGGATAAAGGCTGGGCCTGCGCCGTAGCCGATGGCATGGGCGGCCACGCTATGGGAGAAGTAGCCAGCCAAATGGCAATTAAGGCCTTCGTCGAGGCCTATTATTCCTCCTACTATACTGGTGGCGAAGGAGTCAAACAGGCGGCGCTCCGCGCGAACAGCGCGGTCTATGAGGCCGCACAAAATAATCCAGCCTATAGAGGGATGGGCACCACTCTAACAGCAGCGGTGTTCATAAAAGATATGGTGGCCATAGCACACGTTGGAGACAGTCGTGCCTATCTGGTCCGGCAGGGCGTTTTACAACAGCTTACTAACGATCATACATTTGCCGCCGAGTTGGTCAGACTTAAGGCGATAACTCTGGAGCAAGCAGCCGTCAATCCCTACCGGAATGTCCTGACCAGGTCGGTGGGTGCAAGTCCTAAGGTGGAGATAGATTTGGTGCAGCATCAAACATTAGATGGCGATATAGTGATGCTCTGTTCCGACGGTATTTCCAAAAGGCTGACGGAGCAGCTTATAGCCCAGGCCCTGACGTCTCAATCGCCTCAGGCTGCCGTGGAGTCTCTGATAAACATGTCAAAGCAGCGCGGCGGAGATGATGACATGAGTGTGATTATCGTGTCATGTTCCGGTGGCCGGGATAGCCGGGATCTATAGGGCTTTATTTCTTGTGAGGGGATACCGCCGTGATGATCTTTAACTTGTTAGATAGATAATGTCTTTGGCAGATAATCAGGGCTTCACCCTCACCCTAGCCCTCCCCCATCGAGGGAGAGGGAACCAATTCTCCCTCCCCTGACGGGAGGGAGTTATATGGAGGGGGAGTAAGTCTTTATCCCAACTGCAATTACCAGATTAAATTTTAAACTTCATAAGACTTGGGGCATAAGAGAGCCGAATGATGTCGCAGGTTTTAACCTGCGGTACAGTCATTGCACTACATCACGCCCACGGACTGCCATACAACTCGTTTATTTGACACACTATATAATAGTTCGTAGAATTTTAAGTGCGTGGGGATATAGCTCAATTGGGAGAGCGCGGCGTTCGCAATGCCGAGGTTGGGGGTTCGATCCCCCCTATCTCCACCAATATTTACGAGTTTTTAAGGCCCCGGGTGTAAGGTGGGGCTTTTCTTGTTTACTTGCTGTGATTGACACTTCATTTTGTCTAGTGCTAATATCTAGCTGCTGTAAAGGTGCTTAGCCTTAAAATGGGTGCATGTACCTAAATATTAGCCTAATTAAGTACTTAGGTTTAATATAAAAGAAGCAAATCAAAGTCTAAGAAGAAGTGATGGTGATATGAAAATGGAAAATCCAGCAAAGGTAGCGATAGTCTACTGCCGCCCCTGAGGCTACCAACCTAAAGCCGTCAGTTTGGCGGAGGACCTCAAAAAAGAGTTCGGAGAGAACGCCATCAACGTAGAATTAGTCGAGGGAGCCAGAAGCACTTTTGAGATAAGCCTGGATGGCGAGCTCATCTTTTCACGCTTGCAAACAGGCAGTTTCCCTGAGCCTGAGGCTATACGCGACCTGATTAAAGAGAAAATTCAGGTATAGTCCTAGCGCTTTCATATCCTTACTTCTGTAAAAGCGCCTTTTCATGCATTGGTGCATTGTTGGAATAATTTATAGAGGCGCTTTTATCTCTTTGCAATCATGTATAGCTTATGGTGTAGTGGAAGTATAGAAAGAGGTGAGTCATGAAAGCAAATCCATCGTCTCAGGGACTTATGGTCAAAGAGGCTGCTCTACAAGCTGTAATCAGTAAGATGGAGGAACAGCCAGACTATAAGCCGGGCTGGTTACTTATCGACAGGACCACTCTCTCAGAGTTGAAGCAACATCTTAGCGATCTGAAGGAGATAATGGGGGCTTACGGCGATACTGAGGGCAGCGACTAAAGCTATGTAGAGACGCAATATATTGCGTCTCTACATAGCTGCTAATCATACGGTATTAATAAAGAGTGTCCTAACCCAGTTTCAGCACCCATATGTTGACTGGCTCCTCCTTGCCTCTCAACTCCACTGATCCCTGTTCCAGGTGCTGGTACTTGTTTGGAGTTTCCTTGTATAACTGCTCGCTAAAACCCGCTTCTCCAGGTTCAGCCACACCCCGCAATCTTGCCACAGTATTCATCGTATCACCCAGCGCAGTAAAATCACCTACCTCACTGGATCCCAGCTTACCTACATAGGATACTTCTTGCTATAATCATCTATTATTAACACCGGAGAACTGCTGTGGTCTCCGATGTTAATTTTTAGTGGCTTACTATATATTTAAAGGGGCAATCCCATTATAGGATTCAACGGTGAAGGTGGAGAGGGCTCCATGAACGAGGAACAGCCAGACTTAGCTTCAGAAGCGGGTAATAGTATTCCTGTAGAGACCAACGTAGGGACTAGTGTTGGGCTCTGGCCTTTGGTAGGCTATTTTCTAAAGCTTGGAACCCTGGGCTTTGGCGGCCCAGTCGCGCTGGTTGGCTACATGCACCGTGACCTGGTCGAACAGCGAGGCTGGATCGATGAAGACACCTATCGTCTTGCTTTGGCCCTTGCCCAAATAATGCCCGGGCCGCTGGCGGCACAATGCGCTATAGCTATCGGCTATTTTCAAGCGGGCGTCCTCGGCGCTACTCTTGTTGGGCTGGCCTTTGTCTTGCCATCCTTCCTCATGGTGATCGCAATTTCGATGCTATATGTGGCTTACGGCGAGCTCAGGTGGATGCAGGCGCTCTTCTATGGGATCGGCGCCGCGGTCATCGCGATCATCGCCATCGCAGCATATAGGCTATCCCGTTCTACCAACAGGCGAGACCCTTTACTATGGGGGATATTTGCCGTTTTGGCCGTTGCGACTATCTGGGCACAGGCCGAGCTGGCCGAGTTCTTCATACTGGCCGGGCTGCTCGTGCTCCTCGTCCGGGCGCGTCCCCAGGGACGCAAGAATGTGCTGGTGGTTGCCGCCCTAGGGGTGACCGCGCTTGTAATTGCTCTTGCGGCCTATCTTGTGCCGCAGTTCACTGTAGGCACAGAAGATGTTCTGGTTCAAATACTGGTCTTTTTCACCAAGGCTGGGGCATTCGTCTTCGGCAGCGGACTGGCTATTGTCCCCTTTCTTTATCAGGGCGCAGTACTGCAGTTTGGCTGGCTCAGTGAGCGCCAATTCCTGGATGCTGTGGCCGTCGCAATGATCACTCCTGGGCCAGTTGTCATAACCGTTGCCTTCATTGGCTACTTGGTAGCCGGTTTACCAGGTGCAACGCTGGCGGCTATCGGTATCTTCTTGCCTGTTTATATCTTTACTATTATCCCGGCGCCGTGGTTCATGCGCCACCGTGATAACCCACAGCTCAGGGCCTTTGTGCAGGGCGCTACCGCTGCCGCCACCGGCGCTATAACCGGCGCAGTTATTGTGCTGGGCCAGCGGACTATTTTAGATCAAGATACAACAGGCGCTGTTATCGGGGCAGGGGCCATTAGCTTGGCTAGCCTGGGGCTGCTATCACGCTTCAAAATCTCCGAGCCGGTATTGGTAAGCGCTGCCGGGCTGATTGGGTTGATAGTATGGCCTCTCCTCCAAAGAAGCGGGTAATCTATCCAGCAAAAATGCTATCATAACCTCCTACTCCGCTCGTCCTGAGCTTGTCGAAGGATGGTTCGACAGGCTCACCATGAGCGGTTATCTTCATCCTTTGGGGTGTAGGCGCAAGCCCCCATGCGCGATTAATCTGTTAATGCTCAACACATCTTGCAAGTTTATTTTTCTTGTTAAAAAATACACATTTTTATTGAAAATATCGCCTCTCCATAGTACCCTGTAGTAATTATTCCTTAGTGTATATCTTGCAGACGTAGAAGCGTGGGGATGGTATATTGATACATATGAATAAGAGACTTTATGATTCCTTTTGGAAAAGACCTCCATACCGTCTTATCCTTATCGGGGTTTTAAGCATCTTTTTTTTAGGTAGCTGCCAATCATCAGGGTCAACATATGATGGCCCGATTACCTGCAATTCTGTTGGACAGACCTTATCCGCTCCGGCGGGAGCGTCGTCTGGAAACGACCCGGACTTTACTATGTATGGCTTCCCTAAAATAGCTGGAGAGGCAATGTTTACGCCAGGGCAAGAGAGCAAGATAACCAGTGGTGATGTGTCTATCATCATTCCAAAAGATATGTATACCGAGCCATTGAAATTTGAGCTGCTTCTTGGTGATGAAAAGCTATGGCAGGCTTGCGTGCCGGACAACAAAGTGGTCATAGCGCCTTATGCCTATCGGATAACCGATCCCTCTACCGGGAAGTTGATCGGTCGTGTTGATAAACCGGTTTCTATGAGCGTGACCGATCCAAGGATCGCCTCAAATGCTGAATATTGGAGCACCTCTGCTGCTAATCCACCTACGGCACAGCTCTCTTCCGCTAAGCCACAAATGTCTGGCGCCACTTTCAAAGTGGACAATGGCAGCGCCCGCGTAGGCTGGTTCGTAACTGTACCCAGGCGTTGACAATGGTCACACAGCGGACCAAGTCCACAATATATTGGCAGTCTTTTTTTGCCCTGATCTTTCTTTGTATGCCAGCCTTTGCATTATACTGGCTGTTGTCACATCCGAGGCAGAATGTTGAGATCATCGTCCCACTAGAGCACTTTCTCGTAGTCACGAATGTCTCAGCAATAGCTCTGATAGTTGCCTTGCTGCTGGCTCGCGCATCCATGCATATCAGGCAATATAGAGTATTCTTTCTTTCCCTCGGTTTTATGAGTATGGCAGGATTCTTTTTGGTACATGCTCTGGCAACTCCGGGGATTGTAGTTATGGGTCAGGTCCATGATTACGGCGGCACCGTAATCGGTGTGTCTGCGTATTTAAGTCTATTTGTTCCTTCTATGTTTTTTGTGGCCCGCAACTCATCTCTGCCGGTGTTCTTAGAGCAGCGCTTTATGTTTCGCCCTATCATTTTGTTCCTGGCTGTCGTTGAATTTCTCCTTGCATACGGCGCCTCAAGCCTTTTGAAGCCTAACATGATCGGTGGGTTGCCAATCAGCTCACCACCCTTTGTATATATATTAGCCTCAATAACAATTCTTCTTTTATCTATAGCAGCTTGGCATGAAGCCAGGGCCTGCTTAGAGGCAGGACTGCCACCACTGAGCGCTACAGCTATGGCTTTTGTATTCCTGGCTGAAGCTCAGGTATCTATGCTGCTAGCCCCCACTTGGACTCTCGCATGGTGGGAGTATCATATGCTTATGCTTGTCGCAGTGGCTGTGGCTCTATGGGGTATCTTTGTTGATTTAGATCGAAGAAGAGGCTTGGAGCGTTTTCTGCCATCGGTTGTAGTCAACAGGGTACTGGCAGGCGACCCAATTCCGATGTCCGGAGAGCGACGTGTTGTTACGGTCCTTTTTGCCGATCTTCGCAACTCGACCGCTCTCGCTGAGAAGCTACCTGCTGAGGCTGTGGTGGAAGTCCTAAACGCCTATGTAGGTGGCATGGCTAGAAGTGTGTTTGCGCACGGCGGTATGCTGGACAAATTTCTCGGTGATGGGGTTATGGCGGTGTTTGGAGTGACCGACCAGACCAACGGCGCGGTAGATGCGGCTCGAGCAGCTCTTGACATAAGAAAAACCCTGAATATCGTCAACGCTACTTACGATGCTCGCCTTGGCGGCCCGGTTGGTTTTGGCGTCGGGGTCCATACTGGGGAGGTAGTTCTGGGAGCAGTGGGAATACCGGAACGCTCTGACTTCACTGCTATAGGTGATACCGTTAATACAGCCGCAAGGTTAGAGGAGATGACCAAGCTCTACAAAGTGGATATCGTGGTCTCAGCTAAGACCGTAGAGCATCTAGGCAACGGCGAGTTTGAGCTAAGGTTGTTGGAAGAAGCTCAGATTCGAGGTAAAACGGAGTTTATTAGTCTTTATACTATAGTCTAATCCTTACTAAAGTAATTGAATGTCTTCATGTCTAGGAATATCAAGCCAGTCCTGATAGCTATTTTGGTCGTTTCTGCCTTTTATTTATATAAACAAGCAGCCACATCTGTCGTGCACAATGGTACAAATGGGAGACACTGATGAACTTTCCGCTGAGGAGAAGGCAAGGTTCGTCCTAGATTCTTGGGACAGGGGCACTTTCTACAGTATTGCACGCACTATAATGTACCATTTGGATAGACACGGACGTGGGCGCAGCGCATACCAGTACACAAATGACGCTATAACGGCTTGGGAAATGGAAAAGCAAAACGCTCGGTTGGTCTATTGGGGAGGGAGAGTGGTTTATCGGGTCAGATCCGGCTATTATACCCTTGAGGGAAAGATTTTGACGTTCTGGAATGGTTGAACTCCCAGGCACGTCACAGGATGGCGAAAGATGAGAGAGAACAGCCAGCATTTGGATAAGCTTTTAACCGAGATACGGCAAGCGCCTCTGCCTGTAATAACTTCGAAACGGCTGGCAGGCATGTACGGTGAAGTAGCCTTTCTTGAGGCCACCTTAGTTGGTTTGGCTGAATCATTTCTATGCGGCGCCCCCACTGACTATTCTGAGTTGCAGACCAGTCAGATGGTACAGGTAAACCTTGATAAAATCTCGCCAAAGACTGCTAGTGAAAAACGAGATTTACAAGAGCTAAGGCGACATAAGGACCTCTTGGATTGCCTGGTAGCTGAGCTGACGCTATTATCAGAGACCGGTGTGGAAAGGGGTCGTTGAGTGACCCCTCATCACTCCGCGCGCTATGTTGGTTCCTCCGTAATTTATCGTAGCTTTATACTATAATCTGAGCAGTATTTGACTAAGCCTGAGTAGAGACCATCTAACGGGTCGTCCTTAGATGGGAATTGTGGTATGACACGCTACGATCCGAACAGGCACCATCGACGTTCCATCAGATTGGAAGGCTACGACTATGCGTCAGCCGGAGCTTATTTCGTCACCCTTGTGACGCAGGGAAGGGAGTGTTTGTTTGGTGAGGTGAAGGATGGCGAGATGGAAGAAAACCACTATGGCCGCATAGTATCGGAAACATGGCAATGGCTAGCCAGCCAATACAGCTATGTAGTTGTAGACGCGTTCACGGTAATGCCTAATCATCTTCATGGAATCCTGATCATCTTAGACGACGGCCTCGGTAGGGGCGGTTCGCGAACCGCCCCTACAAGCGTTGGCATGTTCGCATACAATGGCAGTGAGCATCTAAACAGCGATAAGCCCCTCAGGCCAAAACCACTGGGCCGGTTGATAGGCGCCTTCAAAACAGTATCAGCTAAGGTTATCAACAAAACGCGCGATGTTCCCGGAGCACCGGTTTGGCAACGGAACTACTATGAACATATCATTCGTGATCAGGCATCTCCGGATCGAATCAGCCAGTACATATCTGATAACCCGGCCCGTTGGGCCGAGGACCCGGAAAACCCGGTGCCCTGATCTTTATAGTTGTGAGGCTGTGGCTGCCGGATTCGCGTGGTTGCAGGCGCGTAGGGGCGGTTCGCGAACCGCCCCTACCATCCATCGTATTGCTTACCAGTCCCCTATCCTAACTCGTATTTAGATGTATATCCCCGTGGTGTAACCATAAGGTCCTCGAAGGTGAAGGTGTTTGAGTTGCCGATGATTATTGTGGTCAGCATCCCCATTTCGTGGTCCAGCATGTGCTCTAAGTCAGTAAGCACGATGTTTTGGGCGTCCCTATAAGCGCTTTTTACTACCACCACCGGCGTGTCCGGTGTCCGGTATTTTAAGACTAACCGCTGAGTTTCTACGATCTGCTGAGTACGGCGTCCGCTCGCGGGGTTGTACAGCACGATCACATAGTCTGCCTCTGCTGCTTTCTCGACTCTCTTGTAAATGGCCTCGCGCGGCGTGAGCAGGTCGCTCAGGCTTACCACCGCGAAGTCGTGGGCCAGCGGCGCGCCGGTAAGAGCAGCAAGAGCTGTAGCGGCGGTAACGCCTGGTATGACCTCGACTTCGATGCCGGTGCCTTTCTTCCAGCCCTGCTCGTTGAGGACCTCAAATACGAGTCCGGCCATTCCGTATATGCCAGCGTCACCACTGGAGACTACTGCGACTGTTTTGCCGGCCTCGGCCCTCTCGATGGCGTTCCTGGCGCGGCTGATCTCTTCTTGCATCGGCGCTTTGATGACCTCTTTGCCGACAAGAAGGTCTTTTACCAGGTCAATATATGTGTTATATCCAACTACTACTTCAGCCTCTTCTATAGCCTCCTTGGCCCTAAAGGTCATGTGCTCATGGTTTCCCGGCCCTATGCCGACCAGATAAATCTTTCCTTTGTTGTTGGTCTGTGCCACTGTTGGTCCTCCTATAAATCTCTCTAAAATGTCATTCTGAGGAGTGGAGCAAGCCTGCCCTGAGCAGAGTCGAAGGGAAGAATCTCTTCCGTTTGGGTGTCCTTGATATTGTATGTATGCAGGTAGACCAAGAGATTCTTCACTCCGTTCAGAATGACATGCCGGGCGTTCTTTTCATTCTTTAGTGTGGAAGCCGTAAGTCCTGGATGTTCGATTCCGAAGACAAAAGGCTGGTATATTTCTCTTATCGCCCTTCCTCATACTGTCGTCTGGCTACGGCTACTGTTATAGTGCCGAATTTCTGCTTTGGCACGAGCAGATTTGTCGCACCGGCGGCTAGTATGGCTGCTGGCTCACACACTCCTATAGCGCCCACATACTTTTGTGCTGCCTCTGATGGTGCGGTTATGTTCTCAACCTTGTTCAAGGAGTCCTGGCCGTAAAAATCTATGGGTAGTCGATATTTCTCGGCGAACTCCAGGATGCCGGCCTCCTCACGCTTCACGTCGATAGTGGCTACATTTTTTATGCTTAGTGGCGACAGGCAATGCCCCGCTAAAGTGGAAAGTACGGCCTTTTCGATGTCTTCTTGGGGAACGCCTTTCATGCAGCCGATACCTACCGATAAGGTCTTGGGCCTGTAGAGCACAGCCTTTTTCAGGAGACCACTGTACTCCTCTCCTAATACCTTATCGGTAATTATAAGGGCGGCTTTACAGCCTGAGCCCTTAAGATCATCTAGAGAAGAGAATAGCTGGATATATGATGGTAGTGGCCTGTCGTAACGCCACCAGTCGCGCTCGCCAGCGTCCTGGTATATGCCAATCTTCTCTTCATTGACCACAGAGGCACTGATCGAAGTCACTTTGTCCCAGCCCTCTAACTGCCATCCAAACTCTTGTCCAAATATGTCTACTGGTATAGTCTCGCCAACATCAGAGGCGGTAGTGATCACCGGCTGCGCTCCCATAAGCTGCGCCACGCGCCTGGTCAAGGCGTTGGCGCCACCCACGTGGCCGGACAGAAGGGCTATGGCAAAGCGCGCCCTATCGTCGACGACCACTACGGCTGGGTCAACATGCTTGTCCTGAAGGTGCTCAGCGATCATGCGGACGACTGCGCCCAGGGATATAAAAATGACGAGGCCGTCGTATTCGTGGAAGGCTTTGCCTATAAACTCTCGTACCGACTCAGTAAAAGGCGTTCCAGAAGGAGCGTCCGCGGCGAACTTGGTTGGCACAAATAGCGTTGCATCGCCGGCCATAAGCTCCTGGAGCCTTGCTCCCAAGGCTACTCCGTGCTTTGTTATCGAGATAATAGCTAGATTTTCCATGCCCTCTGTATCCTCTCTTGTCCCACGTTAATGAAATCCTTGAAACGCTCATAATCGATAACTGTGCTCGGATAACGCCAATAATGCTCTCGTACCGATATCTCGACGCCATATCCCAAGTTGGCATTTATCCATAGGTTTCCTTCACTCTCCCAGCCGGTAAATTCTTCGATCCGTTGCCAAAGCATGCTCCAGTGTTGGGAAGATCTTTCGAGGATACGCCAATCCGTTAACAATAGAAGAATCTCGTCATATTTCCGGTAAATTTTCTCTCCTGGATAACCGCTCTTTGGTTCAGAACGTTCTCCTCTACCTAGTAACGCCGCTAGTATTACTTCATCAGGCATCAAAAGAAACGCGAGGCCATCCAAGTTCGCTTGAGGCAATTCACAGCCAAACGAAATCAATTCCTTAGTTACTAAGCTAGGGTCTCTTGGCATAGTCTACCCTCCTCGGTACATAGCGTCGTTCGTTTCGAGAGCCTCAACGAACGTTTACTCCTTTGCAACCCTGGCGCGTGCGGTGGCCCGCTTGGTCAGAGGCTCTCTGCCTTTGCGGTAACTGTGGGTGAAGCTTTCATCGTACAGCTTGGACCGGTGGTCTTCATCTCCTTCTATTACGGATGGATGCAGCACCTTACCTACTATTATTATGGACTGACTGTTGATCCTCGCCTCCCTGACCTTTTCAGCTATGTCCTCCAGCGTGCCCGAGACTATCACCTGGTCGGGCCAGGTAGCTTTGTACACTACATTTATAGGAGTATCCTTGCTATATCCCCCGGCTAAAAGCTCCCGGACGACGTTGCCGAGAAGAGTTATGCTGAGGAAAAGCACTATAGTAGCCTGGTGCGCCGCTAAATCTCGAAGCTTCTCACCGGGCGGTACTGGCGTGCGGCCCTCCATGCGGGTGACTATCACGGTCTGGGACAGCTCCGGCACTGTAAGCTCAGCGCCCAGCGCGGCGGCGGCTGCGAACATGGAGCTTACCCCAGGCACTATCTCATAGTCTACTCCCGCTTTTCTCAGAGCTACGGCCTGCTCGAGGACAGCCCCAAAAACGCTGGGGTCTCCGGTATGCACTCTGGCTACGGTCTTGCCCTCTTTAGCGGCGGTTATCATCAAGGCGACCATATCCTCAAGCACCATTCCAGCGCTCTTCTCTACCTGTGCTCCTACTTTGGCAAGAGAGGCTATCTCCGGATTGACCAGAGAGTCGGTATAGATAATAAGGTCTGCGCCCTGTATTATCCGCTGGCCCTTCACAGTGAGTAGTTCCAGGTCTCCGGGACCCGCTCCGATAAAATAGACCTTTCCTGACATTTACTCCCCCTTGCCCTTTGCTACGAGAACTATCGACATGTATTCGATCTTGGTGCCCTTTAAAGATCTGAGGTCTCTAACGATCTGCTCTTCAGTTGGCGAGGTTGCCTTTTTCACAAACACTGCTTTGTCCAGCAGACCCATATCCTCCAGGACGTCGACCACGGTGTCGAACACGCTGTTCACTTTCATCAGAGCTATGGTATCAAATTCGATCAGCACCTCCCGCAAGCGCTCCGGCTCGTAGGTGGCCGGTATTATCGCCAATCTGTCGTCGCCATTGGCTAAAGGTACCAGCGCGGTAGCCGCTGCTGCTCCTATAGATGAGACGCCTGGGATGACTTCGATGGGAACGTCAGGATGGCGGTCTCGCAAGATGTTTAGCAGATTAATGAAAGTGCTGTAGAGCAGGGGATCACCCTCGGTAATGAACGCGCAGTCCTTGCCATCCTCTATACGTTCCATTATCTGAGCGATGTTACCTTCCCAGTACGGTATAAGGCGGCTTATGTCCTTGCTCATAGGAAAGATAAGCTCAAGGATCTCCTGTCCATCCGGGTTTAAGAAGCCCTTGATTATGTTATAGGCGTATCCATCGGCGCTGTAGCCGCGCTTTGGAACGCATATAACCGGTGACTCTGTAAGGATGCGATGGGCCTTTAATGTGATGAGCTCTGGGTCTCCCGGGCCAACACCAACCGCGTAGAAGCGTCCAAGTTTTTTGTCCCACATTTCGGTCGATTTATCGTTATTCACCCTCGCCCTCCTCTTCTCTCCAACCGGAGAGCACGAACACCGGATTAAGGGCTTCGAACCTGGTTAGTCCTATAATGTCTTTGCTGCGTCCTATGCTTACCATAGTCACGGCAGTGCAGAGTCTATTATCTTTTAGACCTGCCAAAGCCTCAGCCAAATTTTCAATGGTTGCAGCGTCCACTACTATCCTTCCACCGTTCCTGAGCCTGCTGGCTGATATGCTGATAATCTCTGACATCTTTCCTCCTGAGCCACCGATGAACACTGCGTCCGGATCGGGAAAGGCTTCCAGATTCTCTGGAGCAACCCCATGAATAAGCTCCACGTTGGTGGCGCCAAACTTTTGAATATTTTGTCTCACGTTTTCGCAATCTTCCAGGTTCTTCTCGATGGCGTGCACGCTGCCGTTTTTAGCTATCAGAGCCGCTTCTATAGAGACGGAGCCTGAGCCGGCTCCAATATCCCACACCACGCTGTCTGGCCTTATAGACATTTTGGACAGGGAGATAACACGCACCTCTGCTTTAGTTATGAGTCCCTGCAAAGGCTTTCGCTGATAAAACTCTTTGTCGGGGATTCCGATGGTCCACTGTGTTGTATTTTGCACTGGTCTAGCTCCTCTGCTGGGTGGGTAATGAAGGCTGATGGATAGGGCAAGAATCCCCCTCCCTCTAACTCCCTCTGTATAGACGGGGGAGGGAGGACAGGTCCGTCCCCTCTCCCTCTGGGAGCCCGTCCTGAGGCTCTCGAAGGGAGGGTTACGGTGAGGGAGACAGCCTATCCTATAGATGCCCTGCCCAAAATTATCCCTTCTTCAAAATCTGTGAGTATGCACTCCATAGCCAGGGCGTCCTTAACGAACTGCCGAGATTGCTCGCATACTAACTGGCATATATTGGTGAAGGCCTGTTCCATACCGAGGCGGATCATTTCTTCAGAGAAGAAGCGGGCTGTGGTGTTCTCTCTGATCTCTTTTACTATGTCTGGTGAAGCTCCGAGCTCCTCCGCGATGGTGCTGAGGAACAGGGTGTCTACCTGAGAGCCTGCCGCGTGGGTCTGGAAGTGTCCTACCGCGATCTTTGATAGCTTGCCAATCATTCCGCAGATGGTGATCTTTTCCATCTTCTGTTTTACACATGCTCTAAGAGAGTGGCCCACAAAATCGCCCATCTCTATGAACCCCTCGGTAGGGAGGGTTATGTACTTCTGAGCGAAGCGCTCGCTGCGGCCTCCGGTGGTCAGGACAACGTGTTTGCATCCCGCCGCTGCCGCCACTGAGATAGCCTGAGTGACGCTCGCGCGGTAGGCTGCCGTGGAGTAGGGGACTACGATTCCGGTTGTGCCGAGTATAGATATTCCTCCCACGATCCCCAGGCGGTCGTTGAGGGTCTTTTTCGCCATCTCCAGTCCGCCTGGCACAGAGACCACTACCCTGACGCCGCGCTTCTGGGTAGTCCCATTCATGACCTCTGCTATAGCCTGGGCTATCATCTTGCGCGGCGTAGGATTTATCGCCGGCTCGCCTACCGGCAGGCCAATGCCAGGCTTGGTTATTTTACCGACGCCTTCGCCGCCCTCCAGGATAAGGCCGGGAGAGTCCACCCAGGATACCCTCGATACTATCTGGGCCCCGTGGGTGATGTCGGGGTCGTCCCCGGCGTCCTTGATCACCGAGGCCTCGGCCCAGCCCTCGCCGACGGTGCAGTACTCTGTATGGAAGGACACTACCTCGCCGCGAGGGAAAGTAACCTCCACTTCGCTGATGCTAGATCCTTTCAGTAGCGCCTGAGCCGCGGCCTTGGTTGCCGCGGTAGCGCAAGCCCCTGTAGTATAACCTTTACGTAGCTGTCTTCTTCTATCCGCCACTACCCCCCTCCTTTTCGGACAATGCCTCTTCAGCCCGCTTTAGGGCGACTTTTACTAATCTATCATCTACGCCTAAAGTACCAGCCATAATAAACCTCGTGTTGGGATGGTCCTTCTGGGCTGATTCCATCCCCGGCCTTATATTGTCATTGAGCACCTTGCCGGGGAAGAAGATATAAGGCATTACAACTATAACATTACATCCAGAAGCCACCAAGTTAGCCGATGCCTCTTTAATGGTGGGCGAGGCATACTCTGCTTGGGCATGATGGACCTTCGCCAGGCCGCCTAGCTTCCGCTCCAGATCAGAGGCTATCCGACGCAGCTTGGCGCCGGGGTCGATATGCAGCCTGCTTCCCCGGTTTACGAAAACCACTCCCAGCTCTCCTCGGGATGGTCTTAGTCCTTGGTTTGAGAGCGCAGCATTTATCTTTTCCACTACCAGGTCTAACAGCTCTTCCTCGATACCAAGGGTCTGTGCGTAGATTATCTCAACATTTGGGAGCTCCTCGCGGATGCCATCAAGCTCCTCCGGTATCTCAAGGGTTACGTGGCGGCCGTCAAAGAGGAAATAAGGCACCACAACAATACGGCTGCTGCCTTCTGATGCCAGGTCCATTATTGCATCCTTCAGAGGCGGCTGGGTGAATTCAAAGCCTGCCATTCTAACTTTGGCGTTCACCATGGTCTGAAGCCTCTTTGTTGCTTCTGCCAGCCCCTGGTCTGTATCTTTTCCACGTCTGCTTCCGTGGCCCAGTAGCACGATATCAGCGTTAATAATCGGGGAACGAGTGATTGTCATCCTGTTAGTCCTTAAGTCTAAGCTGTAGCCCTCACCCTAACCCTCTCCCCCTTCGACTCCGCTCAGGACAGGCGCCGGGCGAGGGGACAGACTCTCTTTCCACCTGGCGGCAATTAGGCTGAAGATGCCGCCTATGACAGCCCAGAATATGGTGAGTCCTAGAAGGGAAAGGAGCCTGAAATTGAATACGACCTCAAATGGTATCGAGATCGTAGGCTCCTTAGAGGGAAGGGCCAGGTATATTCCTAAGGTATAAATAGCGTAAAATCCCAAAGTTAGCGCAGTCCTTGTTCTTACACTTAGATCGAAGATGCTCGATTTATCGGTACTGATGTTACGGTGCAGGAGCCTGTTGAACCCATAGGCTAGGAGAGTGCCTAAAAAGGCTAGCGCCATAGCTGCCAAAAATAGAGCTTGTCTCTGAGCGATATTATCCGGGTCGCCAACAGCAGGTGGGTTTGCCGGGTATTTTAAAAAGGGGAACAAGGCCAGGTGCCAGTATGCTATGACCGCCAGTATTAACCCCTTTGACTTTGCGCTGCTTGTGGGCAACAGCCTCTGGGATAACGTAAAGGCCACGGCATAAATAAAGGAGAGGAACAGTCCATAAGCCATAAAGCCTGTGATAAGCCCCACGCCTTTCTGGATGTCTCTTGATACTACCTCTTCCATAGCTTCATGGCCCTGCTGTGAAGCTAACAACTCTTCGTAAGATATAGCCAGGTCAATTAGCCTCTCTGTGAACAACAGGTGGAAGATAGAGACTAACAAGCCAGCTACCAGTCCTGCGATTATCGCCGCGCGAAAAGTGTCTCCTATTCTTGTAGTGAGCCTGGTCGAACTATTGGAGGTCTGCATAATAGAGCTTCTTACGTTATTAGTGACAAGGGAAGCCGGCGGCGTGCCTGGCGTCGTGGAAGAGCTCATGGAGCAGGTTCTGCTGCTGGGCAAGATCACCCATAAAGATGCCCATCAACTGGCCGTTGTCCAGCCCTATAGCAAAGATACCTGCTGCTGCCATAGCCAGCATTCCAACAGATGTCCAGGTTCTTAGCCTATCCGGTGATACTACCGATGCGTTCATGGTACCCCTCCGTATGACATATTTTTGCGGGCGATCTGTTGTCGGGACGCCCCTACGGGGTAGCATTTCCCCCCTTTGCCAAATGATAGATAGCATTTACTATTGCCGCAGCAACCGGACTTCCACCCCTATATCCCTGTATGCTCACATACGGAATATCGCGCTTCATCAACTCATCCTTAGACTCTGCCGATGCAACAAAGCCTACGGGTGTGCCTACTATCAGGGCGGGCTGGACTTCCCCACTGTCTATCATATCCAGCAGCGCGAGCAAAGCTGTGGGAGCGTTGCCTATGGCTACGATGGAGCCTGTCAGACGCGACCCAAAGTGACGCATGGCTGCAATAGACCTTGTGGTGCCCCATTCTTTGGCCTTCGCAGCCACTTCGGGGTCGGCGATGGCGCAGTTGATCTCACAGCCGAAGCTTCGGGTTACCTCTTGCGTTATGCCTACAGAGACCATACGCACGTCTGTAAAAATAGGAGCGCCTCGCTTTAATGCCTCTATGCCGGAGGATATTGCTTTGGGATGGAACCGCACGCTAGGCGCAATTGCCGGGTCCCCGGTAGCATGGACTACCCGGACTACTACATGGCGTTCCTCTGGGGTGCAGACAACAGGAGGCATCAGCTCTTCGACTATCTGAAAGCTTTTTACCTCGATCTCGTCCGGGCCTAGGGCATATTTGGAAACTAAGGATGTATGTTCTTTAGCCACTGACTTAGTCCTTTAGGCGCTTTCGCGCAAGTTGCCCTCTTAGCCTTACTTATATTCCCTGCACGATATAGGGTAGGGGCGTACCTATAGTTTGAGAACCTCACTACAAGTGTGTGCGCCCTAATCACCGCTATCTAACCATCTAAGACTGTAAATGCCTCTATAAGTCCTGGCATATTTAGGTCAAGACCAGGGCAGACACCCAGGTCTGCCCCTACGTTTTACGTTCCTATGATTTGCATCACGCATACTAGAGGAGGGAGCAAACAAAAATCCCCTGCCTCTAACGACAAGGGATAGACTTAAGGAGCCTGAGACTCCTGCTGTAACCTCTCCGCGGAGGCGCGATGGCCATGGCTGGGTGGGCGACCTGACTTACTCAATTGGCGAGTTCACAGTTGCGGGACAGTGCTGGTCTTACACCAGTCTTCTCCCTTTAAGCCTCTCGGCGCCCAGCCGTGATATTAAGTTGTCCAGTTAGCGCTTATGTTAGCAGAGGTGTGTTGAGGGTGTCAATAAGTTTAGACATGTCCAACACTACAAGAGACTTCCACGTTCGGCGCATCTCGGGGTGTTGAACGCTCGTTGTTGCTTCTAACTACTTGTGATACCATTCTCTGGGATTATGATTATAGTGAAGACTGGCAAAGGAGATTACTTATGGTAAGACAATCTGCTACTCCCTATGGTCATAATGGTTGTACTGGCGCCTCCTCGCGCAACGAGCCAATCGCCGGCGCCTACATCCTCTAATACAGCCTAGATAATTGTATACTTCGAAAGGAGATAGCTCAATGACAAGTGCAGAACTCACAGTTCAAGCTGTGGAGGAAATACGCAAGACTGAGGCGAGGCGAGTTGAGGCCCTTCTAAAGGGAGACATAGATGTATTGGACCAGATCTTGTCGGAAGACCATACGTACGGCCATGCAAACGGCAGGGTGGATACCAAGGCCCAGTACTTGGAATCTATCCGCTCCGGGCGGACCAAGTACCTAGCCGCTGAGTACCATGACGTAGACATCCGTGTCTACGATGCTGCCGGAGTAGTGACAGGCCGAGCCCAGCTAAAGCTCAATGCGCAGGACCGAGAAGTAGACCTTCTACTACGCTTTACCATGGTCTATATGCGGCTCGATGGACGCTGGCAGGCGGTTGCCTGGCAAGCTGCACGGCTCGAAGGTTAATGTTAGGCCAACCTGAATCGTCCTTCTGTTTTAAGAAGTCTAGGAGGTAATCGAATGACAAGCGCAGAACTCATGACCCAGGCAAAGGAAGAAATACGCCAGATTGAGGCGAGGCGGGCCGAGGCCCTTCTCAAGGGCGATGTAGATACCCTGGACCAGATCTTTTCGGAAGACTTTACTTACATCCATGGAAGCGGCAGGATGGATACCAAGGCCGAGTATTTGGAACCCATACGGTCTGGGCGGACCAAGTATCTGGCTGCTGAGTACCATGACGTAGACATACGGGTCTACGATTCTACCGCACTAATGACGGGACGAGCCCACTTAAAGATCAAGTCGCAGGACCGAGAAATAGACCTTCTATCACGCTTTACCGTGGTCTATGTGCGGTTGGATGGACGCTGGCAGCCGGTTGCCTGGCAGTCTACACGTCTGGAGGCTTAGAAGCTGTAACATCATTTTCGTCGAATGGAAATCATATGAAAGGGTCTATTCCCAGCCGCGATGAGGTCTTAAGCTGGTACCGGACCCTGAATAATTGGGGTCGCTGGGGTCCTAATGATGAGCGAGGCACTCTTAATTTGATTACTCCTGAAAAACGGGTCCAGGCGGCTAGCCTAGTGCACGAGGGGCTGGTGGTCTCTTGTGCGCGCACCATCGGCTATGATGCGACGCCGGAACGGCCCCACGCCTACGCGTCACTTCATGCTCAAGAGTGGAGAGGCCAACATGGGTGATGCTGTAGGTCACACCACACTATTGATGCCTATTTAATAACGCCTCACGGTGTCACCATTACAAAATAGCTGTCTCACAGACTACTATCCGGCGGCTTGGCGGCGTCATTTTCCTCTTTATCTATCTCATCCCAAATCAGGTTGCTTATGTCTCTGTTGGTGTCTCTTTCCTTGAAGCCCCAGCACACCCCTACAATATCGGTCCAGTGGTGATAGCACTGTTCAGGATTGTTTGGGTGCTCTTTCTTTTTGAAGGTCTGATTGACTGGATCGAAGTGGACACAGGATGGGCAAAAGTCCTGCTGAAATTCCTTTTGCCATCTCTTAATGATATCTTCCCCCAGCCCATCGAATCCATTTGCATCTACTGTGATGTCTGGGCCTTTTCTGGTTCTGAGCAGCCATTTATTAAATACCGATATACCTGAAAAAGTCATTCTTAACCCTTTCTATCTGAGTATTTAGTAATACACCACATTTTAAGCTTCAGGTTAGAATATAGCATATTCAATAATAAAAACGTTAATTCTAGTGGGGCTTCTATTAAGATTTTGTTGCAATTATCCAAGGGGCAAGTCGCAAGTAGCAAGTGGCTAGTTATCCGCCACTCTGACCGCTGACGCCTGCCTCAGTAAGGAGACCAAGCCTACTAAGGATAATATATTTGCTACGCGTATTATCACCGATATTTCCGAGATCAGACCTTTGACAGACCAGGAGAGGGAGGATGCTCTCGAGGCATTAAAGGAGGCGAAGAAGTCGGTCGAGGCTATTCGGAAGCGTAGAAAGGGAGAGCCGTTAGCGCCATCGTGGCCGCTGATTCGTCAGGCACGTGAAGAACGTTCCAAGGGGCAAGTAACAAGTCGCAAGTAGCTAGTGTCCTGTTATCGAAATAGCTTGACAATATAGATGAGTTGAGGTATGCTGGTTATATGTGGACAGCAGCAGCATCTCTTTTGATTCCAGAGCAGGAAGAACAGATTCTTGAAAGATTAATCCGCGCCCCATCCAC
>ORMF010113454.1_pt1 | contig 59222 bp, 60 predicted proteins | sample 1779871 | NCBI WGS metagenome assembly ORMF01 (sample SAMEA104232316, study PRJEB22302) | groundwater metagenome | biome: forest; feature: aquifer; material: groundwater | place: USA | collected 2011-08-07 | depth 5.4 m | reverse complement strand
TGAAAGAAAGCGCCCGGCTCACCAAAGGAAATCGTCTAAAACTTCTTGCCTTTTTATGTATACTTTTTTGCATTAATCTGCTAGGCCTTCTCTTATTTATTATTGGCCTTGTGGTAACTATTCCGCTCTCCGTCGTTGCGTACGCCTATGCCTATCGTCAGCTTACTGGACCCTTGGCATCACCTAATACAACGATGACCACGCGGCCGACAGCTCCGCAGAATTGATTTGTATATGGAGAAGAAAACAGCGATGAATGCAATACGCACAAAAATACTCTCCGTGCTTCTCATCGCGGCCCTTCTCCTTGTTTCCCCCGTCGGTTTTGTTTTCAGCCGGCCGCAAGCCGCGTTTACCGCTCCGACATTTTTGGTGGCGCATGCCGGAGGTGACGCGGGTGGGGCTGGCGAAGGGGGTAACAGCGGCGAGAGTAGCCCTGGCAGCATCGACGCCAGTGCCTCTGGTCCGGCTGGTCCTGGAGCTTCTGCTTCAGATGCTTCCGGCCCCGGTGGTACCGCCGGTCCCGGCACTGGTCCAGGCTCAATAAGTGGAGGCAACATTGGTACGGGAGCGGGAGATTTAGGCGGTCCTGGCATGAGCGGTGCGGGCGCCGATACTGGGATGGGAGGTTTTGGCGGTACCATGGGCGCTTTTGGAGGTGTTGGACCCGCGGGCATCGGTGCCGCGCAAGCGGCGGCAGAAGCCCAAGCGGCGGCAGAAGATGCCCAAGCGAACGCGGCTGATAAAGCAGCAGAAGCGGAGGCAGACCCAAGTAACGAAGCGGCTCAAGAAGCTGCGGCACAAGCCCAAGCGGAAGCAGTAGTCGCCGGAGCACTCGCAGCTGATCTAGCGGGAGTAGCTGCAGAAGAAAGTGCTGCGAACGCTCAAGCGAACTCCTCCATTAGTTGGGGAGCTGTGGGCATAGTAGCGGGGATAGCATTAAGCGCCATTGTTCCCGGATTAGCCGGTTTAGTACTCGGAGCTATGGTTTCACTTGCAGCAGATAAAGGCCTAAGTGCTCTCGGCGCAAACCCGGGACTAGAGGCAAGTGTTGGCCCCGGTGGATTGTCTGTTTCCGCAAGCTCAAATGTAGTTGGGGGCGGTTTACTCGGTGCTGCAGTAGGCGCACTTTCGGGGCCCTCTGGCTCTGTGGCTGGTCCTGCGGCTGGTGTAGGCGAATCTTCCCCCAGTGACTCTGGAGGCGGCGGCGGTAGCGGCGCCACCCGCTTTTGTCTCTCCGGCTATCATCTTGAGAATGATACTCTGTGTATTGCAGACGGATATATTTCTTGCGCATCGGCAGGACACCCGGAGCTTGTCTGTCCCAATAGTTATTCCTGCACGACTGGTGGCCAGTGTCAGTCAGGAAGCGGGGCACTAGGTCCGTCGTTTCAGGTTTTTTAAAAAATGGCATAAAAACCCACAGGCAAAGGCTTTTTTAGTTGTGGACAAAAATGCTTGCTTTTTTGTTATGGATAGGGTATAATGTAATTTGGAACATTGCAAGCGCGGAAGGAGGAAACCATGCGCGCCATTCAGTTGCTACGCGCCGCCGTTATCGCGGTAGCGTTTCTTGTGTCGGGGTGTTTGCACATGACCATGACCGAGGACACACCCTCCAAGGAGGGACCGGACTTGGTCAAAAGCAAGCCCCAGGTGCTCTTCCAGACCAACCCGTTTTCGATAGTGTTCGACGCCGTCGTGAGGGTTAGCAAGAGCGGCTTGTCGGACGAAGAAAAAGATGCCGCGGAACGGGAGCTTATCATCGGCCGCGCCCTCGACAAAGGCCACTGGACAAGATTCGAGTGGAACAACTTTGCCACTGGCAGCGGCGGCAAGGGGATTGTGTTCGAAGGCGATATGGGGGGCGATGGGACTCCCTGCCGCTTCTTCAGCGAGGACAGCACCCTTAAGGTGGGCGGGCACCGCCGGAAGGTCATCGACCGGGAAACGGCATGCAAAAACCCCACTGGTAAGTGGGTCATCCCCGGCTGACCAGGGGCTGAAGTAAAACTAGGGCGGGAAGCGCAGTATGCGCGACCCGTCCTTTAATTTTTTTAAACACCGAAAAACTCCATGACGCGGTGCGAGAGTGGCTCCACATGCTCTTCTTTTGTAAGTTTTAACGATAGCCGTTTCTCAACCTCGGTGGCGGAAACTCCCTCAAGGGGAATAAGGATGAGCGGCATCAGCGGCTTCTGGGATTTAACAATAAGTTCTTCTTTTTCCTCCGGACCGTAGATCCAATAGGACTCAAGTGTTTCGTATGGGTACAGCTTGACTCCTATCACAAGCCCGCGGTCATTAAGGACAAACTCGGTGTGTGTTGGGCGCTTGGTGGCGAAGAGCGCCATAGTAAAAGCGGCGACAATAATGAGCGCGGCGAGGAGCGCATTGCCCGCGATCGCGGCAGTTATTGCCGCGGCGAGCGCGACAATACCGAGCGCCCAGTACCAATCGGGCGACTTCTCCCTAAACTCGTATTCGTATCCGCTCCATAAAAGTGGTTCCATATATCTAGTTTACCACAATGAGGGCTTGTCTTTAAAGCAACAGCTCCCGCCCACTCTCCCGAGACCCCACCTTAGAACATCCTCCAAGTTATCCCATTACACCATGTCAAGAACTCTCCCCCTGCGCACGATCGATATCCTTTGAGTGTGAATAACACAAGAGCATTCGCCATAGATGGGTGGTATGCTTGAATAGGTATGGAAAAACGAGTAATATTTACTGAAGGAGCACAGTCTAGGTTTCTGAAGCGTATATTGCAGACCTCTGACATAACACAAAACGCATTGGCACGGGGACTGAAGGCTCATCCACGCTCCATGTCAGATTGGATACATGAACGATATTCGTTGCCGCTCAATGTGCTCCAAGCAATTCTCAAAAAATATCCTGCGGTATGCCCTCCTCGCGTTGTCACACGAAGTGCTTTTTGGTATACCTCTGATGCCGGGCGACATGGTGGCATAGCGCATTATAAAAAATATGGCACAGTCGCACCTGATGAAGAAAAAAGGAGACGGGCGTGGCTTAAGTGGTGGAAACGGAAAGGTCAATATAACAAGAACTCATATTTTTGTATTCGCCCGGTTGTGATTCCAAAAAGAAATTCCTCCCTTGCAGAATTTGTGGGCATAATGATTGGAGATGGCGGCATAACAGAGCGGCAAGTAACGGTGACTCTCAATTATAAAGACGACAAAAAGTATATTTTATTTGTTTTGTTTCTCATGCGTTCCTTATTTGGAACTCAGCCAAGCATATATCGGCGAGAGAGTGAATCAGTGGACAACCTTACAATTTCTAGAACAAAACTGGTGCGATTTTGTCTTTCAATAGGACTTAAAAAAGGCAACAAACTTAAGCAAAATTTAGATATTCCATCTTGGGTTCAAAAAAATGAGAAGTTTGCAAAGGCGTGTGTGCGTGGAATTATGGACACTGACGGCTGTGTTTTCGCGGAATGCCATAATGTTGGAAGAAAACGATATTGTTACCCCCGTCTCTCAATTACAAGTGCATCGCCTCAACTTCTAGATTCGATTGCTGATATTTTGCGTAAATTTGGATTTTCACCTAGAATACGCATGAATCGAAGTGTCAATTTGGAGCGCCGCGAAGATATTATGCGTTATTTCAAAACGATTGGGAGTAGTAATCCAAAACATCTTCGTCGTCTAAAACAATCTGGAGGGGTCGGATAATGGTATTCCACCGGTCTTGAAAACCGGCGCCCGCAAGGGCTTGTGAGTTCGAGTCTCACCCCCTCCGTAAAATAAGAAGTACTGGTAACTATGTTTTGTGTGAGTGCTGAGCGAAGCGAAGTGCTCCGAACTAAAATATTGTGAGTCATAAAATGTATGTTATGCTCTTAGTATGTTTCGTTTTCTTGGACTTGCCGTAATGGTTATTGCCGCGCTTACGATTGGCATCATTCTTCTCGGGAGCGGACACTCCGTCGCGTCGGGATTTTGAATTTAAAAAGCTAAAAGCTAATGAAGCTAACCGCTATAAGCTATTTTTATGGCATTACTTGGCATTGATTTTGGGACAAAAAATATTGGTGTTGCGCGCTCCGATGAAACCGAAGCGTTTGCCTTTCCCGTCGCGACTCTTCCAAATGACCCCCGTCTTTTCCTCGCGCTTGGAAGACTGGTCACCGAGTATGCTATTTCTGGTATGGTCATTGGGGAGTCGAAAGATCTTCGTTGGCAGGACAATCCTCTGATGAAGCAAATCCACGCCTTTGCCGACCGAGTGCGCGCAGAACTACATCTGCCGGTGTATCTTGAGCCTGAATATTTCACCAGCGTGCAAGCGCGGCGGGAAAACGACGGGGTACTTGTCGACGCCGCCGCGGCCGCGCTTATTCTCCAAAGTTATTTAGACAAGAAACGACACAAAAAACAAAACAAACCATGAAACCGCTCGTAACCATTGATGACTTCAATAAGCTTGATCTGCGCGTGGGCACTATTGTAGAGGCGTTGCGGGTGGAGGGAGCCGACAAACTTTTGAAATTGCATGTTGATGTCGGCGAAAAAGAGCCGCGGCAGATACTTGCCGGCATTGCCCACTTCGTCGGCGAGCCCGATTCACTTCGGGGTCTACAGTGCGCGTTTGTCGTTAATATGGCGCCGCGCGTGCTCCGAGGTCTTGAAAGTAATGGCATGCTTCTTGCCGCTAGCACTGACGACGGCGCTTTTGCCCTTCTCACACCGAGTACCCCGCTCTCTCCTGGCGCGCGTATCCGGTGACATCTTCACAAAGGAGCTCTTAGTTTACCCCGTGAGAGACAACATATATATTTTAAAACATCGTCGCGCGTTCTGGAGAAGTTTGTGCTTAACGAGGTACGGTGCAGGATTATCTCATGGGGTATACTGAATGAACGGTCTTTCTATGCACATTCCTTTATCTACAGGAGGCACAGGGCTCACGCGTTTGTTTCCGCCGCCGCGGTATCTTTCCATGCCGGGCGTTGGTGTTGATATTTCCGATAGTTCAGTAAAATTTCTTGAGTTACTTTTCCCTGGGCGGGCCAACGCCCTTGGTCGCTTCGGCGAGATTCCCATTCCCGATGGCATTGTGGTAAAGGGAAAGATTGAACGCCCTGATGCGCTCGCCCCCATACTCAAAGAGCTTCGTACCAAGCACCGCTTGGAGTATGTGCGCGCGTCCCTTCCCGAAGAACACGCCTTCGTTTTTCAAACACAGGTTCCAGAAGGGACGGAGAGCGACCAACTGCGGACCATTTTAGAGTTTCAGCTTGAGGAGCATGTGCCACTCGCGCCACGGGAAGCCATTTTTGATTACGAACTTATGAGTGGCGCTCCCGAAGGGGTCCGCGCGGTGGATGTATCAGTGTACCCTAAGGCAATCATTGATACCTACTATAGTGTTTTTCGCGACGCGGGCTTGCTGCCGCTCTCCTTTGAAGTTGAGGCTCGGGCTCTGGCGCGGGCGGTCATGATTACAGGAGATCCAGCTACCGCGCTGTTGGTTGATTTTGGAAAAATTCGTACGGGTATCGCGGTTATGTCGCGCGGATTCCTTGAATTTACTACCACTATACCTATTGGTGGCGCGTCACTTTCAACCGCCATTGTTGAGTATCTGAAAGTTCCTGTAAGCGATGTGGATCGTCTTAAAAATGAACGGGGCCTTATCGGCATGCGTGATAATCGGGAGCTCTTCCTTACGCTCATGAGCACGGTGTCAGTGCTTAAAGATGAGATCAATAAACATCTTATGTATTGGAATACGCGCAAAGATGAACGCGGTGCCACTATGCCGCGCATTGAGAAAATTATTCTTTCGGGCGGAAGCGCAAATCTTGCCGGTCTCCCAGAATATCTCTCGGGGAGTCTTCGCATTCCCGTTGAACTCGGCAATGTCTGGCGTAATGTTTTTTCCTTTGACGATGTTATTCCTGAACTTGAGCGGCCACACTCTCTTTCCTATGCCACGGCCGTTGGTCTCGCGCTTCGTAGCAGCCAAGAGTTATGAATCTTCTTCCCGAAAATGAAAAAAAGGGATTACGCCAAGAGTATTTTTTGCGTCTCGCGATTGTGGGGCTGTTCCTTGGAAGCACGGTGGTGCTAGCAGGAGCAGCATCCCTTCTGCCGGCGTTCTTTTTTCTACAGGTTAAGGAAAATAGCCTAGAGACGGCCGCGGCCTCGTTACAAGAAATCGCGGCGCGGAACGAGGCAAGTGGTCTGACCGTGCAATTAAAGGATCTTAATTTTTCTCTCGCGACGCTTTCCGAAAAGCGCGCCCTGCCGCATTTTGAGGATGTGCTCGCGGCGGTAACTGAAGCACGCCCGGTGGGTATACGCGTCTTTGCCCTACGCATTGAAGAGATAAAGGACCATAAACACAGAATTTTTATTGATGGAGTTGCGCCACAGCGGCCGTCTCTTGTAACCTTCGTTAAAAAACTTGAGGAGACGAAGCTTTTTACCAATGTGGTGTTTCCGGTTTCAAACCTAACCCAAAGCAAGAATATTATTTTTTCGTTGAGCGCTGACAGCTCGTTCTGAATATGAAACCCCACCACGCAACCATCCGTCTTCTTGCTCTTGCGGCCGTTGTTTTTCTTGTGGCCTGCGGCGTATATGCTTTTGCGCTCTATACGGTAGTGCGTATACAAAACACAGTCGGCACTCTCGGAGATAAGGTTGCGCTCGAGACAAAGGAACAGTCGCGCCTTACTGCGGCGCGCAGCATCCTCGCTTCGAGTGCGTCGCAGAGGGCTTCTCTTGCGACCTATCTTCTGAAACGGGACGATGTTGCAAGTTTTATTGACGAATTAAGCCGGCTTCAGGCGGCATCGGGCACGAGTATGGATGTTCGATCTGTTGATGCAAAAAAGGGGGGAGTCGGAAAGGCCGCGGAAGAGCTTGGTCTTACGGTTGCGGTATCGGGAAGCTGGAGTCAGGTTATGCATTTTCTTTCACTCATTGAATCTCTTCCCTACGGCGTCGGCATTACCTCCATCGATTTTGTGAACCGTTCGCAAAGTGACCCTAAGAAAAAAGCGATATGGGACGGCCTGTTTGCTCTTTCCGTAGCACTTAGAAATTGAAATTGAAATTAAATATGAAAGGCATTAATCTCACTCTGCCATCGTTTCTGCGTCGTCGCTCGGGGAAAAACCGAGCGCCAGGGCGCCGTCCCGCAAGAGATTGGTTTATCATGCTTATACTCGCGGCCTTTATCGCGGGCGGCATTTGGCTTTTTGGCGGCTACCTTTTTCTTAATGTACATACCGAGAAAGGCGCTTTGACGGAGGAAGAAGGAGCGCCGAGCGGAAGCCTTGACCGTAAAAAACTTGATGATACCGTTGCTTTTTATGCCGCTCGAATCAAAAAACTGGAAGAACTCAAGAGGACGCACCCCTCCTTTGTTGATCCGGCTCGTTAGTGCCAAATGCTGTGGAATATGGCACGATGATGCAACGCCTCCGTAGCCCCGACGCGCATAGCGGTCGGGGTCCCGACTGGAGCGTCGGGATTTAATGGGGCAATTCGCCTCCGTAGTTCAATGCATAGAACAGGCCACCTCTAAGCTCTTAATGGGGGTTCGATTCCCTCCGGAGGCAAAAGGAATCGAAAGTCGGAGCGATGTCTCGACAGTAGTCGAGACCGCGAGACGGGGTGGCGACCGAGGCGAGCGACGGCGAGCCGAGAGTTGTGACCGATTCCCTCCGGAGGCAAAAGGAATTAATCCCTCTGTGGGCGGTTAGCTCAGTTGGTAGAGCAACGAGTTTACACCTCGAAGGTCGCAGGTTCGAGTCCTGCACCGCCCACAGAGGGATTAATACATTAACAAACGCAAGCTCAGGTGGTGGAGGAGAAACTGTGCGGGGCACAGTTTCTCCGTTTACACCGGGTAGGTCGCAAGTTCGAGTCAGATATGGACTCGAAAGCCGGAGTGATGAATGCAACCTTAGGAGCATTGCATCGCGAGGCGGGGTCGCGAGATTTTGCAGCAGCAAAATACTTGTGACCGAGTCTTGCACCGCGCACTGCAATGATAGAAGAAATCGAATGCATCGTCAGCGGCCGCGTGCAGATGGTTATGTACCGGGACTTTGTGTATCGGCATGCGCGAAAACTTGGTATCAACGGGACCGTTCAAAATCTTCCCGATGGAACGGTGCGCGTTATTGCACAGGGGTCGCGCGAGAAACTGGAACTTTTTATCGCCGACCTCAAGAAGGGGTCTCTCTTTTCCCAGGTGCGAGAAGTACGCGTTGTGTGGAAGAAACCAGCGACAGCCTTCACGAGTTTTAGTATGGTGTATTGATTCGCTATGACTGCAACCACCGCACCAACCTGTGTCGGCATTATTATGGACGGCAATCGCCGTTTTGCTAAGGAGCGGGGTATTCCACAACTTGAAGGCCACCGGCAGGGCTATTTAAAAATGAAAGAGACCCTGCGTTGGGCGGCCGATGTCGGTATTCAGTATGTTGTAATCTACGCGTTCTCAACGGAAAACTGGAAACGGCCAAAAGAAGAAGTGGTCTATCTCATGGATTTACTTCGGTATGTCCTCATTAATGAAGTCAGTGTGCTCAAAAAAGAAAAAGTTCGTATACGGTGCATTGGCGACCGCGCGCATCTTGATGAAGACCTGCAAGGACTTATGCAAGAAGCTGAAAAAGAAACAGCCTCATGCACCGGTCCAACACTCATTCTTGCTCTTTCGTATGGCGGCCGTGCGGAAATTGTAAGCGCGGTTAATCGGGCGATTGCCGCAGGGAAGCCGGTAGACGAGCAGGCGTTTGACAATCTTCTGTGGACCAACGGCGTACCAGACCCCGACATCATTATCCGCACGGGCGGCGAAAAAAGATTGTCCGGTTTTTTGCCCTGGCAGGGAGTGTATAGCGAGCTTTTTTTTACCGACACTAAATGGCCGGCTTTCTCCAAAGAAGAATTTTTTGGCATCCTCAATGAATTTTCAGGAAGAAAACGAAACTTCGGCAAGTAATTCTGTCGAAGTTGTCTATGAAGATGCCGATGTGTTGGCGGTCAATAAGCTGTCTGGTCTCATGGTGCATGCTGATGGAAAAAGTGAGTCGCCAACCTTGTCTGATTGGGTACTTGAGCACTACCCGGCAATGCGTGGCGTCGGCGAGCGAGCGAAACTTTCAAACGGTAAAGAAATCGAGCGGCATGGCATTGTACACCGGCTTGACCGAGAAACGGGCGGCATTTTGATTCTCGCAAAACATCAGCGCGCTTTTGAATGTCTCAAAGAGCAATTTCAAACTCGGCAAATCAAAAAAACATACAATGCGTTTGTGTACGGCGTTTTATCTGAAAAGAAGGGAATTATAAATCTTCCGATTGGGAAAAGCCGTACCAAATTTCCGCTCTGGTCCGCCGAGCGCGGTGCGCGAGGCGTGATGCGCGAAGCTGAAACCCACTATCGTGTGCTTGTGGAGAATAAGGAGTTTTCTTTTGTTGAGGTGTCGCCGAAAACAGGGCGCACGCACCAAATCCGCGTACATTTCAAAGCACTACAGCACCCCATTGTCTGCGACAAGCTATATGCACCGAAGCGTCCCTGTGCGCTCGGTTTCACCCGCCTCGCGCTCCACGCTCTCTCCCTTGAACTCACCCTTCCCTCGGGCACGCGCATTAAGCTTGAAACACCACTCCCGCCTGATTTTGAGCGGGCAAAAGAATTTCTTGCGGCGCAATGATGCGTGTGCTAAAGTACGCGAGTCATGAAAATGATGCCGATTAAAATTTCTCCGGTGAATATGGAGGAGCGTAAAAAACTCGATATTCGGCCCGGGGACACCGTGCGTGTTTTTCAGAAAATTGAGGAGTTGAAGCAAACGCAAGGTGCCAACAAAAAAGAAGTAACCACGAAAACCGCCCGCGTGCAGGTATTTGAGGGTATGATTTTGGCACGCAAACACGGCCGAGAGGCGGGGGCGACATTCACGGTGCGGCGTGTGGTGGACGGCGTCGGTGTTGAGCGCATTTTTCCGCTCTACTCGCCGTCTATTGACCGCGTGGAACTCGTGCGCCGCGGCCGCGTCCGTCGCGCGAAACTCTACTACATCCGCGACAAAGCCGCGAAAGAAATCCGCAAACAACTGCGCCGCGGCCGTTCAGTCCCTACGGAAGCGGCAGCTCCGGTAGAAGCTTCTCCTTCAGTTGAAGTCGCGGCATAAATTTAAAGTTGACCCCGTTGAGAGTACGCGGCCGCAATATTCCAATACCAATAACATAAATTTTCTCGTGAGTTGTTGAGGACAGTTCTGCACAAAAAGTTTGCAGCGCACGCGCCCTACTTCTAACGGGGTTGAAAATACAAAAAGCATTGCGTATAGTGGGTGGGCAACTATTGAATGCCCGGGTGTTGTAACTAGTAGCCAAGCTACCTTGAGGTGGTAGTGCCCGTAAGGGCGTGCAGGTGCAAGTCCTGTCCCGGGCACCAAATAAAAACAGTCCTCGCAAAAGGACTGTTTTTATTTGGTCGGAGGACTTGCAAGCCGGAGGGATGAATGCGACCTTGGGAGCATTGCATCGCGAGGCGGGGTCGCAGAAATTTTCAGCGACCTAAAGTTTTTTAAGAGCGAAGCGGGTTAGAAACTTGGAAGTACTCTTGTGGCGCGGAAAATTATCTGTGACCAAGTCCTCTCCCGGGCACCAATTGGTTTTTATTTCGACGAGCGAGGTGAGGAAGCGAAGACCTGGAGCTTCCGCAAGACCTTTCGCATTCTGTAATCAGAATGCGAAAGGTGTACCGTTCCTGTAGGGAAAGCGTGGACGAGTACCCTCGTACACAGCGTCCGAGTCGAAGTCGAATCAAAGGTCAATACCACAGGGCTTACCACGCGCACGAACGAGCGAAGTGAGTTCCTTCAATACTCTGGGGCTCTGCCCCAGAGACCTTTATTTAAAAAATAAAAAACAAATCCCGTGTCCGCTTTGGCGGACACGGGTCAGTGGAAGTGTGTGTGCGTGTGCTTTTCTTCCGTATTTCTTCCGGAAATTTTTTTCGGGAAGAACACTCTTTTAATTACGCGACCGAGTACCACGAGTGTTACCAGCGCGCCGGCGATTGTGTCTATTGAGCTCTCACCGGTTGCCCAGATCAGAGCGCCCGCGACAATCGCAATCCCGTTTTGGCCGACATCTTCGAGCATGTGACCAAACGCGGACTCGGTGGTTTCATTTCGTTCTTCGCCCGCGTGCAGAAAGAGTGCCTGCATGATGGTGATGCTAAGTGCTACGATCGCGAAGACGGTTGTTTCGGGCCCTGCCACCTCCACAGGCTGGGAGATTCGTCTCCAGCTTTCGTACGCGATGTATACACCCGTAGCGACAAGGAGAAAAATACTCACCGTTGCTCCCCGTCGGCGTATTTTTTGTTGCTTTACGGGATGGTGTCCACGAACCCGCTCAGCCACATACGCCGAAAGCATCATGGCGAGCATATCGACGCAGGCATGGCCGACTTCGGACCAAAGCGCGAGGCTATGACTCAGGCTACCTCCGACAACCAGTACGCCGATGAGGATGACACTCATCACCGAGAGAATCCAGTACCGGTTACGCTCACAGGCACAGTGCTCCCTCCCGTCGCAGAGCGGCAGATGTCCTCGATGAACCACAGCAATCACCTCCTTTCGTGGTTCTTGTATCTGTCGCAACCCTAGCGGAAGGCATAGGAGCTGTCAAAGGGCCCCAAAGATGGGTAAAAATGTATGTTAAGCACCCCGAGACATTGACACGAAGCCTTGATAATTTTCCTGATGCTTATCCACAGCAAAAAAGGGGTGGCTCTTCTTGGGTGCGGGGGGTACAATAAATCTCCGTGTAAAAACTCTCCGTTCATTACCAATTTTAAAGCGAATATCACCATGGCAATTACGGTTACTAAACGAGATGGATCGCGCGAGTCATTCAACGCCGATCGCATTAACCGTTCTATTGAACGCGCGTGTCGCGGACTTAGTAATCCGGTGGCCATGGTGACGCAAATTGCGACGGAAACGCATCTAACGCTTTACGATGGTATTACCACTGAGGAATTGGATCAGGCAACCATAAATACGGCCGTCCAAAACATTAAAGAAGACATCGAATACGACAAGATAGCGGTGCGGCTGCTTCTTAAAACGGTGTATCGCAAGGTAATCGGCGATTATGACAAAGACAGCGACACCGATTTAGCGCGCAAGCATCATGAAATGTTTGCGGTGTACTTGCATGAGGGTATTTTGAATAAACGGTTGCACCCCGACATGCTTGCGAAGTTTGATGTTGAGCAACTTGCAAATGCACTTGATATTCAAAACGACGAGCGCTTCACCTACGCGGGTCTCGACGGACTCGTAAATCGGTATTCGATTAAAAGTGATGTGCAAGAACCAATTGAAACACCACAATATCTTTTTATGCGCGTTGCGATGGGACTTTCTTACAACGAGTCTAATCCGACCGAGTGGGCGATTCGTTTTTACAAGAAGATGGCGGCGCACGATTACCTCGCGGGCGGTTCGACCAACATCGGGGCGGGCACTGTTCGTCCGGCGCTCGCTAACTGTTTTCTCCTTGAGATCCACGATGACATGGAGCACATTGCAAAGTCGGTGGGCGATGTGTTGCTGCTCTCAAAAGGTTCGGGCGGTATTGGCGCGTCGGTAACCAAATTGCGCGCTACGGGATCGCCGCTCAAATCTAATTTTGGCGGCGCTTCGAGCGGTCCAACGCCTTTTGCCAAGATTATTGATACGGCGATTCGTGCCGTGCAGCGCGGGGGCAAGAAAAAAGGGGCGTTGTGTTTTTACATGGAGAACTGGCATCTCGACTTTCCTGATTTTGTGGATTGGCGGCATAACGCGGGTGATGACTATCTCCGGATGCGCACCGCCGATACGGCAGCCTTTATATCAGATGAGTTCATGCGCCGCGTTGAGAAAAATGAGCCTTGGTACATGTTTGACCCGGCTGAAGCCCGCGATTTGAGCGAGCTGTACGGCGCCGAATTTACGGCTCGGTATGAGGAGTATTGTGCGCTCGCTGAGGCTGGAAAACTGCGGATTTTTAAGAAAGTGCCGGCACGGGAGCAGTTTCGACAGATTTTGGTATCGCTCCAGACCACCTCGCATCCGTGGCTTACTTGGAAAGATTCGATAAATCTTCGGGCACTCAATAATAATACCGGCACGATCCACATGTCGAATCTTTGCACGGAGATTTGTTTACCGCAGGACAAAGAAAATGTTGCGGTGTGTAATCTGGCGTCCATTAATATCGCCGCGCACATTGCCGACAAAGAAGTAAAGTGGGCGAAGCTTGAAGAGTCCGTACGGTTTGCCGTACGCCAGCTCGACAATCTGATTGACATCAACAGGCTTCCCATTCCTGAAGCAACAAAGTCTGATCGAGAAAATCGGGCCATTGGTCTTGGCGTTATGGGGTTTGCCGACGCCATTGAGCAACTTGGTCTTGCGTATGACTCAGAGCATGCGTGGAATTTTGCTGACCGCATTTTTGAGTTTATAAGTTACATGGCGATTGACGAGAGCGCCAATCTCGCGCGTACCCGCGGCGCGTACAAAAATTTTCCGGGATCCGGTTGGTCAAAAGGCATGGTACCGATTGATAGTGTTGCGCGCCTTGAAGCGGATCGCAATCGGCCGCTTACGGTTTCGAAAGAGAGCAAACACAAGGGACTTAATTGGGATGTGCTTCGCGAAAAGGTAAAGGGTGGCATGCGTCACGCAACGCTTATGGCCGTTGCGCCGAATGCAAACATTGGACTGGTGGCGGGAACAACACCGGGTATTGATCCGCGCTTCGCGCAAGTATTTTCTCGCAATAAAATTTCGGGCAAGTACATCGATGTGAATCACAATCTGGTGAAAGATCTGAAGAACATGGGTATTTGGGAGCGGGTCAAAGAAGAAATTATCGAACATCAGGGAGACATTGCGGACATTGCCGGCATTCCTCAACACATAAAAGATATCTACAGAACTTCTTTTACCACATCCCCCTATTCTTTTATTGAAGTTGCGGCGCGCGCCCAAAAGTGGGTTGACCAAGCGCTCTCGCGTAATATGTATTTAGCGACCCGTGATATTGAAGAGACCATGCGCATTTATCAATCCGCGTGGGATAAGGGACTCAAGAGCACCTACTATCTCCACATGAAGCCGCGACATACCGCAGAGCAAAGCACCGTTGCTGTTAATAAAGCAAAACAAATGGGCAAGGTTGGCTTTGGGGCGGTTCGTCCACAGGCAGATAGCTCCCCTCGTCCTTTCTCGGCCCCGCTTCAAAAAACGCTTGTACTTGAACCTGAAAAAGAAGTCGCGCCAAAGCCCTCTTTGCCGGCCCCTGTGTCGGTGCCGGTGCCAATCGTGAGCGTCATTCAAACGGCACCCGCTTTAGCGGTGTCTGCCGCTCTCGCTTCTGCTTCTCGCTCTCAAAGCCAAAGCGCCTCGGCGGCACCTGAAGCGCAAAGCGCCGAGAACCCAGTTCTCATTTCAGAGCGAGCAACAGGAGAGGCCGGGGCGCCGCCTGCGCCTGTCATTAGAAAAGTTGCTCAGACCTGTCCGACCGATCCGCAAGAGCGACTGCAGTGCGATTCGTGCCAGTGAATAAACAGTAAAGAGCAAATATAAAAAATTTTTTACTGTTTAATTTTTAACCTTTAATTTTCCTACCATGTTGATCGGCAAAGCCTCTCCGGAGGACATGAATCTGCATCCTTTCCATTACAAGTGGGCGTATGATCTCTATATGCAGGCCGTGCGCAATACCTGGTTTCCGCATGAGATAGCGCTCAAAGAAGATCTGGATGACTGGGAAAAGATGACCGAAGATGAGCGGCATGCTGTAACTTTTCTCATGGCCTTTTTTAATCCAGCGGAACTTATTGTAAACCGTTCGATCGCACTGGGCATTTACCCTTACCTTAAATCGCCCGAATGCCATCTTTATCTCGCGAAGCAGATGTGGGAAGAGGCAAACCACTGCGTAGCGTTTGAGTATGTCCTTGAAACATTTCCATTTGACCGCGAGAAGATCTATCAGGTACACCTAGAGACACCCTCCATGCTCGCGAAGGAGGCCTACATCACTAGATACATGCGGCGAATGACCGAAGACCTTCTCGATATTGAGACAACAGAAGGAAAGAAAGATTTTATCCGCAACCTTGTGGCAACAAACTTGGTCATGGAGGGTATTTGGTTTTACTCGGGCTTCATGGTCGCGCTGTCTTTCCGTCAGCGTAATCAACTTCGAAACTTTGGTTCCATGATCAATTGGGTGCTTCGCGACGAATCGCTCCATCTCAAGTTTGGCATCAATCTCATCCATAATGTTCTTGAGGAAAATCAGGAACTCTTGACCGAAGAATTCGCTCAAGAAATCCAAAATATTATTGTAGAGGGTGTTGATCTCGAAGTTGCGTACAACAAAGACCTTTTCCCGACGGGCATCCTCGGTCTCAATGCCGATTATGTGAACCAGTATGTGCAATATGTCGCGGATCGCCGCCTCGAGGAGCTAGGCCTCGGCAAGCGATATCATGTGACCAATCCGGCAAAATGGATGTCGACCGCAACGGATGTGTTTGAGCTCGTAAACTTTTTCGAAGCGCAAAACACCAATTACGAAGTAGACGCACACGCGGGCAAATCTCAAAAAACTGAGGTACCCGCAGCGCCGGCTAAGTAAGGTTAGCTCTCCTTCTTTCTTTTTGATATAAAGGACATACGCCGCGTATGCGGCGGATCATGGTGCCTATGGTGTAGCGGTAACACTGCAGCTTGTGGAGCTGTCATCTCCGGTTCGAATCCGGATAGGCACCCCAAAGATAAAATTTCAATGAGAATTAATGTTGGCTCGAAAAATCAGACAAAAATTCAGGGAGTCCGAGAGGCACTTGTACTGTATCCTCACCTCTTTCCCAATCCGGAAATTGTGGGCGTCGATGTGTCCGTGGATGCCTTTGGGCATCCAAAAAGTTTAAAGGAAACCATGGAAGGTGCGATTGCACGAGCAAAAGATTCTTTTGTTGATTGTAATTATAGCTTTGGGTTGGAGGGGGGACTGATGGAAGTACCCCAAAGCAACACCGGGTATATGGAGGTAAGTGCTTGTGCCATTTATGACGGAAAGCAAATCTATACCGGCCTCTCCCCTTCGTTTGAGTGGCCTCCTAAGGTTGCGCAAATGATTGTACGAGGAGAGGCAGATGGAAGTCAGGCGTTTAAAAAAGCGGGGCTTACCCATCATGAAAAGATAGGAGCAATGCCAGGAGGAATTATTGGGTTTTTATCTAAGGGGAAAATTACGCGTGAAGATTTTATAAAATACTCCATCATTATGGCGCTTGTTCAAATAGAACAACGCCACTTATATTAAGATTCAACAGCTTGTATACTTACGGTAATGGAGCAAAAATTCTCTGTAGCAAAACGGGCGAAAAGTTTTACCCACGCGGGGCGCGGTGTTTTTATTTTTTTAAAGAGCACCCATAACGCATGGCTTCACATGGTGATACTCGGCGTCGTCGTGGCGGCAGGAGTATATGTTCGCCTCACCTCTGTTGAGTGGTTGTTTGTTATTCTTGCGGCAGGACTCGTGCTTACCGCGGAAGCGTTTAACACGGCGATTGAAATTGATATGGATTTAACCTCGCCCGAGGAGCATCCGCGGGCGCGCGACACAAAAGATGTGGCGGCCGGCGCGGTTCTTATTTCCGCACTGACAGCGGGTATCGTAGGCATACTTATTTTTGGGCACCACATAGTTGCTCTGTAAAATCTAAAGCGCCGATAGGTCGGGTATACTACGGTAATGCACGAGCTTGATCTCATAGTGAATGTTTCGCGCTTGGGGGAAACCCATTGGGCGTATAGCGTTGTTTTTTTGGGTGCGCTTCTTGAAGCGGCAACGCCGCTTGGCGTTTTTGTTCCGGGCGGGCTTGTGGTCATACTTGCCGCCTTTTTTTCAAAAACGATGACCATTACTATCGGCAATGTCTTTCTCTTTGCGTTTCTCGGCGCGGTAGCCGGCGACTGCTTGGGTTATTTTTTTGGCCGTCGGTATGGGTACGCGTTTCTAGGGCGTTACGGGAAGTATTTTTTTATAAAAAGCGAGTGGCTTGAGCGAGCACGCGGCATTATTGCCGAGCATGCGGGCAAATCAATTATCCTCGGGCGCTTTAATCCGGTTACGCGGGCCTTCGCGCCTTTTGTGGTTGGCGTCTCGCACATTCCATTCAAACGATTTATTTTTTTCAGCTTGGTGGGAAGTTTCCTGTGGGCCTTTAGCTACTGTGTCCTCGGCTACCTCTTTGGCGCCGCGCATACGACCGTCGCGCGCTACATTGGTGTCTCGGCCGTTATCGCTATTTTTGTGAGTTTCTTTTTTGGCTATCTCTACCGACTGCTTAGTCGGCAGTGGCACTTCTTTGAGCGGTATCACCTGCACCTATTTATCATCAACATTGCTGCGCTCCTGTCTTTTGGAAAAATCACTGACGCGGTGCTTACCGGAGAGAGACTCAACGGGATCGACGGATTTCTGCATCTTACGCTCCAAGCGTATGTAACTCCGACACTGACTGATTTTATGGTGCCTGTTACGCACTTGGGCAGTGTGTGGTTTGCTTTACCGGCATCTCTTGTTCTCATAGCTGCGCTCGTTGTTGCTAAAGAGCGAGTGCTTGCACTGACCGTGTTTATTGCCGTTGGCGCTACCACTGTCTCTGGGTTTTTTCTCAAACATATGTTTGCGGTGCCTCGGCCGGAAGACGCTCTTGTTCTTGTGCCTCTGAGCGGAAGTTTTCCAAGTGGCCACGCGGCAACCGCCACGATTTTTTTTGGCGCTCTCCTGTACGCTCTCTGGCGCAACCTCAAAAACCGCCAGCTTGAATATCTCTCAATGGTACTCGGTGTTGTTCTTGTATTTCTCATTTCAGTAAGCCGTCTCTATCTTGGCGTCCACTGGCTTTCCGATGTGTTAGGGGGGGTGGCGCTTGGTGTTTTTTGGCTCACCTTTGCCATTCTTCTCGAGCGTATAACAGCGGAGACCCTTCAGAGAAAGGCAGAATACAGAGAAACAGGAGGAAATCGTATAGGGTGAGGTAATACTTGCCGGCATCTTAAGGTCCATATAGTATATGAATGCAATGAATCAAGAGTCTGAACGAGGTGTGTTTTTTTCGGAAATACACCGCCGTCGTCATATCGGTACGGCGTTTCTTGCGGTACTCGTGTTACTCGGCGCGTTTCTTGCGGTAAAAACACTCGCTGAGTTAAAAAATTATCGCTATATAGGCGGAGGCGTACCGGTATCAAATACCATTACGGTCTCTGGCAAGGGCGAAGTGTTTGCCGTGCCTGACATTGCCACATTTTCTTTTTCGGTAGTTGAGGAAAAAAAGACGGCAGCGGAGGCACAAAAAGCGGCGACGGATAAAATCAACAAAGCGATCATCTATCTTAAAGGGAAGGGCGTCGGTGAGAAGGATATTAAAACACTCGGGTATAATGTGTATCCGAAATACGAGTATCAGCAGATGCGCCCTGAAATTTGCCCGCAATACGGCTGTCCCCCGGGCAAACAAGTGCTTACAGGCTTTGAAGTGAATCAGACCATTTCTGTCAAAGCACGCGACACAAAAATTGCGGGTGAATTGCTCGCCGGTATCGGCGAGCTTAATGTCCAAAATATCAGCGGACTTGATTTTACGATTGACGACGAAGAGAAGCTCATGGCGGAGGCGCGCAAGGTGGCAATTGCTGATGCAAAAAACAAAGCCGAAGAGCTCGCCGATGATTTGGAGGTACGGCTTGTGCGGATCGTGAATTTCAGCGAATCTGGCGCGCCATACCCAATGTATTACGGCAAGGGGCTTGAAGCGGATGGTCGCGGCGGTGTCGCCACTTCGATGCCGCCAGAGGTGCCGGTGGGGGAAAACAAAATTATCTCAAATATCGCGATTACTTACGAAATCCGATAATTATTAGAAGAACCCACGCCGCGGCAGAAGCCGCGGCGTGGGTTCTTCTTTATTTTCTTTTTTCCTTGACCGATTACAGTGGGTATGCTAGTCTCTCTAATAACGCCCCTGGGCGGTTTTTTAAACTCAATATGAATTTAGTAAACTATCTCAAGGAAACACGAAGCGAACTTAAGCATGTCAGTTGGCCGACGCGAAAACAGGCCGCAGTGTTTAGCGGATTAGTTATCGGCATTTCGCTTGTAACGGCCGCTTTCCTTGGTTTTTTTGATTTTATTTTTACCACGCTTCTTAAGATGATCATTGCGTGATATGACGAAGCAGCAAAATGCGCTTGAGCGAAGTTGGTATGCCATTCATACCTATGCCGGGTATGAAAATGCCGTTGCGCGCAACCTTAAGCAGCGTATCGAGTCGCTTGGCATGGAAGACAAAATTTTTGCGGTGGTCGTGCCAACGGAGAAAAAAATTAAGATCAAGGGCGGCAAACGCGTCGTAGAAGAGGAAAAAATCTATCCTGGCTATGTGCTCGTCGATATGATCGTGACCGATGACTCTTGGTATGTTGTGCGCAACACCCCGCGGGTTACCGGCTTTGTGGGCTCAGGCGTGCATCCCGTGCCGCTCGGCAAAGACGAAGTTGAAGTACTTTTCAAGCATATGGGAACGGACATGGTAAAGCACGCCATCGACCTCGCGCAGAATGATGTGGTGGTCATCACCGACGGTCCTTTTAAAGACCTTGAGGGAAAGATTGGCGAAATTGACGAGGAGCGCGGCAAAGTGAAGGTATTGGTACCGATGTTCGGACGCGAAACGCCGGTGGAGCTAGATTTCTTGCAAGTCAAAAAGATTTAGCGCGATACCAATATACGAATGCATGCGAATGATACAAATAAAATAATCCACCGCGAACTTTCATATCAGATAACGGGAGTTCTATTCTCCGTACATAATCGTCTCGGGCGATTCGGGAGAGAAAGGCAATATGGTGACGCAATTGAGTCTGGCTTACGGGAAGCAGGTGTTGCATATACACGAGAACAGTCTATATCAGTAGCAACAGTCAAGAACACGAGAACCAATCAAGCGGATTTTATTATCGACGACAAGATAATTTTAGAAATAAAAGCAAAACCACTCATTACCAAAGAAGACTATGTTCAGGTACAGCGATATTTACAGGCTTCAAAACATAAGTTAGGATTGCTTGTCAACTTCCGGAACAAGTATTTAAAGCCCATTCGTATTATTCGTTTTAATTCGTAGATTCGCATTGTGTTATGGCAAAAAAAATAGTCAAAAAAATTAAATTGCAGATTGCGGCCGGCAAGGCGACGCCCGCGCCTCCGGTTGGTACTGCCCTTGGTCCTGCGGGGGTTAATATCGGCGAATTTGTAACAAAATTTAATGACCGCACGAAAACAATGATCGGCGACATCGTGCCGGTTGAAATTTCAGTCTACGAAGATCGCACCTTTGATTTTATTTTAAAAACCCCTCCGGCGTCGCGCCTTCTCCTTAAAATACTTGGCCTTGAGAAAGGTTCGGGAAAAACTCCCGCGCAAAAAGTTGGCGTCGTCACGAAGGCGCAGCTTAAAGAAATTGCTGAAAAGAAAATGGTTGATTTGAACGCGCATGATGTCGAACAGGCAACGAAAATAATTGCCGGTACCGCAAGATCAATGGGGATCGATGTGAAGTAAGAGGTGAAATAAAACAGAAAACGCCCGCAGGTGTGCAATATACCTGCGGGCGTTTTCTGTTTTCAGATCTTCTGGCGGCGGGGGGGGCTTGTCAACCTTTCCTTTTTTCGAGGCGCGTGGTAGTACAGGGGAAGATTGCTCACCACAGGGAGTCCATAGTCATGGTTATGCCATACCAGCAACTGCACGACGCAGCATTCGGCCGCGTGCCGATGATCGTACCGCGCAATCCCGCCAATCCTCTGCGGCTCGGTCAGCTCCAGTCCGCCTCTATCGATCTTCGGATTGACGGCACGGTGACGGCACTTTTTGCGGCGGCGCTGCCAAATCACAATGAAACTGTCGCCGAAGTCATCGCTGGCGGTCTACATCGTTACGATTTCGAGCTTGAAGTTGGAAAGTCTTTCAAGCTCGACCGCGGCATGACTTATATCGTGGAGCTTGCCGAGGAATGTCGTTTCCCCGATCATGTACGGGCGCAGTTTTCGCCGAAAAGTTCGACGGGCCGCAACGATGTCTTCGTCCGGGTGCTCTGCGACGGGTACTCGCACTACGATCACACGCCGCTGGGCTATCGCGGCCCTCTCTATCTCGAGATCACGCCGCTTTCCTTCAATGTCAGCGTGTGCCGGGGCGAGAGCTTGGTGCAGGGCCGTCTTAAAACGCCCGAGTCACATCCGCTTTCGGGTGCGGAAATCACCAAGCTTCACACGAAGTACGGCATTGTCTTTGATCGCTTCGGGGAGCCTCTTTCTCACGAGGAACTCCGGATCGTCAACAACAGCGTCTATTTCCATGTGGATCTCGATCGCGAAGTAGTCGGCTTTGTTTCAAGCGACACAACCGCCCAGTATCTCGAGCTCGGCCGGCTGGAAGCGTATGAAGCCAGGCATTTCTGGCAGCCGATCCTCCGTCCCGAAAGCGGTAGGCTCATCATGATGCCCGGCAAGTTCTACCTCTTAGCCACCAAGGAGCGCGTGAGGATTCCCGCCGAATGCTGCGCTGAAATCGCCTCTTACGAAATAACAACGGGGGAATTTCGCTCGCACTACGCTGGGTTCTTCGATAACGGCTTCGGCGGGGAGCAGGGAACCAACTGTGTGCTTGAAGTCAGGGTTCACGATGTGCCGTTTCGGATGACGGACGGACAGTCAATCTGCGCCATGCATTTCGAACACACCTTCGAGGTTCCCGAAAAGCTCTACGAGGGTAACTACACGGGCGTTGGTCCATCGCTCTCAAAGCACTTTAAGAATCGGTACAAGGCATGGGAAGGCGCTTTCTGGCGCTAACCCGAAACGACTTTGCCCCACCCCGCGCGCGTGCGCGGGGTGGGGCACTTTGTTTTTATTTCGACGAGCGAGGTGAGGAAGCGAATACCTGGAGCGACTTTGTTTTCTTACGAGTAGTACGAGTTAGAAAACACGAAGTACTCTTGTGGTGCTTCCGCAAGACCTTGAGCATTCGGTACTCAGAATGCGAAAGGTGTACCGTTCCCGTAGGGAAAGCGTGAATGAGCCCCCTCGTTCACAGCGTCCGAGTCGAAGTCGAATCAAAGGTCAATACTCTAGGGCTTTGCCCATAGACCTTTATTGGCGCGCGTGATAAAACTGCGACAGGACAATGAGGAGAGTGCCATGCAAAAGCGCGGCAAGTTCATCGTGTTTGACGGTATGGACTGCTCGGGGAAAAGCACCCAACTTAGAATCCTTGAGCAAGGGGTTGCGCAGACAGGCTGTTGCGCGATTTTTACTCGGGACCCCGGCGGTTCAGTCTACGCGGAGGAAATACGCGACCTCGTGCTTAATCATCCCGAGGCGCATCGTGCGAGCCCGCGGACGCGACTTCTTCTTTTCTGGGCTTCTCGCTCAGTGCTCATGGAAGAAGTTGTGCTGCCACACCTGTTCGCCGGTACGCATGTGTTTGTGGACCGGTTCGATTCGACTACCTTTGCCTATCAATTGCGTGCAGAGGGCGGCAAAGAACTGGAACCACTGTTTTACTCCATGCGGCAGTGTGTGCTTAGGGATGTCGCCCCTGACCTATATGTTCTTTTCGATTTGTCGCCGGAAGAGGCAAAGCGAAGAAGCGATGCTCGAGAGGGGCAAACCAACCACTTCGATGCCCAACCAATCGATTTTTATCAACGGGCGCGAGAAGGGTTCAAAGACTTCCAAGAAAATTTTCCCTTGTCGGCGGTTACCATTGATGCCTCGGGATCGGTGGAGGATGTTCGGCAAGCCGTGCGTAAGGAGCTCCTCGAGCGTCTTGGCGTCGAGGTCTAGGGATGCGCCAGCTTCGGCAGGCGCGTCCCTTTTTTGTTACAATGGAGTTCAAAATGGAAATACAAGAAAAATTACGCGAGCGTATTGCCACAGCAGCTCAAGTAGAACCTGGGGCCATTCACCTTGAGCATCCGAGCGATCTACTTCATGGTGATATAGCGAGCAATATTGCATTGGTGCTTGCAAAGGCGCAAAAAGAAAACCCAAAGGCACTCGCAGAAAAAATTGTACGACATATCGTACAACATCAGCCGGAGGAGGTGGAAAGGGTTGAGGTGGCGGGGGCCGGCTTTATTAATTTTTATCTCTCGCGCGAATTTTTCACGCAAAGTGTTCAGGAAGCGCTTGAAGTGGGTGAGCAGTGGGGAAGAAATTCAACCCTTACCGGAAAAAAAATAATGGTTGAGTACACCGACCCGAATCCGTTCAAAGAATTTCATATCGGGCATCTGGTGCCGAATATTATCGGTGAGGCAATTGCGCGTCTCCTCGAGGGTAGCGGGGCAGAGGTTCGTCGCGCGAGCTATCAGGGCGATGTGGGGCGCCATGTGGCGCAGGCGCTCTGGGGGGCGCTTCAGGGGGAGCCGCCAAAAACAGTTGCCGGGTGGGGAGCCGCGTATGCTCGCGGCTCAAAAGCGTTTGGAGAAAACGAAGCGGCAAAAGCAGAAATTATTGAAATCAATAAAAAGATATACGAGCGCTCGGATGAGCGTATTACTGTCCTCTATGAGGCGGGGAAAAAACTCTCTCTTGAAAGTTTTGAAGCGATGTACGCTCGGCTTGGCACAAAATTTGATTTTTATTTTTTTGAAAGCGAGAGCGGTCCTGTTGGAAAGAAGCTTGTTGTTGAATATTTAGGAAAGGTATTTGAAGAAAGCGATGGCGCGGTTATTTTCCGAGGCGAAAAAAAAGGTCTCCATACACGGGTGTTTTTAAACGCGGAAGGACTCCCCACCTATGAAGCAAAAGACCTTGGTCTCGCACTCTTAAAACATACGCGTTGGCCGCACGAGGTGTCCATTTCGGTAACTGGAAATGAACAAAGCGATTATTTTAAAGTAATGCAGGCGGCGCTTGCCGAAATAAATCCGGAGCTCGCAAAAAAAATGGTGCATATCGGCAATGGACTTCTGCGGCTTCCCACCGGGAAAATGTCATCGCGTACTGGGGAGGTGGTTACGGCTGAATGGCTGGTTGACGAGGTTTCCAAGAAGGTTCGGAAAAAAATGAGCGAGCGGTTTACCGTGAGCGAAGTCGAACGGCCCGCAGGAAATGAAGATGATATCATCAATGCCATTTCCGTCGGTGCTATTAAATACACGATTCTCAAGCAGGCGGTCGGTGGTGATATCGTTTTTGATTTTGAGAAGTCGGTTTCGTTTGAAGGCGATTCGGGACCTTACTTGCAGTATGCTGCCACTCGTGCCAAATCGGTGCTTGAGAAGGCACAAACCAACAACCAACAACCAACCACTGACCACCCGACAAGAGAAGTAACGGAAATTGAACGGCTCCTGTATCGTTTCCCTGAAATAGTTGAGCGGGCTGGGAAAGAATATGCACCGCATCTTCTGGTAACTTTTCTTATCCAACTCGCCGGGGCGTTCAATAGCTGGTACGCGAAAGAAAAAATAATTGACGACACCCCTGAATCTGCCTACAAACTCGCGCTTACGAAAGCACTCCATCAAACAATGGTGAACGGCCTCTGGCTTCTCGGCATCAAAACCCCCGAAAAAATGTAATCTTAGCTTACGGTCTGGCTTTTTGCCGGTATAGTGAAAAATGCTAGGATTATAGGGCGATTTTCTATGATTGAAGAGTCTCAAAAGACAAAAAACGAAATAGTTGAGCGAGAAGAAAAAATTCTCGAATTTTGGAATAAGAACGGCATATTCAAGAAATCTGAGGAAAAAGAGGCTCCGGAAGGGGAGTTTGTCTTTTATGACGGCCCGCCATTTGCCACGGGGCTTCCGCACTATGGTCATATTCTTGCGGGCACGATTAAAGACGCTATTCCACGCTACAAAACCATGCGCGGGTTTCGGGTGCGTCGGCGTTGGGGCTGGGATTGCCACGGTCTGCCGCTTGAAAATCAAATAGAGGAAGAGCTCAACATCAAAACAAAAAAAGATATTGAGAAACTCGGTGTTGAACGATTTAATCGGGCGGCGCGCGAGCGAGTGCTTCGGTATGCCGAGGACTGGGAAAAAATTGTCCCGCGCCTGGGGCGCTTCGTGGACATGGAGCACGATTATAAGACGATGGACACTTCGTATACCGAGTCAGTATGGTGGGCGTTTAAGAAACTGCACGATAAGGGACTGGTGTATGAAGGATTTAAGGCAATGCAACTCTGCCCGCGCTGTGGCACCACGCTTTCCAATTTTGAAGTAAGCCAAGGATATAAAGACATAACCGACTTAGCAATCACGGTGAAATTTGAATTAGCCGATGAGCCAGGCACGGCGCTTCTTGCGTGGACCACAACACCATGGACGCTTCTGGGCAACATGGCGCTCGCGGTTAATCCGGAAGCAGTCTATGTGGAGATTTCTTTTGGCTCTGAGCGGGCTCTATTGGCAAAACAGCGGCTCTCCATAGTGGAGGGGGAATATCAAATTGTCAGAGAATTTCCTGGCTCTGAATTAGTCGGAAGAAAATATCGTCCAGTTTTTGATTATTATAAAAATATCGAGCTCAAAGGAAAAGAGAATGCGTGGCAGGTATACGGAGCGGATTTTGTCACGATGGAGGAGGGAACTGGCATCGTGCATATCGCGCCGGCCTTCGGCGAGGATGACTTGGCGCTCGCGCGCGCGAACGGCATTCCAATAGTGCACCATGTCGGTTTTGACGGCGCGATGAAGCCAGAAGTGGTGGAGCTTGCGGGACTTCAGGCAAAACCGAAGGAGGACCCGACCCGAACCGATGTAGAAGTTTTAAAATTACTTGTCAAGAAAAATCTTCTTTTTAAAAAAGAAAAAGTTACCCATAGTTACCCGCATTGTTGGCGTTGCGATACGCCGCTTCTCAACTATGCTGCCTCGTCATGGTTTGTGGAGGTCACGAAATTCAAAGACAAATTGGTTGCCGAGAATAAAAAAATTCACTGGGTCCCGGAGGATATCAAGGAGGGACGGTTTGGGAATTGGCTTCTCCATGCCCGCGATTGGGCGATTTCCCGGAGCCGTTACTGGGGTGCTCCCATTCCGGTATGGAAAGACGGTAAGGGCAATCCGGTTATCGTCGGTTCGGTGGAGGAGCTTAAAAAGCACAGTAAAAAATCCGGTAATCGGTATTTCGTCATGCGTCACGGAGAAGCCGACTCAAATATTCGAGGTATCGTGAGCGGCGATCCACAAGCGTCGATTCACCTTACGGCGGTTGGTAAAGAGGAGGTCGTGCGAACTGCCGCACACCTTTCTTCCGTTGACTTCATCATTACTTCGCCGCTTATCCGTACGCAGGAAACAGCCGAGATGGTGCGCGAGAAACTCGGCCTGTCATCGTCGGCAGTTCTTGTTGATGATAGGTTACGCGAAATTTCCCCCGGCGCTCTTGAGGGGAAAAGTATTGCCGAATATAAGTCCTTTTTTACTTCGTACGAAGAACGATTTATTAAAGCGCCGACCGGCGGCATGCTTTATTCGGATATGAAAAAACGCATAGGTGATTTTCTCTACGAACTAGAACGAACCCACACAGACAAAAAAATTCTTCTGGTTACCCATGAAGTCGGCGCGCGCCTCCTTTTTTCGGTATCGTACGGGCTTACGCCAAAAGAAACGGCCGCGCTCGCGGGAGATGGGGGCTTTATAAAAAAAGCCGAGACGCGAGAACTTCCTTTTGTGCCACTGCCGCACAACGAGAACTATGAGCTCGACCTCCATCGTCCCTATATCGACACTGTTAAGCTCGTTGATGCTGCAGGAAAACCGCTCACGCGCGTCTTGGATGTCTTTGATTGCTGGTTTGAATCGGGCTCTATGCCGTTTGCCTCGCGGCATTACCCGTTTGAGAATCTCACCGTCTTCAATCCGGAGGGCGGCATATTTAAAAAGCGTCGTGGGTTCCCAGCTGATTTTATTTCTGAAAGCATTGACCAGACGCGGGGCTGGTTTTACTCACTTCTGGTTCTCGGAGTCGCTCTTTTTGGTCAATCGCCCTATCGAAGCGTTGTTACCAATGGATTAGTGCTTGCGGAAGATGGGCGCAAAATGAGCAAGCGTCTCAAAAATTATCCTGACCCAATCGAGTTAGTGGGACGATGGGGCGCAGATGCTCTTCGGTATTATTTGCTTTCCTCGCCGGTTATTAAAGGTGAAGAAATTAGGTTCTCCGAGAAAAATGTCCAAGATATTGCACAAAAACTTGTGGGCCGTCTCGGGAATGTGCTTGTATTTTATGCCTTGTATGCGGGAGAAAAAGTATCTAATAAAAAAAGCCAGCACATTCTTGACCACTGGATTCTGGCACGGCTTTCAGAACTGGTCGCCGAGGTGACGGCGGGGATGGAAAATTATGAACTAGATAAAGCAACCCGCCCCATCGCCGCGTTCATTGACGACCTTTCAACCTGGTATGTGCGTCGTTCACGAGACCGTTTTAAAAGCAGTAACGATGAAGATGCGCAGGCGGCTCTCGCAACCTTGCGCCACACTCTTTTAGAGCTCGCAAAGTTACTGGCGCCATTTATGCCCTTTTTTGCTGAGTATCTGTATCAGGAGCTGCGGGAGACGAAAGACACCGAAAGCATCCATCTTCTTTCGTGGCCGCGGGTTTCCGAAATAAGCGCAGCCGATGAGACGATTCTCGATGCTATGGCACAAGTTCGTGCGGTTGTTAGCCGCGCGCTCGAGGCGCGTGCGAGCGCAGGCATTAAGGTTCGTCAGCCACTCCAGCGCCTTACGCTTCCCGTAAGCAAATTAGCACTCCAATCCGATTTTGTTGAGCTCATCAAAGAGGAGGTAAATGTCAAAGAGGTTATTTTTGATGAACGGGCGAGCGACCTTCTTCTCGATACGGCCATCTCGGATGCGTTGCGGGAAGAGGGCGCCGTGCGGAATCTCATTCGTGTTATACAAAACTTGCGAAAAGAAGCCGGTTTGTTGCCCAAGGACCGCGTGGGACTCACCATAGCTACCGATACCTATGGTACCTCGCTCGTTTCGCGGTTTGCGGAGCACATTAAAGCCATAACTGGCGCAGGGTCAGTTTCTTTCGCGGCTACCTTAGGTTTTGAAGTAGAAATAGAGGGGCATCGCTATACTGTCGCGCTGGTTGTCCCTAATGGTCGTCCCTAAATGGCCCATCTTCATTACCAAACGGAAGCGTTTGTTATCGGCAGTACTGATCTTGGCGAAGGCCATCGACTGCTGACCCTTTTTACCCATGAACTAGGTCTGGTTCGTGCCGTTGCGCGCTCTGTCCGCACCGAACGGTCAAAATTGCGTTTTTCTTTGCAGGAATTTGCCCATGTACGCGTATCGCTGGTGCGTGGCCGCGATGTATGGCGTCTCACCGGAGCCGTGTTGCTCACGCATATTCCCGCGGCAATGGAGAGGAACCCGCAGAAGTTACAGTTGGTGGCGCGCTTTGCGCTCCTCCTGCGACGGTTACTGCACGGCGAGGAAAAAAACCAGCAACTATTTGAAGTATTTGCGGGGGCCATCCAACATCTCTGTAGGGGGGATGTTTCAGCTGACGCCATTACCGACATTGAACATCTTACGGCATTGCGACTTCTCTCAGCGCTTGGCTATCGCTCGGCGCGAAGTGTCTTTCAAGGGGTACTCAATTCTTCGGAGATAGAAGAAGTGGGGCTTACCCACCTAGCGGAAAATCGCCGTGCGGCAGTTGCGGAAATCAACGAGCTACTTTCACTGTCCCAACTCTAAAGACCAACTTCGGTAGCATTTTCTGGTATGAAAAAGTGCTGCGGGGTATACTTTTCTATGCCCCGTTAGAGGCCGCGGACGCCAATACCTGATTTTAAAAGTTACACATGCTTATCAAAAATACTATTAACTTACCATTGCAGCACCGCGCGCCTTTTGCGTACGCGTCCTGCCTCTAACGGGGTATGCAGCACGAGGAGGAAGACAAAATCGAAACCCTGCGCAAGCGCCTGTATGCTACAGGTACTCATGTCCTTAATTTAAAGCGCCGCGCGCTCTCGGAAGATCAAAGCGAGGTACCGCGTAGCTTTGAAACGGCTTCGAAACTAAGTAACTTTATCGGCATGCGGAAAGGACATTCCTGGTATCGAACCTTATTTCTGTTTTCTCTGCTTTTTTTTGTATTAGCGCTGGGTATCTCTTTCTCGTTCTTTTTCGGTGGGCGCACTACCGTTTCTTCAGAAAACATTGCCATTGATATTGAAGGACCTTCGACTATCGGAGGTGGTGAAGTGCTACCTCTACAAATTACAGTTACGAATCACAATGCCGCCGCTCTTGAACTCGCTGATTTATTAGTGGAATATCCTGAGGGCACGCGCTCCGCCGAAGACCTCACCTCGCCCTTGCCGCGCGATCGGCACTCACTCGGCACGATTGCGCCCGGCGCCAAAGTTCGTGCCACGGTCAACGCCGTGCTTTTCGGAGAAGAACAAAGTGCCCAAGAAATACAGGTAACGGTGGAGTATCGGCTACAGGATTCAAACGCCATTTTTTATAAAGAGAAGAGTTATGCCATCGCCCTTGCCTCTGCGCCCTTACGACTCTCGGTCAAAACCCTTCGTGAGGTCGTCGCGGGTCAGGATATCACCATGGAGGTTATGGTTGAGTCAAACGCAACGACCGCGCTTCGCAATGTCGTTCTTGTCGCGGAGTACCCATTTGGCTTTACCTTCAAGGGCGCCAATCCAAGTCCTTCTTTTGGAACATCAGTTTGGAAACTGGGTGATGTCTCTGTGGGTGGCGTGCGCACCATAACCATTCGAGCCGTCATGGCAGGGGAGAGTGAGGACGAGCGGGTGGTACGGTTTTCGGCAGGTATCGGTAGTGACACCGATGAAAAAAAATTAGTCACCGCCATAGTCGTGGATAACGAAACAATAACCATCAAAAAACCGTTTTTGGCCGCGGATATCGCGGTAAATGGCAAACGAGCGTCGGAGTTTGTTGCTCAAAGCGGCCGTCCACTTCGTGTTGATGTAACATGGACGAATAATATAGCAACCCCTGTCACCGATGCTGAAATAGCAGTCTCGCTTTCCGGTTCGGCGTTTGACCGTAGTTCGGTGTCGGTTGATCGCGGCTTTTACCGCTCCTCTGATACGACCGTGTTATGGAATAAAACGACTGATGTCTCTCTCACCACACTGCCGGCAGGCGCTTCGGGGACGGGGAGTTTTACTTTTTCTCCTCTTGCCTCAGCTGCGCTCGCCAACATACGCAATCCAACCATCACCCTTACGGTTAGTGTTCGTGGCACTCGGGTTTCAGATACCAATGTCCCGGAGGCGGTGTCCTCGAGCGTTGTGCGCACCATTGCGATTGCTTCTGATGTTGCTCTTGCATCGCGCGCGCTCTACTCGCTCGGTCCTTTTCCCAACAACGGGCCTATTCCTCCTAAGGCAAACATGGAAACGACCTACACGATCATTTGGACATTACGCAATCCTTCCAATCCGGTGTCAGATGTCGTAGTGACCGCAGCTCTTCCTTCCAACGCGCGCTTTACCGGTAAACAATCCCCGGCGACCTTCTCCAAAGGGGAGAGTCTTGCGTTTAACCCAATTGGCGGGATTATCACCTGGTCGCTCGATGCGGTACAACCAGGGGCCGGCTATAGTTTGCCGCCACGAGAGGTTGCGTTTCAGGTGGGGTTTACGCCAAGCACGAGCCAGATAGGCGATATCCCGGTTATTATCGGGGATGTCACCATACGGGGCTTTGACCAAATCACCAAGACCGAAGTAGGTGGGGTACAGGGCGCTCTTACAACCAACATTACCGCTGACCCGAGCTTCCGCTCTGGACAAGGACAGGTGGTACAATGACAAAATTCATGCACTCGGACAAGATGGAAAAAATAGTATCGCTCTGTAAGCGGCGCGGCTTTGTTTTCCAGGGCTCTGAAATTTATGGTGGATTTGCCGGTACCTACGATTTTGGTCCTTTGGGTGTGGCATTGCGTCGGAATGTGGTTGACGAATGGACCCGCTCCATGCAGGAGCATGACAATATGGCCATGCTCGACTCAAGTATCTTTACTGCGGGCAAGGTGTGGGAAGCAAGCGGCCATGTGTCGGGGTTTTCAGACCCCATGGTAGTTTGCAACAAATGCCACACCAAGTTGCGTGCTGACCACCTACTTGAAATTATTGGCGTTGTCGCTGATGAAAAAATGTCCGAATTACAGATAAACGCACTATTCGACGAACATCGCACAAAACTCCATTGTCCCATCTGCGGCAAAAAAGATTTCGGTAAAGTGTCCGCTCAAAGTTTACTCGCAACATCGACACTCGGCATGTTTGAAGAAGGAGACGAGCAGGTGTATTTGCGTGGCGAAACGGCGCAGGGAATCTTCATCAATTATAAAAATGTTCTTGATATCGGCTACTCCGTTCCTTTCGGAATAGCGCAAGTTGGCAAAGTATTTCGCAACGAAATCAGCCCGCGCCAATTTCTTTTTCGCAAGCGCGAATTTGAGCAGATGGAGATGCAATATTTTGTGCCACCAAAAGATGCCACAGGAGCGTACGAAGAATGGAAGAAAGAACGCATGACCTATTACGACCGGCTTGGCATACGAAAAGAGAGATTGCGCTGGAAGCAGCACGAAAATCTAGTGTTCTATGCAAAAGAGGCGTGGGATATACAGTACGAATATCCGTTTGGATGGAGCGAACTTGAGGGCATTCATTATCGTGGCGACTACGATCTAAGTCAGCATCAAAAATTTTCTGGTGTGGATATGTTATTTTATGATGCAGAAACAAAAGAACGATATATTCCACATGTTATTGAAACATCGGTGGGCGTGGACCGTACCATGCTCATGCTTCTTGCAGATGCGTACGCAGAGGATGAAATGAATGGAGAGAAGCGCGTAGTGCTGCGTTTTTCCCCTCGCATGGCGCCTATCAAAGCTGCGGTATTTCCGCTTCTTAAAAATAAACCGGAACTTGTAGCGAAAGCGCGTGAAGTATATGGGGTAGTAAAACAAGCCATCCCGCAGAGTGTTTTTGACGACAACGGGAATATCGGGAAGCGGTATCGTCGGCAGGATGAAATCGGCACGCCGTATTGCGTCACCATTGATTTTGATACGCTCAAGGACGACACGGTAACGATTCGAGATCGCGATAGCGGTGAGCAAAGGCGTGTATCGATACCAAAGCTTATTGCTGAGCTTGGCTTCTAATTCATGTTAGGATTACGGGCATGGAAGGGGGACGAAATATCGTAGTTCAGGTCAGCTCGGGCACCATCATCAAGAGCATACTTTTTGTATTGCTCGTCGTTCTTCTCTATATTTTGCGCGACTTAGTGCTCATCGTCCTCACGGCGGTGGTGATTGCGTCAGCCATTGAGCCGGTAGTACATTGGTTTACGCGGCACCGTATTCCGCGTATTGCTGCCGTGCTTTTGGTATACCTGGTGACCATCTTTGTTCTTCTTGGCATTTTCTATTTCTTTTTGCCGACGGTACTCGAAGATGTGGCAAGTTTCCTTTCGACATTGCCGGCCTATATTGACACTTTTGAATCGTCTAATCCATTGACCAACAACCCGCTCTTTCCTCTCGTAAGTGACCAAATCGGCGGAAGTTTTTCTCTGCGAGACATCATTGGGAGCATACAAGCGTCAATCGGTAACGCGGCAGAAGGTCTTTTGAAAACCGTCAGCACAGTGTTCGGGGGCGTACTCAGTTTCGTCCTCATTATTGTATTTTCTTTTTATTTTGCCATGCAGGAGACGGGCGTTGACGATTTTTTGCGGGTGGTGACTCCCACAAAACATCAACGCTATGCCCTTGACCTGTGGCGTCGTTCCCAGCAAAAAATAGGTCTCTGGATGCAGGGGCAGCTCCTGCTCGGCCTTATTGTCGGCGTTTTGGTCTATCTCGGTCTTACCATTCTTGGCCTTAAATACTCGCTTGTCCTTGCGCTTCTTGCCGCCTTTTTTGAACTCATACCGGTTTTTGGTCCTATTCTTGCGGCAATTCCCGCGGTCGTTGTTGCGGTCGGCATGGGCGGCACATCCTTGGCCCTTCTGGTAATTGGACTGTATGTCATCATCCAGCAATTTGAGAATCATCTTATTTATCCACTCGTTGTAACAAAAGTAGTCGGTGTACCTCCGCTTCTTGTTATCTTGGCGCTCCTCGTGGGCGCGCAACTCGCGGGATTTTTAGGGATGATTCTTGCGGTACCGGCCGCGGCCGCGATTCAAGAACTGGTTACGGATCTTCAGAAGCGTCGCCATTCGCAGAGCAGCGCTTCCCAGTAAATGGCAAAACACTTTTATCTCACCACCACGCTTCCGTATGTAAACGCCGATCCCCATATCGGTTTTGCGTTTGAGTTGGTTACTGCTGATGTGGTTGCTCGGTACCATGCGCTTTCGGGTGAGGAAGTTTTTTTTAATACCGGCACAGACGAACATGGCCTGAAGATTTACCGGAAGGCTCTTGAGGAGGGGAAGGAGCCGCAAGGGTATATCGACGAGTATGCCGCGAAATTTAAAAATCTGCAGACCATTCTCGGACTTTCTTCCGACATTCATTTCATCAGAACAAGCGACCCGACACACAAAGCGGCCGCGCAAGAATTTTGGCGGCGGTGTGCCGCGGCGGGGGATATCTACAAAAAGAACTACAAAATCAAGTATTGTGTCGGGTGTGAGCTTGAAAAGAGCGATTCTGAATTGGTACACAGCCGCTGCCCACTCCACCTTAATCTGGAGCTCGAAATCATAGAAGAAGAAAATTATTTTTTTCGGTTTTCAAAATATCAACAGCCGCTTCTTGAACTCTATGCGCGGCAGTCGGATTTTGTGGTGCCGGACTTCCGTTTTAATGAGGTCAAGAAGTTTGTTGAGGGTGGTTTGGAAGATTTTAGTATTTCGCGTCTCTCAAGCAAACTGCCGTGGGGTGTGTCGGTACCGGATGACCCGGCGCAGACCATGTATGTTTGGTTTGATGCACTGGTGAATTACATTTCAACGATTGGCTGGCCACAGGAGCAGAAATTATTTGAAAAATGGTGGCCCGTGGTGCAATTCGCGGGAAAGGACAATACGCGTCAGCAAGCCGCGATGTGGCAGGCCATGCTTATGTCAGCGGGGTTACCGCCGTCAAAACAAATCGTTATACACGGCTTTATAATGAGCGGCGGACAAAAGATGAGTAAATCACTCGGCAATGTTATTGACCCGCTCGCGCTGGTTGCCGAATATGGCACGGAGGCGGTGCGCTATTTCCTCGCGCGGCACGTTAATCCCTTTGAAGACAGTGACTTCACGATGGAGCGCTTCAAAGAAAGCTACAACGCCCATCTTGCAAATGGTCTGGGAAATTTAGTGTCACGCATAATGACTCTTGCCGAAAAATATCTTCCCAAAGGAACGCAACCCCCTGTTTCAGGATTCCCTGTCGAGTTTACGGAGCCAATGGAAAACTACGAGATCAATCGGGCCATGGATTATATTTGGTCACATGTTCAAGCGCTCGACCAAAAAATTACTACAACGGAGCCATTCAAGGTGGTTAAAGAGGATGTTGAAAAAGGGCGGGCACTTATTTTTGAATTAACTCAGGAACTGTATCTCGTTGCTCGTATGCTGAATCCTTTTATGCCAGAAACAAACGCCACAATCAAAGATTTAGTGAAGGCAAACAAAGTTCCAGCTAAACCGCTATTTTTACGCAAAGAGTAATGCAACCACGATTTTTTGATATTCATTCGCATGTGAGTTTTCCGGAGTTTGACCGCGACCGTGCGGAGGTCTTGGCTCGTATGCGGAAAGCCGGTGTGTGGGCGATTACCGTCGGCGTTGATTTAAAAAGCTCAAAAGAGGCGGTTGCCCTTGCTGAAAAGCATGACGGCATTTTTGCGACGGTGGGACTGCATCCGGCGGATAATCGCCGTGAAGTTCTTGCGGTTGAGGAATATAGAACGCTTCTCGCGCACCCTAAAGTTGTGGCGGTCGGTGAGTGTGGTCTTGATTATCTTCGTGTGAGTGGAGATGTGGCGGAGGATAAAAAACGGCAGAAAGAAATTTTTGAAGCGCAGATTGCGCTTGCGGTTGAGATGAAGAAACCATTGATGATTCACTGCCGCGATGCGCATGAAGACATGCTCGCGATTCTGACTTCGAAAAAAAAGGAACACGGCGAAGACCTCCGCGGCAACATTCATTTCTTCACGGGCTCTATTGGCGTTGCGCGGCGGTACTTTGCACTCGGCTTCACCATTTCGTTTACCGGCGTTATCACCTTTACGCATGATTACGATGAGGCAATTCGGTACGCACCTGCCGACATGATTCTTTCCGAAACCGATTGCCCTTTCGTCGCACCGGTGCCATTTCGCGGGAAACGGTGCGAGCCGATTTATGTACGGGAGGTTGTAGAAACTCTGGCGAGGATACGAGGTGAAGATATTGAAACTATGGCTTCACAGCTTGTTGCGAATGCCGCAGTGTGCTTTCCGCTCCAGGTTGCGCCTCTTAGGGCACTATGATAGGGTAGAGCACATTGTATGGCACAGGAGAAAGAAAAAACAACCGAAGATCCACGCGAGCCGAAGGTATACGAACTCGGCTTTTTGCTTGTCCCGACAATTGCGGAAGAAGGGCTTCTTAGCGAAGTGTCTGCACTCAAGGAAAAAATTGGGAAGCATGGCGGTACTTGTATAGCGGAAGAATTTCCTAAAAAAATTGCCCTGACTTACCGTATGGCCAAGGAAGAGGGTGGTAAAAAAATATGGTATGACAACGCTTACTTTGGTTGGGTGAAGTATGGCCTTGCTTCTGTAGATGCGGAAGAGATTTCCGAGGCTCTGAAGAAAACACCTTCGGTTCTTCGTCACCTTCTTATTAAAACCGTGCGGGAGAGCACGCTCGCGCCAAAACGCCCGGCATATGTTCGTCAGGAAACGCCGAAGACTGAAGGGAAAACGGGTGTGCGCCGAATGGAAAAGGAAAAAGAAAAACCGGCCATGACTGAAGCGGAGCTTGATAGAACGATTGAAGAGTTGGTGATAGAATAGGCTAAAGGTTTACGATTTAAAAATGTATTTAAATAAAGCCATTATCTACGGTAATCTTACGCGCGACCCGGAGTTGCGTTCCCTTCCATCAGGCATTCAGGTTGCCTCGTTTGGCGTCGCCACTAACCGTGTCTGGAAGAACAAAGAGGGTGCAAAACAGGAGAGCACGGAATTTCATAATATAGTGGTGTTTGGGCGGCAGGCGGAGACTGCGGCGCAATATTTGAAAAAAGGGAGTGGTGTGTTTGTTGAGGGACGATTACAGACGCGCAGTTGGGATGCTGAGGGCACAAAAAAATACCGCACGGAAATTGTTGCCGACCGTGTGCAGTTTGGTCCGCGCGGCGGCATGGGAGGCGGAAGCGGAGCGACGGAGACGGGCGAGGGAAAGGGAACCAAGAAAGAGGCGCCGGCAGCCATTGACACCGTTGAGTATCCGGAAGAAAATATCAATCCCGACGATATACCATTCTAAGTATGGAAAAGAAAAACGATTATTTTGCCGCAAAAAACATTCAGCACATCGACTACAAAGATGTGGAGATTTTACGTAAGTTCCTGAACCCGCACGGACGCATTCTTGCGCGTCGCCGCACGGGCATTTCTTCAAAGCATCAGCGCCAGCTTGCCGAAGCCGTAAAGCGCGCTCGCTTTATGGGGCTTCTACCGTATGTAGAGCAGTAAAGGCCGCTCGGATATCTTTGTTCGCAAAACACGATAAAAACTGCCAGCGCAGTTTTTTCTCTGCTCGCCGCAGGACCCGCCTCTGCGCGTGCTTGCGCGAGAAGAGAGAGGCGGGCACCCTGCTGCCTGCGGCTCCGCAAGGTTTTGCTCACAAAATATTCTCGCTCTGTCGGCAACATTGTTAGTTGTCTTGACAAGCCAGTGTTTTTTAAGTAAATTTTTTCCAAGCCAGAGGAGATGATAATGGAAGATGTTCTTCTCACGGGAATCGCCATCAAGCCAAAAAAACGAGGGCCCATGGAGCTACTCGACACTGTCGAAGTAACGGTGGAGGGCGGCCTTGCGGGAGATTGCCGAGGAGGGGGCGGGCGAGACCGAAAGCGCCAGGTGGCCATTCTGTCACTCGATCAGTGGCAGGACACCTGCAAAGAACTTGGCAAGGAACTTCCCTGGCAAGCTCGGCGGGCAAACCTGTGCGTCAGCGGCTTGAGCTTTGGCCCTCAATGTATGGGCAGGAAGTTCTTGATTGGCAAGGCGGTAATCCTCGAGATCACCTCGGAAACTGATCCCTGCAGTCGCATGGACGACGCTTCCGAAGGCCTGAGGAACGCCCTCACTCCTTTCTGGCGCGGCGGGGTAACCTGTCGAGTCGTCGAGGGAGGGACAATCCGCCTCAACGACAAGTTCTTCGGCGTTCTATAGCTTTTTCAATCCGCGCCGCCCCGGTACTATAGGGCGGCATTTTTATTTCTTTTCGACGCGTTCGGTGTATTCTCCGGTTTCGGTATTGATCCGAACAGTGTCGCCTTCGTTGATGAACATCGGGACATTAATGGTTGCGCCGGTCTCAAGGGTGACTTGTTGTATATACAGGCGACGCCTGTATATATAGTTTTGAAATTATGTTGGTGCTCGTGGAGAGGATACGCTATTTGATAATGCGGCTAGCAATTTTCAGGAGTGAATCCGGAACCTGGACCCCTATTTTTTGGGCCACGATAAGATTCAGTTCAAGTTTGCTCGTTGCCGCAATCTCTACGGGTATGTCGGATGGTTTTGTCCCTTTCAATATCTTATCGACAAGCCGAGCCGTCTGCTGTCCAACGGCATACAAATCGTGACCATACGAAATAACACTTTCTATTTCTACTAGGTTATCAATGCTGAAGTAGACGGTTGGCACTTTTAACGCAATACCCAGATCATTAATGACCTTAATGTTGGGCGGAATACTTGAGCCGGTGGGAAGATGGTAAATAGCATCGAAGGTTCCAGGTTTTATTGTCGCCGCGAGTTTCTTAAGCTCTTCGGTGGAGGCCGGACCAGGGATACCCTCGGGATTATATTCGACGAGCTCGAAACCAAACCTTTGGCTTTGTTTTTTGAGTTCCTTATAAGCAGGTCCTTGGGCAGTGCTTGCGAGTTTAGGATTAAATACCCCTATTTTCTTTACGGTGGGTGCCAGGGTCTTAAGAAACTCAAGTCGTTTCGCGGTGAGTTCCGATATGTCAACCGCAACACCGGTGACGTTATTGCCTGAAGATTTAAAAGAAGCCACAAGCCCGATGCTTATAGGGTTATCAGCGTGTGCAAAAACTATAGGAATCGGCTTACCCGCTTTTTTTGTTGCTTCAAATGCGGCGAGAGCAGAAGGCGTAGCTATGGCGTAAATCAAATCAACATTTTCTGCGACATACGCGGTCGCGGCCTCGTTCAGTTTTTGTGGACTTCCTTCAGCGACTTGATATTCATATACTATGTCAACATTTTCTTGATAGCCGAGTCGTGACATCTCTTCCTTAAACCCCTTACTCGCTACCTGTATCACGGAAAAATAATTCAGTATTCCAATTTTCACGGGGGGCTTTGGAGTCGATGAAAAGAGACTCAGTCGAGACACCATGCCGCTCTCTACCGCAACGAAATACGCACCGATGAGTACGATGATGAGTATAACGAGACCCAGAATATTTTTCTGTGAGTGCATAAAATTTAATCTAACTATATAATAAATATTGCAAAACCCAATTTCCACCTCATCATCTCATGGCGGTAAGGTAAAAGCAAAATGTTTATCCACCACTAAGGACGCCTTGTTTTATTAGCGACGTAGAGCGAGTGAAGTGGGAAAGCGGGAGCTTTCACATTTCAGAGCCGAGGAGCTAATACAGGTTCAATACCTCGGGGCTTGCCCCGAGGAACCTTTATTTCTGTATACTTACCAAAGTTTAATTTGTACATTCCCAAACTCAAGGAGGGCTGGTGATGGAATGGCTTAGCGCACTACGATTGCCCGTCTGTATTTCGGCTGGCTTGCTTACGGTCGCAAGTTTCAAAATTTGCACTTGGAAGTCCAACTTCCAAGTTGCTGTCTGGGGCAGGATTATTTTTTGTAAAATTAATTTTTCTCGACGCGTTCGGTGTAGGCGCCGGTTTCGGTGTTGATGCGGATGATGTCGCCTTCGTTGATGAACATGGGGACATTTATCGTGGCGCCGGTTTCGAGCGTTACCTGCTTGACGCCGCCTTGCACGGTATTTCCTTTCACTGCCGCTGCAGCTTCTTTTACTTTGAGTTCAACTTTAATGGGGATGGTGACGCCGATTATTTTTTCGTCGAAAATTGCAAGCTCGGTGGGAGAATTTGCTTTCATAAAATTGCCTCGGTCGCCGATAAGCTCGTTTGAAAGAGAAAAGCGCTTGCTTGGGTCATCCAGTTCACAAAACCAGTACTCGCCCCGATTGGTATAGAGATAGGTTACTTCGCGCGTTGAAAGATCGGCTTCCACTGCTTTTTCCGTGGCGTGAAATGACCGCTCAATCACTTTGCCCGAAATAAGATTCTTGAGCTTTGTTTGGTTGACTGGTTTGCGCATTTGCTTGCGGAAGACATGGGAAGAAAGCACCTCGTACGGCTCGCCATCAATGACAACATATGTATGGGGGGTGATTTCATTATAGGTAAGCATAAGGCCGTATTGTACTTATTTTTTTCAGAAAGTCCATCGAACTTTTTGTCTGAAGCCGAGGTTGCAAAAAGTGGGGGAGAAAGGGTAGTATGCGAGCACATGGGACTGCTTGACGATATAGAGACAAAACCAATCGCGGAAGAGAGCGATGAGGAGATTCTTCGCAAATCGGTAAAACATCCGGCATTGTTTGAAGTGCTTCTCGACCGCTACGAGGAGGCTTTTTTGCGCAAGGCGCTTAGCATCGTGCGCAGTAGGGAAGAGGCCGAGGATGTTGTCCAAGAAGCCTTCGCCAAGATTTATCAGAATGCGGCCCGTTTTGTGGTGCAGGAGGGGGCCTCGTTTAAGTCATGGGGATATAAAATCCTTATGAATACGGCCTTTACCCACTATCAGAAGCGAAAGCGCAACCTACTTGCAACCACCGAGCTCGATCCTGAGTTATATGAAATGCTTCCAGACCGACAGAGTCGGCAGTTTGAAAAACAGGAAGCGACCGATTATTTGATCTCTGTGTTTTCCCGTATGCCAGAGCACTTCGCGAGGATCTTACAATTCCATTTTATCGATGGATTGCCGCAAAAAGACATCGCGAAACAAGAAGGCATCTCGGTCGGCGCCGTGAAAACACGCATCCACCGGGCTAAGAAAGAGTTTAAAAAAATTAATACTAGCATTGCCTATCATGAGCCACGAACTTAGAGTCCGTATTATGCGCCGCGTGTATGTCATTTATTACGCGCGCAAGGCGCTTTCTTCTCGGGCACTCAAGATCTATGCATTTGTCGCCGCCTGTCTCGGTACCGCGTCCGTTGTTTCGGTAAGTAATGTACTTCAGAATATGCCCAGCGATCTTGCGGGAGTATCTGCCTTTGTCGTTGCCGCGTTCGCCAATACCCAGCTCGTTGTCCAGCTTCTCTCTGTTGCGGCGGCCATTACTTTAATCGTGCTTTTGGTAGATATTGTTCGCAGTTTCGCCGAGACTCCGCGTGTTACGCGGGTAGCCTAACAAAAACCCCCGCCTTAAGGCGGAGGTTTTTGTAATCTAGACTTCGAGGAATTTTTTGCGGATGTCTTTTAATATTTGGTCAGCGATTTTTTTGTTGTCTTTGAGGAAGGTGCGGGTAGCATCATAGCCGCGGCCGAGTTTGTGTTCGCCGTAGCTATAGGAGATGCCGCTTTTTTCTACAATGCCAAGTTTCTCACCGAGGGCAATAAGCTCACCTTCACGGGAAATACCTTCGTTATACATAAGGTCAAATTCTGTTGCTTTAAACGGCGCCGCGACTTTGTTTTTCACTACTTTTACCCGTACGCGGCCGCCGACCACCTCTTCGCCTTTTTTTATTTGGGCGATGCGGCGGATATCGAGCCGCACGGAGGTATAAAACTTAAGTGCTTTGCCTCCCGGCGTTGTCTCGGGATTGCCGAACATAACGCCAATCTGCATGCGGATCTGATTGATGAAAATAACAATGGTTTTTGATTTGGCGACAATGGCGGTAAGCTTGCGGAGCGCTTGGCTCATGAGGCGCGCTTGCTTGCCCATATGACTTTGCCCCATGTCACCCTCAATTTCATCTTTGGGCGTAAGGGCGGCAACGGAGTCGATAACAATGACATCGATCTTACCTGAGCGCACAAGACTCTCAACGATCTCAAGTGCCTGCTCGCCGGTATCCGGCTGGGAGATAAGAAGGTCTTCGATTTTGACACCTAGCCGTTTTGAATAATCAGGATCGAGGGCGTGCTCGGCGTCAATGAAGGCACAGATACCGCCTTTCTTCTGCGCTTCGGCGATGACATGGAGTGCAAGAGTGGTCTTTCCTGATGATTCAGGACCAAAAATTTCGATAACGCGTCCGCGAGGAAGCCCTCCGATGCCAAGCGCCATGTCAAGGCCAATTGAACCGGTAGGCATGGCATCAACTGAAACCTTCGGCCGGTCACCGAGCTTCATGATGGCCTCTTCACCAAATTTAGTCTTGATCTGCTCGAGCGTTTGTTCAATACCGGAGTCCTTTTCTACTTTAACTTTAGATACCATTAGAATTTTGTTACTTAATAACTATACCACTTATATCTGTACATTTGTTGTCATCGCTAGAGCGAGTCTGTGTTTTTGTGGTGCTTTTTGGACCCTCACCTTCGCGAGAGCGAGCCTGTAACTTTCAAGTCAGCTTAACGGACCCTGCGCTTGAAAGTTACAGGCGAACGACCTTCATTGATAGACAAGTTCTAGCGTTTTGCTGGTCTCATGGCCGAACCGGTCGTGTGCTTTAAGGGTAAGTATAGTATAGCCGTAAGAAAGAAGCAGGTCTTCCGAGAAGTGCCCATCACTGTCAACAAAAATCTTGCGGTCGTTCAACCGTATATCGACAATGTTTTTTGCGGTACCAGCTATTTCGACGAGCGCGGAGGAAACCGTGGCGCCGTTTTCTGGCATGTCGACAGTAAGGGTGGGTCCTTCCAAAAAGCGTCGCGCCTCAAACAAGCTATAGCCAACGACTAAGATAATAGCCACGACGACGAGACTCCAAATAATTACCGTTCGGGCGCGACTCCTCATGCTAGGAATTATTACGAGTGTTCCGGAGCATCTTCTGAAGAAATGATGCCGCGCGGTCGTGCGCCGTCTGCCGGGCCTATGACCGCGCGCTCCTCAAGCATATCCATGAGCCGTGCGGCTCGAGCGTATCCTATGCGCAGGCGTCGCTGCAGATAGGAAGTCGAAGCTTTGCCTGCCTCTGTTACGAGTACACGCGCCTCGTCATACAGGTCGTCATCATCTTCAAGTCCCTTACCGTCTTCAAGTGAGGCGCTGAAAAACGCATTTCTGGTTCCTTCACTTACAAAATCAACCGGTGCTACCGCCGCGCCATTATGTTCAATGATGAATTTTGAGACGCGCTTCACTTCTTGTTCAGAGATGTACGCAGACTGTACCCGCATGGGTTTTCCCATATCGGAGGAAAGATACAGCATATCGCCGGCGCCAAGGAGTTTTTCAGCGCCACTACCGTCTAAAATGGTGCGAGAATCGATTTGCGATGCCACCTGAAGTGCGATACGAGCGGGAATGTTTGCCTTAATAAGTCCGGTTATCACATTTACGGAAGGGCGTTGCGTTGAAAGAATGAGATGAATGCCGACCGCGCGGCTCATTTGGGCAAGGCGCACGACCGCGGCCTCAAGCTCTTTCGGATAGGTCTGCATAATATCGGCAAGTTCGTCGATCACGACGACAATGCGGGGCATCATCTCGGGAAGCGCGGCCTCCGACTTTTGCGCTCGTAGAAGGGCGGGACCAAGGATATTTTTATGATACGAGCTTATATCCCGCACCGATTCCGCTTCGAGAATGTCATAGCGGCGGTCCATTTCTTTGCCTAGCCACTTAAGGGCGAGCACTGTTTTCTTCGCGTCCGTAATCACTGGGGTGAGGAGGTGAGGAATATTGTTATACAGCGTAAGCTCGACCCGTTTCGGATCAATGAGGATAAAGCGGAGATCGGCGGGGGAATTGCGATACAGAAATGAAGTGATGATCGCATGGATGGTGACGCTGTTATGGTTTACAAAGCCGTTACCGACAAAGGAATTTGACCCGGGAACCTCAAAGTCGTATCCGACACCCGCGGTCTTTTTTATCGTTACAACTTTAGCCCAGTAAAAGTTATCCTCGCGGATCTCGGCTATTTTTTGGTACTCAGCGGAGAGAGCCAACGGTTCGTAAAAAGTAAGAATTCTTCCCAGTGCCTCATAGGAAGGATTTCTCACGCCACTGTTGTAACTTGCTAAGCTTCTGAAAGCATACTTAGGAACTAGGACATTTGTTTGGTATTGCCAGCCCATGTTGGTCAATCGTGCGAATTTTTTTCGGTAAGTCAAATATAATTTTTTGAGAAGCGGTGAAAGGGTCGGGATAATGTTTTTATTTGCGTTTCTGCGTAGTGCGAGTAGTTGCCTTGATTTGAATTCTTCCTCGTTTGTCAAAAATCCGATTTCTTTTGCATAAATAACAAATTCAGCTCCATAGATAGTAAGCCGCCAGTAGTTGTTCTCTTTATAGTTTTTTACTTTCTTCGGATATATCGAGCTCACAATGCCAAAATTGAGAAGTATAATCTGCAATTGTTTTAAGAGTTTTTCGGTTGCCAATGTTATTTCAAGTCCTTTAGCGGAAATATGGCCATCATTTCTTATAAGCCCTTGAATAAATGCCCGAATGATTTCAGGCCCAGACTGACGAATTGATTTTGGTATCTCTTTTTCTCGTGCCCCGACGGGTTTTACGCCAAGATGCGTGAGAAAATCTTTCAAGTGTTTACTGTTGACAATAACATCTTTTGCTTTGTTGCTCTGCCCGGATTTAGCGACCGCGGGGGTAGTAATACCAAAAAGATTTTTAAGCAAAGTTTTATAAACAGCAAGCACTTCTTTGTTGGCCTGGGTGTACACAACTCTATTTTTAACAGTCAGACCGCCGTCTGCCGTAAGCAGACCAATAAAGAGCCCTAGTTCCTTTGTCATTTTGGTTGGAGTTTTTATCTCCCGGGCTTTATTTGTTTTGTTAGGCGCTGGCGTAAAATTAATCTGCGTCTCCGTGCCAAAGAGCTTTGATCCCCGAGCAATTGCCACATACTCTCCGATTTGTATACTTCCGCCATTTTGCCAGCGCATGGTGCTATCTTTCATGACCCATAAAGGATGTTCATCGGTAACCTCTATAGACAACCCCTCATTGGTTGTAATCTTATAAAAATCACACAAGCCGTTATTGTAGTTTTTACTGGTTGTTTCCACTCCGTCTCGTGTCGCCACTTGCAATGAATAATCAATTTCCGAGTTTAGGGGGAGCGGACATAACTCTTCAAAAGTGAGAACGCCTTTTTCACTGAACACATAGGTGTCCTTGCTGCACGTTTTTCCCGAGCCGGTAGCTCCTGCAATAAGAAGATGCGGCATCTTGCCTAAATCAGCAAAGTGGGCAACGCCGGCAATGTCCCGTCCGAGCGTGAGGAGAAGTGGTTTGTCTGATTCCTGAAAATTGACCGAGCTGAAAAGGGTGGCGAGCCCCACCGTCGCTTTTGCGGAATTGGGCACCTCAATGCCGACGAGCGATTTGCCGGGGATGGGTGCTTCAATGCGCACCGGATGAGCCGCGAGGGCAAGTTCAAGATTGTTATTCAGGCCGATAATTTTTGAAAGGCGGACGCCTTCGGCGGGCTTCAGGGTGTAGCGGGTGACCGAGGGACCGATGGATATTTCGTCCATCTCAACTTGAATGCCGAAGTTTTGGAGGGTTCTTTTTATGATATTGGCGTTTGCCTTTATATCGCCAACGCCGGGTTTGCCGCGGTCTTTTTCAAGCAGGGAAAGTGGTGGTGGTATATAGGCGCCTCCCGCAAGAGGCATAATAGCGAAAGGACTCGAAACGGTTGCCTCTTTTATTGGCGCGGCGATGCGGGGTTCCTCGTCTACCTCTTCGACGGCCACTTCCGCGATTTCTTCAGGTGGGTCCTCCTCATAGGGAGAGGTCTCAAAAGTAGTTACCTCTCCATTCTTTCTCCAAAACAAAAGGCGCGCGAGGCGGATTTCAAGAGGGGTATCAATCATAATGAGAAGCGAAATTACACCCGCGGCCGCAAGAAGTAGCAGTGTCGCGTAGGTATCAAAAAGGGAAATAAGCGGCGCGGCGATAAAGGAGCCAAGGAGACCCGCGCGGTCCGGCGCAATGAGGTGTAACAGCCCGAGCGCAGCAATAAAAAACAAGGAAGCACCGAAAATGCGGAGGGAGGTTATAAATCCTTCAAACGAGCGAAGGAGAAACACCCCCCAGGCCAGAAGAAGAAGGGGAAGTAATAGATAGCCTATGCCAAGGAGCATGGAAAACCACTCGTGGAGCCGACTTCCTACCACACCGGCGCTTCCCGTGGCGGCAAGCGCCAAAATGGCGGCCGCCACAAACAAGAGGACCGCCCATACGCCTCGGGTAGTTTCTTGTTTAAGAGAGGAAAAAAAACTAAGCAGTTGCCAGCGTTTTTTTTCTTTGCGAAGATTTTTGGTACTTTTGCCCACCATGGAACGGTTCAATCATAACACATCGTTTTTCCCGCAGTGCGTGAGGGGTACCCTATCTCTTAAAACAGTAACAGAAGAAAAGTGGCACGGGGTGTACAAAGAAGCAGAAGTGTTTTACAGGGCGAATTTGTAATTGCGCGTGGTGGGCCTCGCGATATAATGGACATGCCCTTGAGACTATAAAAGACATTTGGGACATATAAAGGACATATAAAAGACACAATATGGATAATAAAGGTGAAATGTCTTTGATACATAAGGCTGAACGGGTTGCTTCGGCCGTCCACCTTGTTACTGACTTTGTTCCTGAGTCCGAGGCGGTTAGGGTTCGCATCCGCCTCACAAGTCTCAACCTTCTTTCAGACATCGTTACTTCTTCCTCCAAGATTCGCCAGACTGTCCTTGAGCTTATTTCACTCGTTTCTATCGGACGGCAAATTGGATTTATATCAGACATGAATGCGTTGTTGCTTTCAGCAGAGCTTTTTCGGCTGGAGGGGTTGGTTAAGGTGCGGGGCCCGGAACTAAAGGACTCTTTATTTTTAGCGGATCCTCGAGAAAATCCAGAGTCGTATAAAAAAACACTGTCGTCACGGGCTATAAAGGACAGACCGCATAAAAAAGCCGGTCTTTCGGCAGTTCGGGAGGCATCTCGTAGCTCTCGCCGTGAAAGCCTCCTCGCCCTTCTTCGTAAAGGGGCGCCCATTACTGTAAAGGACGCGCTAGCCGCGGTACCTGGCGTAAGCGAAAAAACTCTCCAACGGGAGCTTATTGCCCTCGTGCGCGATGGCGTCCTTAAACGAGAGGGCGAGCGCCGGTGGAGTAGGTATAGTTTGGTCTAATTTGGTCTAGGGCCCGTAGGCTTGACAGTTTGTCAGATTTAACCTGTGTTTGATTGACTTTATGGCTACCCCATGCGATTCTTTAGAGGTGGCAAACGCACCAAAAGAAAAAACGCCTGAAATGCGGGCGTTTTTGGCTGTAGTTATCCACACGAGGCGTTTTGGTGACACTCTCATGTGCCGCTATACTTACGCCTAGGGTTATCGCTTGGTAATGGTAACTCTACAATTTCCAATTTCCGCAGCACCGCACGGTTGTGTTTCGCTGTTTGTCTTTACGGAAGCCCTTTGAAAATTTCATATCCCGCATATCTAGTTTTGTTCGTAAACAGTCATTACAGGGCATTCAGAAACCTGGACATTCAGGGAAACTTCACATTTTTTGTGCGAAGTTTCTGGTGTCCCATTCACTCTTGTCAGCTAACCCGCTTTGTCTCGTGTCGATACTTAGAGGCAGGACGGGATAGTGTTGAAATTTAGTATCATCGTCTTTCGCCTGTGGGCGAAGGGTTGTGAAAATCAAAACGCACGAGCGTGGTCGAACACGACATCGTGCGTTTCGATAAAGCGCTGGTAGCGATATATCGGCGATTAATCAGTTAAATCATTTATGAGTATCACACTTACAAACAAGTCAATCACCACAAAGGTTGCAGTTGCAGCTTTGGGAGTATTGGTGGCGGCTGGTTTCCTCTTCGCGTTCGCGATGCCTGCGCAGGCGGCGGCTTTGACGGAAAGCCAGATCACCTCCATCCTCGGGCTCCTCTCATCCTTTGGTGCTGATCAAGCAACGATCAATAATGTCAATTCCTCGCTCCGAGGACAGGCATCACCCGGTACCGGTAGCTCCGGTTCGGCAGCTTGTACCTTCACGCGAAATCTTACGGTTGGCGTTTCCGGTTCCGATGTCACCTGTCTTCAGAATGCTCTGAAGGCTCAGGGACACATGAGCGCCAATGCAACCGGATTCTTCGGTCCGCTCACGAAAGCGGCGGTAGCAAAATGGCAGGCGGCAAACGGCGTCTCTCCAGCAGCAGGCTTTTTCGGTTCGCTCTCACAAGCAAAGTTTGCTTCAATGGGTGGCGTAGCGACGACACCTCCAGCGGGCGGCACCACGCCTCCTCCGGCGACCGGCACGGGACTTATGGTCTCGGGCGCGGTACAGCCAGCTAACACCCTCGCGGTCTTCAATGCGGCACGCGTTCAGTTTACGAAATTCACGGTAACCGCAGGGAACGACGGCGATGTCGTCATGAACAGCGTAACGGTGCAGCGCACCGGGCTCGCGGTTGACACGAACTTTGCAGGTATCGTCCTTCTCGATCAGGGCGGCATGCAAATCGGCATTTCAAAGACTCTGAATTCAAATCACCAAGCAACGATCGGCGAAGCCACGACGATTCCTCGCGGAACCTCAAAGACCTTCACCGTCGCGGCAAACATGGACAGCGCCGCAAATGTGAACGGCGGCGAAGTTGGTTCATTCGATGTGGTTGCCGTGAACACCTCGGCAGCGGTCTCCGGCTCACTTCCGATTCGTGGAGCACAGCACACCATGAACGACACGCTCGCAATCGGTACGATTACGGAAACACGGGGACCGCTTGACCCGGCAGCCGCGGCGACGAAAGAAGTCGGCACGAAGGGATACACCTTCAGCTCGATTAAAGTCACGGCTGGTTCACAAGAAGATGTACGCCTTGCGTCCATTCGCTGGAATCAGGCGTCATCTACCGCATCCTCCGACCTCGCTAATATCATGACCGTTGTTGACGGTGTCTCGTACCCGACGACGGTTTCCGCTGACGGCAAGTATTACTCAACCGTCTTTCCGGGTGGCCTCATGCTTGCCAAAGGCCTCTCAAAAGAAATCTCAGTCAAGGGTGACATTACTGGCGGTTCAGGCCGCACCACTGCCTTTGTGATTGAGAAATCAACCGACCTCTATGTCACAGGCGAAACCTACAACTACGGCATTACACCTGACACGGCGGCCGGCACTGGCATCACTACGGGCAGTATCTTCTTCTCTTCCTTTACGGTTACGGTCTCGGGCGGCTCGCTCGTGTTCAGCCAAAACACGGCCGTTCCTTCCCAGAACATCGGTATCAATGTGGCGAATCAGACACTCGCCGGCTTCAAAGTAAAAGTTGAAGGCGAAACGATTTCGGTTCAGTCTATTCTCTTCGACATTGCTACGACCGGCACCTGTGTTGCAGGCAGCACCTGTACGATTACGAATGTCACGATTGTGGACGGAAACGGCTCGGTTATTTCCGGTCCGAAAGACGCGACCGCGATCGGCACGGGCGTAACTTTGACCGATTCGGTTACCTTCCCGATTGGCGAAGGAACCTATGTGGTAAAAGGTAAACTCGGCTCAGGTTTCCCAACTGACGGAACCGTTCGCCTCACGACAGCTCCCGGTTCTTCTGACTGGAGCACGGTCAAAGGCGGGAACACGGGCAACACAATTACCCCTACGCCGACCTCTGACCAGTCACTCCAGACTATGACGGCAAAAGCGGCAGTAGTTACCCTCTCGGTTGCAACGGCTCCGGTCGCACAAAACATTGTTGCGGGCGGTCAGCAGTTTAACTTCGCGAACTACCAGCTTGATGCTACAGCCTCAGGCGAGGACATTCGTCTCAACTCGCTTCCGCTTGAGTACGCCACGGACGACACGGCAACAAACATCACGAACTGCGCGCTCTATAACGGCGCGACACAGCTCAACACCGGAAGCAATGTCGTGAATCCTTCAGCGGCGGCTTCCTCAACGATATTCACCTTCGACACCGGTCTCGTGATTTCCAAGGGAACCGTGACCACCCTCGCGCTTAAGTGCAACATTGCTTCAGGCGCGACGGCAGCCAAGGTCTACCAGTGGGGCTATGACGACGGCTCATCTCCGTCAGGCACCGGCATTACCTCGGGCGCATCGGCAACGATTACCGAGGTTGATTCAGCCGGCCAGCGCATGACGATTTCCGCAGCGGGCACTCTTACGGTCGCTATTGACGCCGCATCGCCCTCGTACGCTATCGCGTACGGCGGTTCAACCGGTAACACCTTAAGCGCCCTCAAGTTTATCTCAACGGACGAAGCCATCGTGCTTAACAAGGTAGCGCTTCAGCTTACGAACACTGCGTCCTCTTCGGCGTCCGACCTTACGACCGTAACGCTCTGGGATGGTGCAACGCAGGTTGGTAGCGCGGTCTTCACCGGCTCAAGCCTCTTCGCAACCTCAACCCTGACCTCATCAGTTGTTGTTCCGAAAGACAGCGTGAAGATTCTCACCGTTAAAGGCGACTTCGCCGACATCGGCCCCAGCCAGTCAGGCACGGAAGGCGGACTTATTGCGGTTGACTATGACGACGGTGACCCAACGGGTACCTCCGGTACCGGTCAGGCATCCGGTTCAACCGTGAACCGAACCTCATCCGCTGACACCGCGGCCTCAGGTGTCCGTATCTTCAACACCATTCCGACCTTTGCGAAGTTGGCAGTACCGACGAACACTCTTAACAACGGCACGAAGACCCTTCTGCGCTGGTCAGTATCAGCCAGTCCTGTGGGTCCCGTTGGTATCGGTAAATTCTCGGTTAGGATCTCGACCACGACCGCAATCGTTAGAAATCTTGATATCTACTGCTACACTGACTCGTCCTTCTCAACGGCATGTAGCGGCTTGAGTTCTGACGGCGGATTCTTGGTAACTGACACGCTCGCCGCTGGTGAACTGACCAACGATGGATCGTCAGCGGTTACTCTCGATATCTGGCCAGAAACATCGGCAACGGCGTCAACCACGGTCCAAGTACCCGCGGGAGGCACTCGCTACTTCCAGGTGATTGGTACCATATCGGCCTCCGCTGCAGGCGCGTCGGTCTCAACTCAGCTTGAGGGAGACTCGGCTTACCCGACCAAGTTCGGTAACGGTGACGGCGATACGGTAACTGGGTTCACCAACATGGGTTACGCCGGCACATCAACGGTGGCATCTGAAAGTTGGTCAACCGTCAACCAGGATTCCCACAACGACTTCATCTGGTCGCCGAACGCAACCACAACCGCGGGTCTTCAGACCCAGCGCGACTGGACGAACGGCTACGGTATTCTTGGTCTGCCAGGTTCTAACATGGCAGCTGAGATTGTCTCGCAATAACTCTAAAATCGAGCAGGTCATCATTTAGCTGAATTACACCTCAGTTAAGTGGCTCGTAGAAAACACCCTCCCCATTATGGGGAGGGTGTTTTCATATTGTCCTGTAAGCCGCGGCGCATTGGTATGGGGATAGGTTTTTGTAAGAATCTGAAATCACGCTAGTATAGGGGTATGTTTAATACATTCTCGAATGGCACCAAGGCGCTTATAGGAGTTTCCATCGCTCTATTTTTGGTTTTGGTCGTTGCACTCTCTTCGTTTAAGCCGACAACCGCTAACAGCAACCTCGCCTCCTTAAGCGAGATTCAAATTCAATCGGTTATCTCTTTGCTTTTAGCTTTTGGCGTCAGTCCGGAACTTATGCAAAATATTGAAATTTCATTGCGAGGCAAGGTACCTGAAATGCTAGCAACTTCTGCCACAACCACCACACCCGTACCAGTGGAAGATGCTTCACCACCGTCTCCACCGACAGTCGCGACAAACAACATTAGCATTTCAATTTCGCCGACTCCGGCAGCGAAAAATGTTTCAGACGGAGTTGCCTATGTACTTGTGGGGGGCTTCCTCTTTGACGCAACTCTTTCTAAGGAAGATATCAGTTTTTCTTCACTCAAATTCCTCTACACGGATAATGCCCTCTATGACCCCTATAACTGCGCGATATTCTCCGGCCCCGATGAATTCATGACACGCTATAAATACAACTTTAATCCTGATTGGGTGCATCCGGCCGGTACCAGAGACTATGCATTTTTACTCACCACCCCGCTTGTTATTTCAAAGGGGACAACCCGCGTGGTTGATATCCGTTGCCACACGAACTCGAGGGCGTTTGGCGGTACCGGCTTCTTCAGCTGGGGTCTCTCGGGTGCTGATGGGAAGGCGACCTTTACTGGCACGGGCGTCGAACGAAAAGAAATTATAATCCCGCAAGTGGTGCCTGGAGTGGGCAACCCCATGACCTTTACTTCGTAATTCCACTTTGCAAACGGTTAAGCTACGATAGTTTTTATGATACAAAAAACCCAATATCTTATTGGCGGCTTGTTTGCGGCAATTCTTGTGGCGGGCGGGATTTTCTATGTCTATCGCGACCTCTCTCCTTTTTCAGGAACCGTAGGCTCAGGAGTGATGGCTCCCTCGCCTTCCATTGCGGGAGACAGTACCGGTGAGGCGGCCGTCACCAAACTACCTCTTTCGGGAGGAGGAGCAATCCTGCCGCCCGCCCCAAGTCTCGACCGCCCGATTGTGTTTAGTGCCTCTTTTTCCGTCGAAGCGCAGGAGCTTATGAGAGTTAAAATTGCCGAACTGACGGCTATCCTCAAGGCGGATTCGTCTGATTTTGCCGCCTGGATGAATCTGGGTATTCGGCGCAAACAAGTAGAAGATTATGAAGGAGCGCGGCAGGCGTGGGAATACGCGAGTGCTCTTCAGCCGGAAAACAATATTGCGTATCACAACCTCGGCATTCTCTTTCACTACCATCTGAAAGACTATGCCAAGGCCGAACAAAACTTTAAGATTTCGCTTCAAAAAAATACGACCTATCCCCAAACCTACAGCGAACTGCATGACCTCTATCGATATTCCTACAAACAAAATACCACCGCCGCAGTTGATATTCTGAAGCAGGGTCTTATTGCGACGAATAACAATAATAATTTGCTGGTAACGCTTGCCAGGTATTACCGCGATGTGAAAGAAGATACAGCAAATGCGCGCCTCTATTTCACGCAGGCGTATGATGCGGCAGTGGCAGCGGGGGACACAAAACTGGTTGACACGCTTAATGCAGAGATGAGCGCTTTAAAATAATATGCGAAAGCTTTTCACGCCAACGCTTCTAAAATTTATACTGGGCTTCATGGCGATGATTCTTTTTGGCTTTGTCATGCTTTCGGCGGCAGGCTATTATGCCGCGTCGGAATCTGCGGATGAAACAGCCGCGGTGTCTCAGGCGGGCTAGGGAGTAATGGATACGGCCGACAATCCTGCGTGGACTGCCGGCCGTTTTGATTGCGGCTAGAACTTAAGCTCGCCCTCGCGATATTCTGCGTTAAGAACGAGCTCTCGTATCATTTCCGGTACCTCGTAGCGGGCGCCGGCACCGGGAAACATTCGTCGTTCGCCCGGCCGCAGTTTTGCCCGCTCGAGCAGGCCCGCGGCGGCACACCAGCTCGTAATGCCAAGCCCGTGGGGGCCGGGGAAGCGAGGCAGATTGCCGCGAGCGATCTGCTGGTAGGTCTCAAGGGCGATTGAGCCATACAACAGCACGAAGTCACTGAGCACTGCCTTAGTCGTATCTACTGACATTGTTGTCGACACTGCTGTTCTCCAGAGTGTCCCTGTTTCCTCATCAGGATCAGGATTTTCTTAATCACTATGTGTAGTGTAGCACACCTACTTATTATTGTCAATGCGCACTGCACGCTTCTTCGAAGCTTCCAGGCATTTCTTTGCCAACCCTAAAATCCTACCATATATGGTAGGATTTTAGTCTCTCATTAAGAGAGTTGTTCTTATGGTAAAATAAGGGCTATGCGCGACGAACAAAATCTTTGGAACTTCGTTTTCTTTCTCTTTTTCGTTGTTGTTTTTGGAGTGGGGCTTTGGTGGCTCTGGACCTCAGGACGACTTCCCCTAGGCATTCCTTTCTTTGACGCCACTCTGGTGGCACTTGCGGCATTCCGGCTCACACGACTGGTAATCTACGATCGCATCATGCAGTTTTTTCGTGATTGGTTTCTTGATGTGTCAGCAGTCTTAGACGATGGCGAGCTTGTCGTGGTGCGGTCACGGGCGAAACGGGGGCCTCGGCGAACTATTTCAGAACTGCTCGCCTGTCCGTGGTGTTTCGGTCTGTGGTCGGCCGCGATGGTTACCTTCTTCTATTTTGCGACACCCGTGGCGTGGTTTCCTATTTTTGTACTTGCCGTTGCCGGTGTGACGACGCTTCTTCAGCTCGGCGCGAGCTTCGTCGGCTGGCACACCGAGCTCGCCAAACGGGAAGCGGGCTCTATTGACACTCACTAGGTGTTTTTTGCATTGCGTTAAGCGGAACTTTTTGTTTTACTGCTAACGGGTAGAAAAATTGGAGAATTGGAGGAATGTTATGACTCCAGCATGGGTACAAACGCGCGCCGAGATGAGGGCACAAGAGGGATTACGCCGCCAGGCTGCCGGGCGGGTCCTGAAGTGTTTGCGGTTGCGCGCCCGGTTCTCGCAAGGGCAGCTCGGCAGTCTCGTTGGATTGTCCGCGGGCTATATCGACAAGATCGAGGAAGGTGATGCAGAGATTCCGATGGATGGATTCGAACGGTTCGCGCAGGCGTTTGCGGTAGAGCCACTCGAGCTTCGAGAGATGAAGCTGTGGTTCTATAACCGTCTTACCTACAGTGTTCAATGCGGAGACCTTCCGCCGCGGTTGGTGCGAGAAACTATAGGGCGGCAATCGCCCTAAGACGACCGGGGCTTTCCCCGGTCGTTCTGCTTCTTACCGCAGAGTACCCCACAGCTTTGCTGCGGGGGCGAATGCGGAATGAGGGAAAGGGGTCGGGAAAACTTTAGTTTTCCCGTAGAGGAGAGCAGTGAGCGAGTCCGCGAGCGAGCGTTGAGAACCGTGGGTTCTCAAAATAAAAGTTCGCTCGCCTAATACCCCGATAGCTTAGCTCTCGGGGATAGGACGAGCGGGATTTTATTTTAGCGGGGAAAGGATTTGACAGCGCTTCTACTTTTGGGCTAGACTCTCTTCATCGGACTGGAGACAGCAGGCAACCATAAGTCCTGCCGAGGTCGAAGTATTCTGATTTCGCATTGCGAAGTAAGGACTCCAGGCCTGCTTGTTCAGGTCTTTTATTTTGGCTAATGAAGCTAAAAACTAATAGCTAATAGCTGATTCAATGGCGATAACCAAAGAAAAAAAGAAAGAAGTTATAAAGAAGGTGCAAAACGCTCTTGTGGGTGCGCAGTCCGTAGTCTTTGTAAATTTCCACGGCCTTTCGGTGCAAGACGCAAACGCGATGCGCAAAGATTTGCGGACCAATAAGGTGGGCTACTTTGTGGCCAAGAAATCGTTGATTCGTCTAGCACTTACGGACACAAAGATTTCAGGCACGGTGCCCGAACTCTCGGGCGAGATTGCGCTTGCTTACGGGGAGGACTCTCTCGTGCCGGCTCGCACCATTCAAACCTTCGTAAAAAAATACAAGGGGGCTCTCTCAATTGTGGGGGGTATTTTCGAAGGAGCATACATGGATATGGCGGCAATGCGCGGGATTGCAAACATCCCGCCACGCGAAGTCCTCCTGGCGCAGCTCGTCAATCTTATCAACTCGCCCCTCCAGGGCCTTGTAGTGGCATTGCATGGAGTCGCGGGGAAGAAGCAGTAATTAACAGATAATTCAAAAATATGGCAGAAGACGCAAATGTCGTTGAGGTTCCGGAGAAATTTAAGAAACTAGTCTCCGACATTGAGGGTATGACCGTGCTTGACCTCCACGAGCTCGTAAAAACGCTTGAAAAGAAATTTGGTGTTTCGGCGGCGGCGGTCGCTGTTGCCGCTCCCGGAGGTGCGGCGGAGGCAGGCGAGGAAAAAAGTCTCTTTACGGTTGAACTTACGAGCGCCGGTGAGCAGAAAATCCCCATCATCAAGGTGGTAAAGGAGATACTCGGCCTTGGTCTCAAGGAGGCAAAAGACCTTGTTGACAGCGCCCCGGCAGTTCTCAAAAAGGACCTCAAAAAAGAAGAAGCGGAAGAAATCAAAAAGAAGATTGAAACCGCGGGAGGAAAAGTTACGCTTAAGTAACTTTTCGGTCGGAGGCCGCGGAGAAGGCGGGAGAAAAGGTGTTTAGACACCTTTTCTCGGGTCGCGCAAAAATCCAGCGACCTAAAGTTTCTTAGAAGCGAAGCGAGTTAGAAGTTTGGAAGTACTCTTGTAGTGCAGGATTTTATGCGTGACATGGTTACGCTTAAATAATTGCCAGTTTACAGATTAACCATAAAAATCCTACCATATATGGTAGGATTTTTATGGGTGACAAATTACGCTAAAATAAATTTTTCTCTGTATCCACAAAAAGTCCCGCATGCACGGGACTTTTTGTTTAGGGGTGTTATGATGCAGGCAGAGGAGGATCGTGCCATGGCAGTAGGTTTGAAAGCGTTTCTTGAAGAACTCGCGGAGGACGAAAAAAACCCGCCGCGCTGTCCTTCCTGCAACAATCCGTTTGAGCCACGCGTGGACGGTGTCCGCAGGAAGTTCGGTGGCATCGAAGTGTGCGACGATTGCTACTACGACGCTTGGGCAGAAATCGACGAACACTCGGTTGTGAGGCCACGCGCTCCCCACGGAGCACACTAACTAGTCGCGAGCTCACGAGTGAGGCGCCGTCCGATTCGCGGACGGCGCTTTCCATTTGTGAGGGGAGTGATAGAATGGCGGCATCATGGAAATCCTCGGGAAACTTTTCGGTACACCGGCTCGCGTTAAAATACTACGACTCTTTCTTTTTAATCCGCAAGCCTCGTTTGATAACGCGGAAGTGGCGCATCGCGCGAAAGTCTATTCTTCCACTGCCCGCCGCGAGATAGCGCTTTTGTGGCGTGTGGGTCTTATCAAAAAACGAACCTTGTACCGCGACGCGATTAAAAAAAATGGCAGTCGCTATCGCACCAAAAAAACGCGCGTCGCCGGTTGGACACTGGATGACAAGTTTCAGTACCTTATGGTTCTTCAGCAGTTTCTTTTGGATACTTCGCCTTTGCGGGGAAACGAAATTTTGAAGCGTCTTGAGAAGGTTGGGCGGCTCAAGGTGGTGATAATAGCGGGAATCTTTATTCAGGATTTTGATAGCCGAGTGGACATGCTTATTGTGGGCGATGGTATTAAGCGGGCTGTGCTTGAAACGGCAATTAAGCGCATTGAATCAGAGCTTGGCCGCGAGCTCCGCTATGCCGTTTTTAACACCTCCGATTTTGAGTATCGACTTAATGTCTACGATAAGCTGGTGCGTGATATTTTAGACTATCCCCATGAACAGGTCATGAACCGGCTCAACCGCCGCCTTAATTAACAATCCACACCAAAATCCGCGAAATTTTCACGAATCTTGGTAAAATAAAGAGGTGCCTCTTTGCGAGCTCGCTTAGAGGTATGGACCCGCAGGTCGATAGCCGAAACATTCGGCTCAAGGTCATTTTTTCGTTTTCTTTAGTTAGCCTAGGCTTCTGCCTTTTATCGGGCAGATACATAAAAATCACGGTATGTTACTTCAAACCTGGACCGAAGTACTGACGGCATCCTTCCAAGATCTCTGGATCGGCATTGTAAATTTTGTGCCCAATGTTATTGTTGCGGCTCTTATTTTCATTGTTGGTTGGATTATCGGCACAGTACTCGGCCGAGTTATCGCGCAAGTCGTTAAGTCGCTTCGAGTGGACCATGTGCTTGCAAACGCGGGTCTCGGCGAGGTAATGGGTCGTGCGGGCTTCAAGCTCGACACGGGCGCATTTCTCGGCGGTCTTGTGAAATGGTTTGTTATCATCGTGTTCTTGGTTGCCTCGCTTGATGTCCTCGGACTTAATCAAGTGAACGCGTTCCTTCAGAATGTGGTGCTTCTCTACCTTCCACAGGTCATTGTCGCGGTCCTTATCCTTTTGGTCGCGGCAGTTGTTGCCGAGGTCATGCAGAATGTTGTTGTCGGTACTGCGCGCGCAGCCGAAATGCGTTCTGCGTCTTTTCTCGGCAGTGTTACTCGCTGGGCCATCTGGATCTTCGGTATTCTTGCGGCACTTAATCAATTGGGCGTCGCGCAAGCATTGGTTCAAACGCTCTTCACGGGCGTCATTGTGGCCATTTCACTTGCGGTTGGTCTTTCTTTTGGCCTTGGCGGCCAGGAAGCGGCCTCACGCTATCTTGAGCGAATGCGACAGGAAATCCACCATAAGGGCTAATGTACGGCTTTTGGCCGTAAGCTAAAAGAACACCCCTCCCGCACGCGTGCGGGAGGGGTGTTCTCATGTGCGGTGGAGCTATTTGACAAGTGGCGGGGCCTGTTTATACTAGGGAAGTCCGTATGATGACTCATATAAATCTCTTTAAAAAGCGGTGGCGGTAGCCCGGGGTTTTCCTGTGCGACCAGAACCCGCTTCTGAAGCGGTTTTTTGTTTCTTCAGAACGGTGTTTTTTGACAATTGAAAAGAGTAAGGTAAGCTCAGCCCTAATTTTGTACTGAAGAAATTTCGAGCAAAATTAGAGCTGGGTAAGAAACAATAACGAGCTATTCGAGTCCCGCTTATGCGGGACAACGAAGAGTGAACAAACTCCGACCATTAACATTGTGGTTGGAGTGACAATGCAGTTTATAGATTTCCTAATAGGAGATCTAAGAGCATACGGCGGATGCCTTGACTCTCGAGAGCGATGAAGGACGCGGCGTGGCGGCGATACGCTTCGGGGAGGTGCCTAGCAACCTTTGATCCGAAGATGTCCGAATGGGGAAACCTTTCTGCTTTTAGCAGAAGTGCCAGCGTTATTAGCTGGTACGCGCACCCAGGGAAGTGAAACATCTCAGTACCTGGAGGAAAAGAAAACAATATGATTTGTTCTCTATTCGATGTGGGAGGCGTGCAAACGCTTCTTCGCGGGTAGAGAGCAAATCTTGTCATTCCCTTAGTAGCGGCGAGCGAAACGGGAGAAGCCCAAACCGTGTGCGTAGCACACGATATTTAAATCTTTAAATATTTAAATGTCGCGCGCTGCGCGCGCGGGGTTGTAAGGCTGTGGCGTCGTCCCGATGTTACATCGGGACGGAGAAAGTTACAAAATGATGTGTTAATGGAAATTGCTGGGAAGCAATGCCCTAGAGGGTAATAGCCCTGTACATGAAAATACATCGTCTTTCTGGTCACGGTTCTTGAGTAACTCAGGACACGAATAGCCTGAGTGAATCCGCCGGGACTAACCGGCAAGGCTAAATATCTTGAGAGATCGATAGTGAACTAGTACCGCGAGGGAAAGGTGAAAAGTAGTCCGGAGAGGACAGTGAAATAGACCTGAAACCGTATGCTTACAATGTGTTGCGGCGGGCATCACACTGCGTGAGATGCAGGCTTTAAATGTTTAATCGCATCGCGCTTAGCGTGATGTCCGTTGCAGCGTGCCTATTGAAGAATGAGCCGGCGAGTTTACCGAATGTCTTTGTCTAAGGGGTAACCCCCGGAGGCGA
>ORMF011313812.1_pt1 | contig 59430 bp, 53 predicted proteins | sample 1779871 | NCBI WGS metagenome assembly ORMF01 (sample SAMEA104232316, study PRJEB22302) | groundwater metagenome | biome: forest; feature: aquifer; material: groundwater | place: USA | collected 2011-08-07 | depth 5.4 m | reverse complement strand
TTATCAAACACTTCACGCGCAAGAGCCCGGGGGCCCGACGCAGACTTTTTGTGGCCGCGGCCGATGATTTTGCGGCCAAGATCTCCAGCGGCTCCTCCGCTATAGACGCGATGGTGGTGGTTCCTTGCAGCATGTCCACGGTAGGCTCGATAGCGCATGGCGTCACTATCAACCTCATACACCGCGCGGCCGGTGTTTCCATTAAAGAGAAGCGGCCACTGGTGCTGGTGCCACGCGAGAGCCCTTTAAGCCCCATCCATTTGAAAAACCTTTTGTATCTCTCGGAGATCGGCGTGCACATCGTGCCGGCTACCACGGCGTTTTATCACAGGCCCAAAACCGTCGAGGAGATGGTGGATTTCACGCTGGGCCGCGTGCTGGACCTGTTGAAGATAGAACACAAGCTGTTTAAGCGCTGGCGTGACGATTCCGGCGCGGAATAACTGTCATTGCGAGCCCGCCGTGCTTTTGGCGGGCGAAGCAATCTATGCTGAGCAGAGATTGCTTCGTCGTAAACGAAAAGCGAACTCCTCGCAATGACAGATAGAGTTGACGGCGACAATGGCAAGTTATAATATTAGAAGTCTCTTCATCCGGGGTTTAAATGGAAACCATCAAAGAATTTAAGGACATATTCACCAAGGTCAAGGCCGGCATACGTCTGACAGAAGAGGACGGGGTCCGGCTGATACGCAGCAGGAATTTAATCGAGCTTGGCGCGATGGCCGACTTCGTTAAAAAAAGACTGCACGGCCAAAAGGCGCATTTCACGCACAGCATCAACGTGAACCACTCCAACATCTGCGTTTTGAGCTGCAAATTCTGCGCTTTCGCGAAGACCAAAAAAGACAAAGACGCCTACGCGCTCACCGTAGACGAGATCGAGCGCCGCGTGAAGGTCGCGGCCCAACACGGCGTGTGGGAAGTGCATATCGTCGGCGGGCTCGACCCCGAGCTCAAGCTCGCTTATTACGAAGAGATGTTGCGCCGCATCAAAAAAAGCTGTCCCGGCGTGTTGATACAGGCGTTCACCGCAGTGGAGCTTGATTTTTACGCAAGGCTTGAAAAGATTGACGTGCAGGAGGTCATCGACAGGCTGATCGCCTCCGGCCTGGGCGGCGTGCCCGGCGGCGGCGCCGAGATATTCAGCGAGAGGGCCAGGGCCCTCATCTGCGCGCCGAAAATAAGCGCCCAACGCTGGCTGGACATACACAAGATGGTGCACAAGGCCGGTCTTCGCTCCAACGCCACCATGCTTTACGGCCACGTGGAGACGCCGGAGGAGCGCGTCGACCATATAATACGCCTGAGGACGACGCAGGACTCAAGCGGCGGTTTTCTGGCCTTCGTCCCTCTGGCGTTTCAGCCCGATCACACCGAGCTTTCTCATATCCCACGCACCAGTGGCGTCACGGATCTGCAGGTGCTGGCGACCGCCCGTCTGATGCTCGACAATTTCCCGCATATACGGCAGCTCTGGAACTACGTGGACGAAAAACTCCTACACGTCGCGCTGCAGTACGGCGTCGATGATTTGGGAGGCACCAATTTCGACGAGACCATCGCCAAGGCCGCTGGCTCCCAGTCCAAGGGCTTCACTTACCAGGAGCTGGTGGGGCTCATACAGGCCTGCCACTACGAGCCAGTGGAAGTCAACAGCACCTATACCGAGATCAACAAAGAATGCCTGGTGGCCTGATATGAAACTGCGCCTGGGCTCCATAGAATTCATCAATTCGCTTCCCGTTGATCTGGGACTTCTGACGGGCGCCGTGCGCCTGGAAGCCGACTTTGTTCAGGGTTCTCCCGTGGCGCTGAACAATAAATTGCTCGGTGGCGAACTCGATATCAGCCCCGTGTCCTCATTTTTTTACGCCGAACACGCCGATCGACTCGTGCTTTTGCCCGAGCTATCCATAAGTTCCGAAAGCTCGGTGGAGAGCGTGCTTCTTTTCAGCCGCGAGAAAATAGAAAATTTAAAGAACCAGACACTGCGCATCACCGGCAAGGGTCGCACCACGCCGGCGCTCCTGGAGATACTCTGCCGCGAGCGCTATGATTTTCGTCCGCGTCTGGAGCTTTTGTCGACGCCGTTCGACGGTGAGCTCGGTGACGCCGAAGGGGTGCTATTGATAGGCGACGAGGCGCTGGAGTGGAAGCAGCGGCTCAAGCGACGCTCGCTCAAGGTCACCGACCTGGCCGAGGAATGGCGCGAGTGGACCAAACTGCCTTTTGTTTTTGCCGTATGGGCGGCGCGCCGCGATTTTTTCAGCAAGAATCCGGGGCGCACGCTCGAGGCCTGGGAGGCGATACTGCGGTCCAGGGACTGGGGCTTCGCGAACATGGAGCAGGTGTTCGCGCGCTCCGAGCAAAAGACCGGACTGCCCAAGCCTATTCTACAGTCGTATTTTTCCAGGCTGTCTTACGATTTCAATGAGAAGCATAAAAAGGGTATGGCGCTTTATTTCGAATACGCGGTCAAATGCGGCCTGCTTGAGGCGGCTAGGGGCATCGAAGAGGTTAGCCCCGTCCCGTCCGGGCAATTTTTAGGGGCGAAGACATGACCGTCGACGCTATCCTTCAAAAGGCGCTAGACGGCACTCGCGTGGGCCTGGAGGAAGGCGTGCGGTTGTATCACGAGGCCGACTTATTCGACCTCGGCATCACGGCCAACGCCCTGAACTTAAGGAAAAACCCCGAGTCGGCGCACCGGGCCACGTTTGTCGTGGATAGGAACATCAATTACACCAATTATTGCTACACACTGTGCAAGTTCTGCGCGTTTTACCGCCTGCCCGGCGACAAGGAAGAGGGGTATCTCAGGACCAATGAGGAGATATACAAAAAAATAGAGGAGCTTCTTGCCCTCGGAGGTACGCAGGTGCTGCTTCAGGGCGGTCACAACCCGGCGCTAGGCATCGACTACTACGAGGACATCGTGCGCAGCATCCGCTCGCGCTTTCCGCAGGTGCACGTGCATTCATTTTCGGCCTCGGAGGTCTGGCACATCGCCAAGATCTCCAAGCTCGACGTGCGCGACGTGCTGCTGCGCCTCAAGGCAGCGGGACTGAACAGCCTGCCCGGCGGCGGCGCCGAGATCCTCGTGGACCGTGTGAGGCAGATAGTCAGTCCGCTAAAGACCAAGACCGCCGAGTATTTCGAAGTACACCGCACCGCGCATGAGATCGGTTTGAAAAGCACGTCCACGATGGTGTACGGACTGGGTGAAACGGTGATGGAGCGCATGATGCATTTCGACGGTTACCGCACGCTTCAGGACATCACCGGCGGTTTTCGCGCGTTCATCCCCTGGAGCTTTGAGTCCGAATCCACAGAGATGTCGATGTCGCGTCGCACAGGCAGCGAATACCTGCGCATGATCGCCCTCTCGCGCATCATGCTCGACAACATCCAGCATCTGCAGGCCGGATGGGTCACCGAAGGTCCCAAGCTGTCGCAGTTGGCGCTGCAGTTCGGCGCCGACGATTTCGGCGGTATCCTCATGGAGGAAAATGTCGTGAGCGCCACCGGCAGCGACCGGCTTTACTCGGGCGTTACCAAGGAAGAGGCCATACGCCTCATCGCCGAAACAGGCAAGACACCGGCGCAGAGAAACACCAACTACGAAATCGTAAACATCTATTCCGACGAAGCCGCGCTGGTCGGCGTCTGACCGTTTTTCCATGCCCGTCCCCTTCATAGACCTCTCCCGTCAGCACCGCGGTCTTCGCGCCGAGATCCGTAAGGCCGTAAACAGGATTTTTGACACCCAGCGTTTTGTGCTGGGCGAAGAGGGGCGTGCTTTTGAGGCGGCCGTTGCCCAAAAAACGGGCGCGCGACACGCGGTCGGTCTGGCCTCGGGATCCGACGCGCTGTATCTGGCGCTGGTGGCGCTGGGCATAGGTCCGGGCGACGAGGTGATCACGACGCCATTCACATTCTTCGCCACGGCCGGCGCGATTTCGCGCGCGGGTGCCAGACCCGTATTCGCCGACATTGACGCTCGCACGTTCAACCTCGACCCGGTGAGCTTTGCGGCGCGTGTTACGCGGCGCACCAGGGCCGTGATCCCGGTGCATCTGTTCGGCCTCACCTGCGACATGACGGAGATCAAAAAAATTGCGGCGCGCCGCTCGCTGCGGGTGATTGAGGACGCGGCGCAGTCTTTTGGCGCGCGACATCGCGGGCGCCTGTCCGGCGCCATCGGCGACGCAGGGTGCTTCTCATTTTATCCGACTAAGAATCTGGGCGGAGCCGGCGACGGGGGGATGCTTGTGACTTCCTCGGCGGCGTTGGCGGACAAGGTGAGGCTTCTGCGCGACCATGGATCGCGCCACAAATACCGTCACCAGGTCGTGGGCTTGAATAGCCGGCTCGATGAGATACAGGCGGCGGTGCTTCGCATCAAACTCAGACGCGTGGACGTGTGGAACCGGGCCAGGCAGAGACACGCCGCTGATTACAACCGCGCGTTGAAAGGGCTGCCGCTGGCGCTGCCCGTGACGCCGGCCGGAGAGGGGCATGTCTTTCATCTTTATTCGGTGCTGAGCGAGGCACGTGACGCTCTGATGGCGTTTTTGCATAAAAAAGGCGTGGGGGCCGGGGTTTATTATCCGCTGCCGCTTCATCTGCAGCCTTGTTACCGCTCACTGGGGCATAAAAAAGGCGATTTTCCCGTCAGCGAGGACGTCGCGCGGCGCATCTTGTCTCTGCCGATGTGCGCGGAGCTCACGGCGGCCGAGAAGGCGCGCGTTACGGGCGCTCTCCGCACTTTCTATAAAGGCAGGCGATGATACACATCTTTCTGCCTGCCTACAACGAGGAGCTGGCGCTTGAAAACGTAGTGAGAAAATTTGTCGACGCGCTCAAGCCCTCAGGCGAAGCTTTCCGCTTCGTGGTGCTGGACGACGGCAGCACCGACCGCACCGCTGCTCTCGCCGAAAAGCTCTCGCGCGAGCTACCTCTGACGCTTTTGAGACACAGCCCCAATCTTGGCCTCGGCCGAACCATGGCGGATGGCCTGAAATACGTGGGCGAGGTCAGTCAGGACGGGGACTTCATCGTGACGCTGGACTGCGATGATACGCATGACGCGCAGTACGTGCACGCGGCGCTGACCAAGGCGCGTGAAGGTTACGACGTGGTGATCCTTTCGCGCTATTCCAGCGGGGGCGGCGAGAAGGGGTTGTCTTTGGTCAAAAGTGTTTTGAGTCGCGGCGCCGGGTTGTTTCTAAAGCTGTTTTTCCCCATCCGCGGTGTGCAGGAATATAGCTGCGGTTATCGCGTGTTCCGCGCCCAGGCCGTGAAACGGGCGCTGGCGGCGTTCGGCGACGACCTCGTGCGCCTGCCGCACATGGGCTTCGTCGTGACGCCGGAGATATTGATCAAACTGCGCATGCTCGGCTGCCGTATCGCCGAAGTGCCCTTCGTACTGCGCTACGACCAGAAACCCGGGCTGAGCAAAAACAAACCCTTGAAGACCATCGGCGGCTACTTTTTGCTCGTATGGCTGTATTGGGGAAGGCGAACCAGCGGGTTGAATGCCTGATGCCTGCACGCGCGCTCGTGCTGAAGTCCTTTGACGGGTGGGCCCTTTTGCTATTGGCTGTTTTCCTCGTGCAGGGACTTTTTCTTATCCAGGCCACATCGCCGACTACCGACGAGATCGCGTTTCACATGGTGAATGGCTACGTTTATCTCACGCGGCATGATTTCCGCATGAGTCCCGCCAATCCGCCGCTGATACGCGAATGGATGGCGCTGCCGTGGCTGGCGCTGCGGCCGGCGGCTCGATTTGACAGGCCTTCATGGGCGGAGGCCGACAGCGTTCCATTCGCGCTTGAGTTTTTCTACGGCGATAACCGTGGCATGGCGGACCGTCTGCTCTGGGCGTCGCGGTTCATGGTCCTACTTTTGGGCGCGGCGCTGGGTCTGGTGATCTACATCTGGGCCAAGGCGCTTTACGGAGGCGGCGGAGGACTTCTCAGTCTGTCGCTCTACGTGTTCACGCCAAGCCTTCTCGGACACGCGTCCATAGCGCATACCGACATCGGCGTGACATTTTTTTGCGCGTCGTCGGCGTATTTTTTGTGGCGTTATCTCCATAGTGGCACAAAAAAACATCTGTTTCTGTTCGCGTTTTGCTTCGCGCTGGCAGCGGCGGCCAAGTACAACGCGCTGTATCTGGGGCCGCTGTTTCTTTTTATCCTCGGGATCAAGAGGGGGTGGAGGGCGCTGTTCGCGGCGCTGGCGATGATGCTCGCTGTGGGGTTTGTGGTGATCTGGGTGGTTTATTTTTTTGAATTCAAGCCGCTTTTGGCGGGGGCCGTGCCGCGCGTCGACGAAAAGCTGGCATATATCTCGGGTATTTCTCAGCGTTTGTTTCCCGGGAACGAGGGCATGAACGCGTTTTTGGTTAAAGGCGCCCAAGATGTGCCCATCCCGCTACCTTCTTACCTTTTGGGGCTGGCCGGCATACTGCGCAGCCATCAGTCGCCTTATCTGCATTACGCTTTCGGAGAATGGACAACGCGGCCGCATCCTTTTTTGTACGTGTTCGCGTTTCTTGTCAAGATGACGCTGCCATTCCTGGCGCTGATAGCGTTGCGGGCGTTGTGCTTTAAAAAATGCGCGTCCAAAACCGGTCATGAAAACCTCATCGTGCTTTTGCCTGTGGTGGTACTTTTTCTTATCACGGCCAATGACAGTACCGGTGTCGGCTCGCGCTATCTGTTTCCTGTGATCCCTCTGCTGCTGGTTTGGGTGGGAGGCGCCGTGGCTCTGATCCGCAAAGGCGCCTTTTGGAAATACGCGCTATTGGCGCTGGTCGGGTGGAACGCGGTCGCATGCCTGGCGGCGTTTCCCAACCAGCTGTCCTATTTTAACGAGGCGGTGGGCGGTACGCGCGGTGGATACAGGCATATCCGCGGCAGTGACGTGGATTGGGGGCAGGGGCTCAAGGCTCTAAAAAAATACATGCAAAGGCACGGCGTGGAAAATGTGGCGCTCGAGTACTTCGGCACGGCGGACCCGTCCTATTACGGCATCTCGCATGACTTGGTGCAGGACGACGAGCGTAGCGCGCCACGGCCGAAGGTGTACGCGATCAGCCTGTATTATCTCGAACATTTCAAGTGGGCGGCCTCGGCGCGCCCGGCAGCGCTGGTGGGAGGAAGCATTTTCATCTATGACATGAGGGACGCGAAGTGATGGCGCGCGCGTTTTTGGATAGGCATGCCTTCGGGCTCATTGTCGCGCTGGCCTTCGCGCTGCGGTTGACAGGCATCGCCTACGGCCTGCCGCATGTCTATCATCAGGACGAGCCAATGATGGTGCATCACGCGCTGGCGGTGGGGACGGGGGATTGGAACACGCATTATTTCGTGATCCCGCCTTTTGTTAGCTATCTTCTGTTCTTCGTGTACGCGGCCCTGTTTGTCTGCGGGAAGCTTGCCGGGATGTTCGGCGGCAAAGAGGACTTCGCGTTGTATTTTCTGAAAGACCCCACGCTGTTTTATCTGGCGGGCCGCTTCGTCATCGGCACGCTGTTTGGCACGGCGACTGTGGCGCTGGTGTATTGCATGGGCCGCAGATTTTTTTCCAAGGCTGTCGCGAGCGCCGGCGCTTTGTTCCTGGCGGTGGCCTACGGGCACGTTCAGCAAAGCCATTATATTTACGCCGACACGCCGGTGACTTTTGCGATCACGCTGGTCTTATATCTGACGCTGGTGCTGATGGAGAACCCCTCGCGCGCCAACTTCGTGCGTCTGGGCCTGGCGCTCGGTTGGGCCGTTTCGATCAAGTACACGGCGGCCTACACGCTGCCGGTTTTGGTTGGCGTTTTTTTGTCCATCTACGGCAAGCGTATTTTTTCAGGTGAGGCCTTAAAAAATATTTTTACAACAGGGGCCGTGAGCCTGACCGCTTTCGCGCTGCTGGCGCCTTACACTTTCCTAGACTGGGGGCATTTCATCGATACGCTGCAGCGCCAGGCCGGCGGCGAGGTGAATGTGGGCCTCGGACATCATCTTTTTTATTCTCTGGCCAACGGTTTGGGTGCTCCGCTGCTTCTTTTGGCTCTGGCCGGATGGCTGTATCTCCACGCGCGCTGGGGGCGGGAGGCGGCGGTCCTGGTATCATTCACGCTTACCTTTTATATCATCAACTCGTTTTTCAGCCAGCACTACGCGCGTTACGTGCTGCCGATGCTGCCCACGCTCTGTCTTTTCGCGGGGGCCGGCTGGCGACTCCTGTCGGAGGGACCGCTGTCGGGAAGGCCCTGGATGAGAGGCGTGCTGTTAACGGCTGTACTGGTGTCCGCCGCGTTCCCCTCGCTTTACGCGGACGCTCTTTTTCTTAAAGAAGACACACGCAGCGAGAGCGCCCGCTGGTTCCTGGCCAACGCGCCGCAGGGGGCGGTGGTGGCCATGGACAGCCGCTTTCACGGTCCGCCTCTGGATAATACGCCCGCGCAGATCCAGGCCAAACAGGCGCTCGTGGGGTCCGAGGGACTGGACCGGGCTAAAAAAATGAGGCTGGACCTGGCGACCCGCGTCGCGTCGAGTAAAAAGACGTTCGCGCTCTACCGCATGCTCGCCCCGGGGGCCCAGGCCAGCGGCGAATTTCTGTTTCAGGGTCCTTTCGTTGAGATGAGTCCCGAGGCGCTGGAAAAAATAGGCGCGGAATATCTGGTGTTCAATTTTACAGAGCCTTCCCCGGCGGGCGAGGCCTTGAGGCGTACGCTTTCGGAAAGCTATGAACTGGCGGCCGTGTTCAGTCCTTACCGGGGCGTCGGGCAAAAAGAGCCTATCGACGTTCATGGCACGACGGCCGCGCCGCATGCGCTTGGTGACCTGTTCGTTCGCAAGAGGTTGGGGCCGTACCTCGAAGTGTACAAGGCTAAACAATAAATGCGAAAACTCATCGAAGGCCTTGGCCGCCATACCGGCCTTTTATTTTTTCTGGCGCTGTACGCGGTATTCCTGCACCCTCTGATGCGCATGGAAATGGGTTTTCTCGGCGGCGATTACCAGTGGCAATTTTATCCATGGACGCGGCTTTTCGCCGACGCGATGAAAAACGGCACGCTGCCGCTTTGGACACCCGACATACAATCGGGTTTTCCGCTCTTCGCCGAAGGGCAGACAGCAATGCTCTATCCTCTGAACCTGTTTTTTTTCAGCGTCTTTCCTTTCGATAGTGCCTACAACTTGCTTTTTTTGACGCATTTTTTAATGGGCGGCGCCTTCGCTTACCTGTTTGCCAGGAAAAGACGTCTGGGCCGGGAGGCCGCGTCACTGACGGCAATCACATTCACTTTCGGCAGTGCTTATGCCGGGTGTTTTTACAACGTCGTCACTCTGCGCACGCTGGTTTGGTTCCCTCTGGCGCTTTATTTCGTGGAAGATTATCTGGAAACCGGCAAGGCGCTGCCGCTGTTTCTTTTGACTCTGGCTCTGGCGCAGAGCTGGCTCGGCGGTTTCGCGCAGACGGCCGCTTACGCCTTTGGCTTCGTCGCGCTATACTATTTTCTAGAGGCGTTTTGGCTTGGCCGCGCACGGTCGTGGCCATGGAGACGCCATCTGCTTTTTCTGGGCGCGCTGGGCCTGTCGGTGCTCATCGCCCTGCCTCAACTTTGGGCCACGCTGGAATTCGCTTTCCACTCGACGCGGGTTTTGCATGAGAAAAGCTTTATCTTCTGGGGGTCCGTTCCGCCGTGGTCTCTGGCGACGCTGTTCCTTTATCCCTGGAGCGTGTTTCTGCGGGCCAATCTGTACATCGGTGTGCTCCCGTTTCTTTTGATAGTGGCGCTGGGCAGAGAGACACGCTTTAAAACAGGCTGGGCGTTGACGCTGTTGAGTTTTCTTCTGGCGATGGGGGTGTTCAACCCGCTCTACTGGGTTCTGGTGCATCTGCCGGGCATCTCGCTTCTGAGAAACCCCTCCAAGTTTCTTTTTTTCACCGCTTTTTTTCTTTCGGTGATCGCCGGTGAGGCGCTGGACACGCTTTTTAAAAGGGGGGCCGGCAAGCGGATACTGGCCGCGCAGGCCAAGGTGTCGGCATTTTTTTTCGCGCTGGCGCTGGGAGGTTGGGCCTTGGCGCGCTGGGGGGCACCTTATTTGCTCAAATTCGGCGATTGGTATGTGAATCAGTTCGTGATGAATAAGACTTATCATCGCTGGTCGCACCAGGTGTATGAAGACAGGGTGCGCGCGCTCTTGGGCGTCGTGCAGTCGCAGACAGACTTCTCAAACCCCGTATTTTGGACGCCGTTTGTTTTTGCCGGCGCTTCGATGGCGCTGCTGCATTTTTACCGCAAGGGGATGAGGCGGGAGATGTTTACGGCGCTTTTTCTTTTTTTGCTTTGCACAGACCTTTTTATTTACGGCAAATTGTATTACGGGACGGGCTTTATAGGAAACCTCAAGCATTTCGCCACCGCGCCGGCTATGGAAGGCTTTGCGCGCGACGGCAAATGGCTGGACCTGGCCGAAGGCGACGATCTTCTTTTTCCGCCCAACCGCAATCTGCTCAGCGGTCACGCGCAGGCGGGCGCGTATTCGCCGCTTCTGGACAAATCCTATTATCTGCTCACGCATGACTGGGGCAATCTGGATGATTCATTCGGCAGGGGAAGCGTCGACCCATCGGCGCCGGGCCGGCAAAAGCGGCTCCTGGACTTCGCCGGTGTGAAATATATACACGCGCCCGCCTCCAGCGGTCTGCCGTTCAGGCGTCTGAAAGGGAACGAGCGCGCTGTTGTTTATGTCAATCCGGAGGCTCAGCCGGAGTTTACGCTGGTTTTTAAAACGCATGTCGTGGGCAAAGAGTCCGACGCGCTAGAGTATTTGAAAGGGTCCGAGTTCAACCCCGCCGTGGAGGCCATCGTCATTCATGGTCCAGCTCTTGAGGGCAAGGTCTCGGCCGCAGGAGCGGAGCTGACGGTGCTGAGCCAGGAGGCGCAGCGCGCGAAACTCAAAACCGACGGCCCCGTGCCCGCGCTGCTTGTGCGCAACCAAACCTATGACAAAGGCTGGCGCGCGACTGTGGATGGTTTCGCGGTGCCGCTTGTTCGCGTGAATGTCGCGTTCCAGGGCATAGAGCTTACGCCCGGCCCGCATGACGTTGAATTTGTATTTCTACCTGATTCCTTTATAATAGGGCGCTGGTTTTACGCCATCGGTTTGACGGTGGCTCTGGCAGGCGCCCTGGTGAGCGCGCTCTATTACAGAAGGAAGCACGCGTCCCTTGCAAAAAGAACTGTCAGTCATCATCCCGGCCTATAACGAAGAAGCCGCTGTCGGCGCGACGCTCAAAGAAGTGGCCGAATACCTGCTGCATCGCGGCTACGAATTTGAAATCATTGTCATCAGCGACGGCTCGGCCGACTCGACGGCCGACCGCGTGCGCGCCGTCGCGCGCGACATCCCCCAGATACGTCTCATAGCCCGCAAGGAAAATATAGGCAAAGGCCGTACCGTCAAAGAGGGGATAGGCTACGCCCGGTTTGGCCACTGCCTTTTCATGGACGCCGACAACTCCACCACCATCAATGAATGGGAAAAATTCGAGCGGCTTTTTGACGCCGGGTATCCGGTGGTCATCGCCTCGAGGCAATTACCGGGATCGAACATCATCCACCCTCAGCCCTGCATACGCCGTTTCCTCGGCGGCGGTTACCGGGCACTCTGCCGGGGCCTGTTCGGGCTCGACGCCAGCGATTTTAACTGCGGTTTCAAGGCCTATGAGACGGCCATCGCCAAAGAGATTTACGCGACGCTGCAGATGACGGACTGGACCTTCGACGTCGAGGTGTTCTGCGCTCTTAAAGCGCGCGGCATCCGTTTCGCCGAGGCACCCGTGGCCTGGACACACGCCGACAAAAAATCCGCGATAGCCCCGTTCAAGACCGCCTTCGCCTCCCTCGCTAACGTCATCCGCCTGAAGCAGCGCCTCGTCCGGGGCCGCTAGGATCGACCTGTAGAGGTGATATCTATTGACTACTAGTGACATCTTATGATAATGTATGCGTATGGAAATCAAGGAGCACGAGGTCTACACGCCGCAGGAAGCCAGGGTGCTGCTCAAGGTCAGCTCAAGCACCATCACGCGCATGATACGGCAGGGACTGATGCGCACGGCCCGTGTCGGCAAACAGTACCGCATCATGGGCAAAGAGCTTTTACGCATTGTGTCGCCCCAGCTCGAGGACAAGGTGGGCAAGCTTTATAACAAGGGCCGGCGTTGGGTGCACGGGGACGACGTGCCCGCTGAGGCGCGAAAAAAAACGCGCAAGGGAAAATAACCATGGCCTCCAAAGTTTTGATTACGGGCGGCGCGGGTTTTATAGGGTCCCAGATAGCGGAGATCTGCCTGAGGCAGGGGCTCGAGGTGCGCATATTTGACCTGATGAAATCCCCTAAAGCCGGCTGCGAATCGCTGACAGGCAGCATCCTCGACCCTTATGAAATCTCCAGCGCCGCGCGCGGCTGTGATTATATCGTGCACGCGGCCGCTGCGCTGGGTGTGAACCGCACCGAGACGCGCCGCCTCGAGTGTCTGTACATCAACATCCAGGGCACTGTGAATGTGCTCGATGCCGCCGTCAAGGAAAAAGCCAAAAAAATCCTTTTTATTTCTTCCTCCGAAGTTTACGGCGACCAGAGCCTCGATTTTTATGACGAAGAGACGCCGCCGATGCCCAAGTCCAATTACGCCATCACCAAGCTCGTCGGTGAGGAATACCTCCGTGCCTACAAAGGGAGCTACGGTCTCGACTATACGGTGGTGCGCATGTTCAATGTTTACGGTGAGCGGCAGAACGATCAGTTCGTCGTGCCGATCTTCGCCGATGCGATACTGAAGGGTCAGTCGCCGCTGATCTACGGCGACGGCGAGCAGATACGCTCTTTTTGCCACGTCGCGGACGCCGCGCAGGGCGCCGTGGTGGCGCTTTTATCCGCACAAAGCAATTCGCAGGTGATCAATTTGGGCAATGACACGGAGCCGGTGTCCATCAAAGAACTGGCCGAAAGAATGATACTTAAGGCCGGTAACTCGCTGCGGCCGAAATTTGTCCCGTATGAAAGCTCGGACCGCGAGGCCAAGCGCGAGATCCGCCGCCGTGTGCCGGCTATAACCAAAGCCAAGAAAGTGCTGAGTTATCAGCCGCGCGTCACGTTGAATGAGGGTATTCAGCAGGTGCTCGACTACAGAAAAGGCGCCAAGGTTTGACCGTAACGCTGCGCCGGGCCAAATCAAGCGACGCGCGTTTTGTGTTTTCTTTGAGAAATGAAAAAGGCGTGCGCCAGGCTTCGTTCCGGTCGAGTCTCATCCCATGGGCAGAGCACGAGGTCTGGTACCGCCGTACGCTCAAACACCCAGACGCCGTACTTTACATCGTTTTAGCGCAAGGCCGGCCCGCGGGAACGGTCCGCGCCGACCGTAAGACACGCGCAAACGGTGAAGTACATATCGCTTTATGGCCGGAATGGCGCGGCCGCGGCGTGGCGGCGCAGGCTTTGCAGCGTCTCATCACACGCGTGACGCAAGGCCACTGGAAACTGAAAACGCTGGTCGCGCGGGTGAAGCCGGAGAATCGCGCCTCGCTGTCGCTTTTCGAACACCTGGGTTTTGAGCGCGCGCGATCCACGGCGGCGGAAGTACGCCTTGAATGGACGCGAAAGAAGGGCGGCAAGGCGCTGGTTATCGTCGACGCCGGCACGCGCGCAGGGATGGGACATCTGACGCGTCAGGCGGCGCTCACGCGCGAACTCATGAGGCGCGGCACCCGCTGTCGCGTCTGGCTGCGTTGCGGTAAAAAAGATCTGAGGGTGGCCGCGAAATTTTTTGAAAAGGGCATCGGTCTGTACGCGCATGCCCAAAAGCCACCGGACGAGCGGGGATTCACCATGGGCGTGATCGATACGCTGAAACTTCCTTTAAAGACGCAACTGCGCCCGTTTCTCGAGGCGCGGACGCCGCTGGCGCTAGTCGGCAATTACCGCCAGGCACCTTCTTGGGCCGGCGCCTGTTTCAATCCTTACTCGCGCACGCTCGCCGCCTCGCTGCGCTGCAAAATCTTCTCCAGTACCCGCTACACCATTCTCTCGCGTGAATTTTCAACGCCCGGCAAAAAAAACAGTATCCGAAAGGAGGGGCAAAACCTATTTGTGTTCGCCGGCGGCGGAAACACCGAAGGCATGCTTCTGAAAATCCTAGATGCTGTTAAAAAACTGCCCGCCCGCTACCGTGTCGTACTGGTTGTGGGCCATTATTTTACTCTCGAGCGTCAGCTTCGCGCTCGACTGCGTGCTCTGGGTCCAAGGCTGCGCGTTTTGAGAAACTTGAGCCCGGCCGCCATGAGGCGCTGTATGGGGCGCTGCGACCTGGCGCTTTTGTCATTCGGCCGCTCCCTGGACGAGGCGCGGTGCCTGGGACTGCCTTCGCTTTTACTCACAAATTCTCCGCTCAACGCCTCCGGCGCCTCTTGCGCGGCGCGTCAGGGAGGGACGCGGTATCTGGGCGACTTCAGAAAAATCAGTCACGAAGCGCTGACGCGCCGGGTGACGACGTTATTGAAAGACACGGCCGGCAGACGGCGCATGGCCGCACGTGGACAAAGCCTCATCGATGGCCGCGGTGCCAGTCGCACGGCCGCCGCGCTCGAGGCCTGGGCGGCTAAGCAAAAGAGGCCTTCATGAAGGCGCCTGCCTACGCTAAAGCTTATTTCAAGGCGCTGGTCGCCGGCAAATCGGTGCGGCCTCTGGTAATAGCCGAGATGTCGGGGAACCACAACGGCTCGCTTAAAAAGGCGCTGAAAATTGTGGATGCAGCCGCCGACGCCGGCGCGCACGCGTTGAAACTGCAAACCTACACGGCCGACACGATGACGCTGAACTTGAAGGAGCGTGAATTCGTGATCCGTGACATCAAGGGTCTGTGGACGGGAAAGACTTTATACGAACTTTACCGCGAGGCCAGCACGCCCTGGGAGTGGCACAAACCGTTGTTCGAGCGTTGCCGCCGCCGCGGTCTTTTGTGTTTCAGCACGCCGTTTGATGCCTCGGCGGTGGATTTTTTGGAGAAGCTGGACGCGCCCTGTTATAAAATCGCCTCATTTGAGAACACAGACATCCCTCTGATACGCAAGGTCGCGGCCACGGGAAAGCCGTTGTTTATTTCCACGGGCATGGCCTCTCTGGCAGAGCTGGGAGAGAGCGTTGCCGAGGCGCGCAAGGCCGGTTGCCGCCAGCTCATACTGCTCAAATGCGCCAGCGTCTATCCCGCGGACGCCGAGGACCTGCATCTGGCGACGCTGGACGACATGCGCCGGCGTTTTCGCTGTGCGGTGGGGATATCCGACCACACGCCGGGTTGGGGAGTGGCCGTCGCGGCGGTGGCGCTGGGCGCTGTGGCTATAGAAAAGCATTTCACTCTGTCCCGTCGCGACAAAGGCGTGGATGCGGCGTTTTCTCTGGAACCGGCTGAGTTAAAAATCCTGGTCGAGGAAAGCATGAAGGCCTGGCGCGCGCGGGGACAGGTACGCTATGGCCCCACAGAAAAAGAGAAGGCGTCTCTGGTTTTTAGAAGATCGCTTTACGTGGTCGAGGACATGCGCGCCGGCACGGTGTTCACTGAGAAAAACCTGCGCGCCATACGGCCCGGGCTGGGCCTGCCGCCCAAGCATTACGACAGGCTGTTGGGAAGAAAAGTTTTAAAAAACGTCAAGAAGGGAACGCCTCTCAAATGGAATCTCGTCGCCCGCTGATCCCTTACAACCGCCACTTTGTCGACGCCTCGGACGCGCGCGCCATAACGGACGTGCTGAAAAAAGGGTGGCTGTCTCAGGGACCGAAGGTTCAGGAGTTCGAAAACCAATTTGCCGAAAAGGCCGGGGCGCGCTACGCGGTAGCCGTATCCAGCGGCACGGCGGCGCTTCATCTGTGCGGTCTGGTCGCGGGTCTGGGCCACGGCGACGAGGCGATCACCACCCCCATGACTTTCGTGGCCACGGCCAACGCGGCGCTTTACTGCGGCGCCCGGCCTGTTTTCGCGGACGTGCGGCGCGACACGCTGAACCTCGACATGGACCTGGCCGCGCGCAAAGTCACCCGTAAGACCAAGGCCGTACTACCCGTGGACTTTGCCGGTTATCCCTGCCCGACCAAGGCGCACTATAAGTATTTCAAAAAAAATGGGGTCACTGTGATCCGCGATGCCTGCCACTCTCTGGGTGGCAGTTACGCGGGCGGACCTGTGGGCGATTGCCGCTTCGCGGACCTGACGGTTTTTAGCTTTCACCCCATCAAGTCGATCACCACCGGTGAAGGGGGGATGATCACCACCAATGACAAACGCTTTTACGAGGCGTTGCTTCGCCTGCGCAATCACGGTCTCGAAAGAGACCCGTCGTGTTTGACGCGCAATGAAGGGCCCTGGTTTTATGAGATGCTGACGCTGGGGTTTAATTACCGCCTCACGGACCTGCAGTGCGCGCTGGGCCTCAGCCAGCTCAAAAAACTGGACGGTTTCATCAAAAAAAGAAAAAGCATCGCCGCGTTTTATCTGAAACAGCTTAAAACAGCCGCTTTTGTGCAAATCCCCCAAGCCGGCATTGTCGATTATCTCGACAACTCGTCGCATCATCTGTTTATAGTCAGGCTCAGGCGCGGCGGCCTGCGGAGAAAGCCGGTGGTCGAGGCGTTGCGCGCGCTTGGCATAGGCACGCAGGTGCATTACATCCCCGTGCACAGACACCCCTTTTATGAAAAGCTGGGCTTTAAAAAGGGCCTGTGCCCGGTGGCGGAAACTGAATACGAAAAGATCCTCAGCCTGCCGCTTTATTACGAGATGTCTCTGGCCGACGCCAAGACAGTCATCGACGGCCTGGGGCGCGTTTGCGGCGGAGAGGTCTAGCATGCGGCGTGTGGGCGTTCTGGTGCAGGCACGCGTTTCTTCCTTGCGGCTACCGGGGAAAGTCTTAAAACCAATTTTGGGAAAGCCGCTGGTTCTACGGCTTTTGCAGAGGCTGGATGCCTGCGACGAGGTCCAGGAAGTACGCGTGGTCACTTCGACGCACCCCAGCGACGACGCGCTGTGCGATGTTTTACGACTCAGCAAAAGACGCTATTTCCGCGGCGACCTGAACGATGTGCTGGCGCGCTATTATCAGGCGGCGCTGAAAAGCCGCCTCGACGTCATCGTACGTGTGACCGGAGACTGCCCGCTCATAGACGCCCCTTGGGTGGACCGCTCGATCCGGGAATTCAAAAAAAGCAAGGCCGACGCGCTTTTTTGTCCCAACAGCGTGCCCTACGGTTTCCGTTTCAATATTTTGAGCTTCGACGCGCTTGAGCGCGCTTTCAAAAACGCCACACTGCCTTCCGAGCGCGAGCATGTGGTGCCGTATCTGTGGAACCATCCGGCCCTGTTCAAACTGCGCCGTTACGGCTACGCTCGAAGAGGTCCGGCGTATCACCTCAGCGTGGATTATCCCCGGGACCTGGAGCTGGTGAGGGCGGTGTACGCCGAACTTTTCCCGACAGACCCTCTTTTTACGCTGGAGGACGTGCTGGCGCTTCTTGGCCGCGACAAAAAAATCCGTGCGTTGAACGCCGGGGTGCGTCGCGTGGACGGGTATCAAAAATCGTTGGCCCAGGACAGGGTCGCGGCGGGGACCCTTTCATGAAAAGCATTTTGTTCGTCGAGTTTCCCGAGCAGGCAGGCGCGGCCGCCGGCTGGTTGGCGCAGGCGCCGAAAGGGGAGCAACGAGGCCTGGTGGTGATGAGAAAAGAGTGTGAGGCTGTTTTTGAGGACCGCAAACTACCCTATATTTCTTTTTTAGCGCTGGCCCCTGACGCCGGTGAATATAGGAAGCTGGACACCGCCTCCCGCGCCCTGGCACGCGACTGGCCGGGGCTTTTGACACAAACCCTGGCGCCGCGCTTTCACGGGCGGTCCCTGGGCACATTTTTTTTCAACCAGATGAGCGGTTGTTTTTTCTGGCTGCTCAGGCAGCTGCTCTTGATGGAAAAATGCATAGTGCGCCAGATGCCGGCCCGCGTGTATTTTTTTGATGACGACGCGCCTGTAGTGACTCTGGCGCCGGTACCGGGCGACAGCGTACTGCCTGAACTCATCGAGGCGCTGGCCAAAAAATACGGATTTGAGCGCGTGGCGCTTAAGGCTACGCACGGCGCGGCGCGGCCGCCCGAGACCTCGCGGACCAAGGACGTCGTGCGCGGTGGATTTTATGAGCTGCATCGCCGGTTGGAAAAAAAAGCTGACACGCGGCGCACGGTCCTACTCTGCGGGTCGTCCGCGGTGCTGATGCCGGTGGCGGATAGTCTGAGAAGCTCACGCCTGCTCAAGCCTGTTTTCTTTAAAAGTTATTTTGACAGAAGGCAATTCGTTTACTGGTTAAAGACAGGCGTTTCTACGCTCACGCCAGATGCGCTGCACAAGGCAAAGCCCGCGCCCCAAGGCAACACGACCAAAACCTATCTGTTGGACGAAATCGATATCGCGTTCCTAGCCGCTAAAAAAATCGCTTTTATATTCGAAACGGCCTATCCACGCCTTTTGTCCCGGCTAGCGGTTTTGCGCCAGACTCTGGAAAGGTCGCGCGCCGGCGCCGTGCTCCTGGACGACGACGTCACCGAGTTTAACAAAAGCGTGGTGTTCGCGGCCCAAAGCCTGGGCATAGAGACCACAGTGTGCCAGCACGGGTTGCCGGCGGACCCGGTGGGATTTTTGCCTTTGGCGGCGGATTTTTTCGCGGCCTGGGGCGACGAATCGGCGGAGCGCCTGACCGCGTGGGGGATGGACGCGGAAAAAATAGTCCGAACAGGCGCGCCGCGCTACGACCATCTTTTTAAGCGCGGGCCCGATCAGGCCAGCACGACTCAGGTGTTTTTAGTACTAGCCAAAACAAAACCCTCGTTTCGTCCGGCGCGTGCCAGCCTTGACCATTTGACTCTCGAATACACGGGAAAAATTATCGAGCGCGCTTTTTTGGCGTTAAAAACGCTGCCGGGGACGCGTCTGGTGGTGAAACCACATCCGGCCGAAACCCAGGTCAAGGCCATAGAGGCGCTACTCAAGCGCTATGCCCAAGGTGTGGCCTGGACTTTGGCAGCGTACACGCTGCCGGCCGGCGACTGCATGCGCGGATGCGCTTTGGTCGCGGGCATGGAATCTGCGGCCATGCTCGAGGCGCTGATTCGCGGCATTCCCTCGGTTTGCATGAACTTTTCAGGCAAGGAGGACGCCTATGACCTGGTAAAAAACCAGGTGAGCCTCGGAGTTTATGATCCCGGGCAAACGGTGGCGGTGTTTTCCAAGGCGCTATCCGTGGAGTACCGCCAGGCGTTCGATGCGCGGCGCCCCGCTCTTTTGGCGCATTATTTTTCAGACACCGGCGGAAACGCCTCGGAGCACTTGGCCGAGCGCATTGCCTCGCGACTCAGCCTTGAAAACAAGCCGGAGGCCGCTTATGCCGTCCGCTAAAACAAGCATAGCCAAAGACACATTCATTTTCACGCTAGCGTCTCTGGTTTCTCAGACCGTCGCTTTCGGTCTGGCGATATACATACGCAACACACTCGGGCCCGAGGCTATGGGTCTCTGGGCGCTTTTGCAGGTGGTGCTGAGCTACATCTCTTACACCAACCTGGGCATCATGAACGCCGTGTGCAGGGAAGTGCCCGTTCTGCGCGGCCGCGGCGTGGCCGAAGAAGAGATCACGGCGATGAAGAACCTGGGGTACACCTATTTGAGCCTGGTGTCATTCGTCACCTGCGCGGGCGTGACAGTCGCGGCTTTTTTGCTGCGGGCGCGCATCTCCGAAGCGTTTTTCTGGGGCCTGCTTGTGATCGCTTTGATGACGCTTTTCGAGCGCAACGTCGGCTACCGTGTGCAGATACTCTACACCGACAAAAAATTTCAACTGGTCAGCCGCTTCCGCGTCTATTCGTCTCTGGTGAACGCGGCGCTGGTGATGGCGCTGTGCTGGCGTTTCGGGCTTTACGGGTTTTACCTGGCGGTGCTGTTTTCATTCGTATTCGACATCTGCTATCTCAAGATCAAGGCGCGCACGGTTTTTGGCTGGAGCTGGCAGCCGCGGCGTATCGCGGGGCTGTTGACGTTCGGCGTGCCCCTGGTGGCGCTTTCATTCGCGACCACGTTTTTTAGCTCGATAGACAAGGTCTCGATAGGAAAATTTTTAGGCCTGCGCGAGCTGGGCGTTTACACGCTGGCGCTGATGGCGGGCCGCTACGTGTTCCTCCTGCCCAATATGTTTCAGGTGGTGCTGTTGCCCTCGACCATGGAGAAATTCGGCCAGACCAGTGAAGCCGCGCGTATCAAACACGCGACGCTGCCGGGTCGCATCATGATCCTCTATTTTGCTTTGTGCCTGGGCGTCATCTGGATAGCCGCGCCGCTCGGCTGCAAAATCCTGCTACCGAAGTACGTCGGCGGTCTGGCCGCGATGAAGGCGCTGATATTCGGCTACGCGTTCATGGCGCTGTCCCAGCAGATGGGGCATATCCTACTGGGCCATCGCCGCCATCTGTGGATGTTGGGGCCGGCGCTGGTTTTGGCGGGGCTGCTGTGGGCGGCCAGCGCCTGGGTGGTGGGTCAGGGTGGGGGGCTGTGGCATGTCGCGGCGCTGATGAGCGCGTTTCAGCTGGTGTATTATCTTCTTTCATCTTTTTTTGGGCTCAGCGTTTTTTACGAGGCCAAAAAAATAGTGACAACACTTTTGATCAACGTGGTGCCTCTGGGCGTGTCTTTGATGGTGCTGTTGGCGTTCGACAGGTTTTATCCCCAGGACAACTGGCTGTCCGTGGCGGCCAAACTCTGTGTTTATGCGGCGCTGTGGTGCTGTCTGGTACTGATGTTTGAAAAAGACACGGGGGTTTTGAAGCTGCTTGGAGAGACCTGGCGTCGCCGCTGGCCGCAAGGGGCGGCACCGGAGACCGCGGTATGATCAAAAAAAGAAGCTGTCCGTCCTGTGGGCAAAGCGATTATAAAGTGGCGTTCGTGAAAGACGGTTTCAAGTTCGCCCATTGCCTGAACTGCCGGCTCATGTACCTGCCCGAGGTGTTGTCCGAGAATTTTCACTTTAGCGATGATTATTACGACGAAGGGGAGTTGGCCGAGCCCGAGCCCATGAACGAGCGCTCGGTGCGCGGTGAGCGCATGTCGCGTCTCATCGCCGCGATGCGGCGCGCGTTCGGTACCCGCAAGGATCTGAAGATACTCGACGTGGGCTGCGGCAAGGGCTGGCACCTGGACTTCCTGCGCCATAAAGGCTACGCCCGCATCCGCGGCATCGAGGTGAACGACAAGGCGGCGCGCGCGGCGCTGGCGCGCGGCCTGGATGTGGACCTGGGTTTTTTGGAAAGTCATAATTATTGCGCCGAAAACTTTGACGTGGTGTATCTCGACCAGGTGCTGGAGCATTTGGAAGACCCCAAGCTGGTGCTGGGCGAGACGCTGCGTATCTTAAAAAAAGGCGGCCTGGTCTGGGCGTCGGTGCCCAACATCGACGCTTGGCATATCCGGCTGAGGCTGGGGACGAAACATCGTCATTTCGAAGGACACACGCATTTGAATTATTTTACCTGCGGCACCCTGAAGCGGTTTTTTGAGCAAAGCGGATTTAGAGTGCAGCGTCTGGGCACTTATCTCGAAGAGGTGACACTGCAGCGCCTGAAAGGGGTGCTGTTCAATCCCGGGGACTTTGACATACCGGCCATTCAGAAATACAAAAAAGCAGAGATGGCCGCGCCGCCGAAAAAAGAGTTGCCCAAGGCTTCACTGAAAAAGTGGGTCGGGCGCCTCACTGCGCCTGTAAATTTCCCTCTGGTGCGCGCAACGCGCCTGCTGCGTCGAGGCGCGTATCTGGAGATAGTGGCGAGAAGGCCTTAAGCGCTTTCCTCGAAAAGCGAGGCGTAGCGCGAGTCGATTTTCCGCGTTGTGATCCAGGAGGTTGTCATGACGACGGCGATCAGCGTCGCGGCCGAGGCGCCGTACGCGACGTACAGCCTCAAGGCTTGGACCAGAGGAAAATAGCCGCCGAGCAGCTCGCAGACGAAAGCGGCGATGCCTATGGCGGTGAGCAGGTTCATGGTGAAGGGGAATGTCAAAGATTTTTGCAGCAGAGTGAACAGAGATTTTAAAGGCGACCCGGCAAAAAGCGCGGCGGGCGAGGGCGCAGTGGCGGCCGCCTTGATTTTCACGCCTTTAGAGCGTTTGATGAAATAAAGAAATATCGCAGCCTGGAAATGCCAGAGTAGCGTGACCCAGAGCGTGGCGAAGGCGGCGACGAACGCCGCGACGAGGTCGAGCGCGTCGAGCGTGTAATAGTATACGCCCCAGCCTATGGAAACATAAAGCGCCGGTTGTACAATATAAGTGACTATGCTGTCGTAAAAGGCGCCGGTTTTGGAGCTGCGCTTCTGAAGCCGGGCGAGCTGGCCATCCATGGCGTCGAAGACGTAGTAGAGCTCGAGCAGCACCGCGCCGCAAAGCACCCTGCCCGGTGTGGGTGACCAGAAAAAGCTGGCCGCCCAGAGGCCGGTGACTAATGACAGTGTGGTGATGTGGTTGGGATTGACGGGGTTTTCGCCGACCATCCAGACCAGGCGTGTGGAGAAAAAATGAGTGACGTGCTTGGCGTACAGAGGTTTTTCGGCCATGTTGGGCTTGAGGCAGCGCCGCCGCACTTCGTCGTAGGATAATTTCATGCTGCCTCATTCTATAAGAAGCAAAATGATAAGTCAAAGAAAGGCATAGTCATGGAGATGCGGGCTTTAATCACGGCGGCGGGCATGGGCAAGCGCTTCGGTGTGCTGACGCGCAAGACCAACAAAAGCCTGTTTCACGTCGATGGCAGGTCTCTGATAGAGCACCTTTTGATGCGTCTTAAGGTTGCCGGCATACGGAAAATCTATGTCGTTACAGGCCACCAGCACGCGCTTTTGAAAAAGCACGTGGCTGCCAGCGCAAGTGTGTTTTACAACCCTTTTTACCGCGTGTCGGGCATCCTCGGTTCGTTCTGGGCGGCGCGCGAGGCACTTGACGGAAAGCCTTTCCTTTTCACGACTTCCGACCATTTTTTCCACCCGGCGGTGCTCAGGGATTGCCTGGGGAAAAAGGCCGATCTGCGAATTGTCGTGCAGAAGAAAAAGTGCTATACAAAGGAAGACGCAAAAGTTATAATTCAAAATTCAAAAGTTATTCATCTGAGCAAGGACATACCTTTGAAAAATGCCCACGGCGAGTTCGGGGGCATGGTCTTTTTCAGCGCGCGCGCCTCGACGCGTTTTTTTGAGGAACTCGAGGGCCTTTTCCAAAAAGGCGATCTGCACGGGTACGTGATGGACATCCTGCTTCTGATTAGCCGCAAATACGCGATGCCTATCACGTATTCTCAATGCACGGAAGCATCGCGTATAGAAGTCGACTCGGTCCATGACTTGATCGTCGCCCGTCGCATGGCGAAAAAATTCAAATCCAGAAAGGGATGACATGAAATATCAATTTGATAGCGTAGAAGACGCCGTACAAGCGGTCCGCCAGGGCAAGCTCGTGATAGTGATGGATTCCAAGGACAGGGAATACGAGGGTGATTTCATAGGAGCCGCCGCCAAGGCCACGCCCGAGATGGTGAATTTCATGCTCACGTACGCGCGCGGCGCTTACGTGGCGATATTTATGCCCGCCGGCCGTTGCGATCAGCTCGGCATCCCGCCTATGGCTTCTGAAAACACCTCTTTCAACCAAACCAAGTTCCGCATCGCCGTCGACAGCAAGACCAACGTCTCGGGCAGTTCCGCATTCGACCGCGCCGCCACGGTTAAACTCCTCGCCGATCCCAAGGCCAAGGCCGCGGACTTCGTGCGACCGGGCCACGTGGTGCCCATCGAGGCCAACGCCAAGGGCGTTCTCGGACGCAAGGGGCATACCGAATCCGGTGTGGAGCTTGTGCGTCTGGCCGGTTTCGACCCGCCGGTGGCCATAGACCTCGAGATCCTGGACGAGGACGGACATATGGCACATGAGGAGTGCCTGTTCCAATTGGCAAAAAAATTTGACCTCAAAATAGTTTCCGTTGACGCCCTAGTCGACTACGTCGCCGCCAAGAGCAAATTGGTCAACGCGGCGATTTAAAGACGCCAGCCGCCTCGCATGACCCAACCTGTAGCGGCACTCTTTAAAGACGACAAGAAATTCTGGCGGATGCGCTCGCGGCGCTACAACAAGCTGCAGTGGGCGCGCAACCAGGGCTATCTCCATTTTTTTCTCCATCTCGGGCGTTTCAGCAAAAAGGACAGCGTGCTCGACATCGGCACGGGCACAGGCATCATCGCGCATTCCGTGGCGCCTAAGGTGAGTCAGGTGACGGGCATAGACATCTCCCCGCAGATGCTGGTGCAGGCACGCGAGAAGGCGCATGCCAACGAGACGTTCCTGCAGGGGGATGTGCACGCGCTTGAGTTTCCCAATGACTATTTCTCTAGGATCACCGCGCGCATGGTGTTCCATCACGTGGTCAAGGACAGCCGTCAGGCGATCAAGGAATGTCACCGTGTGCTGAAGCCTGGAGGGCTCATGCTGCTGTCCGAGGGTGTGCCGCCCTCCAAGCGCGTCAAGCCGTTTTACGTGAAGATATTTAAACTCAAGGAAAATCGCCTCACTTTTTTTGAGGAGGACCTGGTTGGGCTCATGAAGGCCGGCGGTTTCAAGAGCGTCGAGTCCAAGGTCTACCGGTCACGCAAGATGAGCATCAACAACTGGCTGAAAAACAGCGGTCTTCCGGACGCCGTTCAAAAAAAGATATTCGACCTGCACCTGGGTCTTTCGAAAGAGGGCCAAAAGGACTACAACATGAAGATCACCGCGGACGATTGTATCATCGACATGAAGTTCGTCGTGGTGATCGGCAAAAAGTAGGTGCGCTCCCCGTGGCGCTGATACTCGACGCGACCAAAAAGTCCGGCGACGCGCTCATCGCGTCCTGGCGCATCGACGGCCTGTCCGTGCTTCAGTGGCAGTTCGCGCTTTTGGAAACGGCCGACGTGAAAGAGCTGGACCTGGTCTGCGACGAGGGCGATTTCTCTGACGCCGCGGCTCTGCCGCCCACGACCATCGCTGTGCGTCCGAAGTCCGCGCGCCAGTTCAAAGGCGGCCCAGGCGACACAGTGCTTTGCGTGGAAGAGGTCTATCACCTGGGCCGTCTTAAAAAGGCGCTGCGCGGCCGGCTGTCTCCAGAGGCCGCGCGTCTTTGGAGCATACGTTCGGAAGGCGACCTGCAGGCTGCCGCCGATGAATGGACGCGCAATAACTGGATCCCCATCGGCCGTTATTACATACGTCCGTTGGCACATCGCCTGGCCGCGGCGCTGGCCCACACGTCGGTGCATCCCAACCATTTGACGCTCGGCACATTTTTTTGCAGCCTTACCGTCGCGCTGGCCCTGATCTTCAACATCCCTTACTGGCAATTTTTTGCGCCGCCGCTGGTGCTTTTGGGGTGGATATTCGATTGGACGGACGGGCGCCTGGCGCGCATCGCTAACAAGCGTTCGGATTTCGGCAGTTATCTGGACTCCACGCTGGGCGATTTGTCCGAGGACCTGTACTATGTCGGTATCATCCTTTACCTTTACCGATTCACCTCTTTTTCGGCGTGGGCGTTCCTATTCGGTACGTTTTATTTCTTCGGCAAATACCAGGCGCACCTGAGCCTGGCCTATCAGACACGGTCGTTCCATAAAAATAAAGACGCCGCGACCGGAAGACCCAAACCATTTTCTTCCGGTAAATTTTGGGCCAAGGCTTTTGTCATTTTCGAAGACGCGGACATCCGCCTGCATTTTTTGGCGTTTTGCCTGTTGATTAACAGCCCCGCCATCCCGCTGGTTTTTTATACGTTTCACTTCCACCTGCGGTGGATGCTGCGCGTCTTTTTGGTGACTCTCAGAAACCTGCGTTAGGGGCAAGCACGCCATGCAAAAAAAAATCCAGGGCCTGTTGTTGTTTCTCTGGCTGGTCGTAGTGCTGACAGCCTATCTGGCCATCTACGTCTACCCCAAAATTACGGAAAAATTATGGAATATGTGAGCGCGGGCCCACGCGTGCTGCTGCTTGCCTCCGCATGGCTGATAGGCTGGGTGTTCTCGCTTTACGGCGCGGGCGACCGCGTCATCGGGGGCGTGGTGGACAGGTCGCGCGAGGGCGGTTTTTGGCTGCACGCGGTGTTTTCCATGGCAGTGGGGCTTTTATTTTTGTCGCTGTGGGTATTTCTATGCGGCGTAGCCGGTCTTTTGACGCGGCCGGCGGTGCTGGCGTTTTTTGTCTGGGGGATGGCGCTTTGTATTCGCGGCGGACTTAGGAGGAAAAAAAATAGCGCGCCGCGTCAAGGCGGACGTTCTTTTGTTGAAACCGCGCTCTGGGTCATCGGCGCCTGCGTCACGCTGGCCAGCTTCATCGCCGCCCAGGCTCCGGTGACCGGTAACGACGCGCTCGCCTATCACCTTTATTTCCCAAAACTCTACGTGGGGGAGGGACGCATTTTCTTTGACCCCACCCATGCGCGCTCGCTGTGGCCGGCGATGATGAGCATGCTGTTCACGGCAGGCATTTTGCTTCAGGGCACGGCGCTGGCGACTTTGTTCAGCTGGCTCACGGCGTTTTTGGCGGCGGCCGCGGTGCCGGCGGCGGCGCTTTATTTCTGGCGTGACCGCGCGGCCGCGGGCTTCGCCGCGCTTTTCATGCTCACTGTGCCGGCCGTCTGGATGCAGAGCATCTATCCCTACGCGGACAACGCGATGATGCTTTATGGATTTTTGTCATTCGTCGCGCTGTGGCTGTGGCGGCAGTCCGGTTATGGCGGCCGCGCGGCGCTTCTGGCGGGGCTGTGCCTGGCAGCGCTACTGTCCATCAAGTATTACACACTGATACTTTTCTTTTTGCTGCTTTTGCCTTACGCGTATTTTATTGTTTCAGACAAAGGCGCCTCCGCCGTGAAAAAAACCAAAGGGGCACTGGCGCTTCTGGGGGCCGCGTTCGTGTTTTCCGCATTTTGGTTCATACGCAGCTGGGTGCTGACGGGCAATCCCGTGTACCCGTTCCTGGCGCGCGTGTTCGACGGCCATGGCTACACGCAGCGCATGATAGGCACCGCACTCTACCCCAAGACGCTGTTTTATTTTTTGGTGACGCCGTGGAATCTTTTTATGAAAGCGGACATCTACGGCAGCGAACCTCTGGGCGTTCTGTTCCTGGCCGCGCTGCCTTTTTTGTTTTTCCTGAGGCGCGCGGACGGTCTGCTCAAGGCCGCGATTTTTTTTCTGGCCGCTTATTGCGTGGCCTGGTTTTATACCATGCAGCAGGCGCGTTTTTTCCTGCCCGCCGTTCCGTTCTTGAGCCTGGTGTTGGCCATGGGCGCCGGTCGCTGGTGGGCGGGCGAGTTTTTTTTGAAAAAGGCGTCGGCTGCGCTTTTGGCGGTGGCGACGGCGTTGACTCTCGCGCTCTGCCTGTATTATCCGGCGCTTCACCTAAAGGCGGCGCTGGGCCTAACGCCCGCCGACGCTTTTTTAAGCGCGCGCGAGCGCTCTTATAATTTCATGAAAACGCTGGGCCCCTATCTGGACAAGAACGCCAAGGCGCTGGTGGTGCTTGAGCCGCGCGTGTTTTACGTGCCGGCCAAGCTGGTTTATCTGAGCCCGGCGCTGGCGCTTTACTATGAAGGCCGCGGCCTCAGCTTCGACGCCTGGACACGCGAGGCCGGCATCACGCATGTAATCACCATGAGAAGGGCGGACCTGCAGCCGGTACCCAAGCACTTTCTGAAGGACGACCAGGTGCTGGACGCCACGGCGGTGAAGGAAACGGCCAGCACGGTGAGCGTTGACGGCGATACTTTCTTTTATACGTTGTGGCGCCTCGATAGGACACGGCCTCAAAAGACGGCCGTAAGGGAGCTTTTGTGAAAGTAAACCTAGTCATCCTGAATTATAACGCCAAGCCTCTGCTTGAGCGCTTTCTGCCGAGCTGCACACGCGCGGCGGCCCAGAGTCGTCATGCTTGCAGCGTTACCGTACTGGACAACTGCAGCGACGACGGCAGCGTCGAGCTCGTGAAGTCCGCTTTCCCTGACGTCCGGGTCGTTCCGGCCAAAGAAAATAAAGTGCTTTGTTCCTATAACGAATTCGCGGCGAGCGTCGACGATGACATCCTGATCCTTTTGAACAACGACATAGAGGCAGAGATCGATTTTGTGGACCCGCTAGTCTCCGTTTTTGAAAAATACGAGGACGCTTTTTTTGTGTCCACCTACGGCGACCGGTCCGTGGCCCGCGTACGACTCGGGACGCTGTCCGCCGACATCTCGTACCCCGACTACGAAAAGCGGATCCAGGAATTCGGCATCACGCTGAATACGGGCATGGGTGCGTTTCATCGATTGAGATACCTCGAGCTCGGCGGTTATGACGAGATCTATTTGCCCGGACGCTATGAGGACGTGGACCTGTGCTACCGCGGGTGGAAGCGGGGTTGGAAGGGATATTATGAGCCCAAGAGCCGCCTTCACCATCTCGGCGGGGCGAGCTTCAACAAATATTTCGATAAAAATCAAAATGAAAGACTTGTTTTTAGGAACAGCATATTTTTTATGATTAAAAATATCACCGATCCCGGCGCTGCGCTGTCATTTTGGTGTTTGATTTTTCCGCGCGTCGTCTTTTTCGCGCTGAGGGGACGGTGGCACATGGTGGGCGGCTTTTGTGAGGCCATGCGCCGGCTTCCCGAAGCGTGGAGGGCACGGCAAAAGGCTATGAGGCATTTTTTTGTTTCCGACGCCGCCATCGTTAGAAAGGTCAGCCAAGATGCATCGTAACGCCGGGATACTTTTTAACGAGCATGCCCGGCCGCTTTTTAAGCCGTCGATGAAGGTGCTTGAGGTCGGGCCAGACGGGGCGCCCTCCAGCTTTCAAAAGAGCGTCGGCCTGGACTCCATCGTTTGGCACACGCTCGATATATCCGCGGCCACGAACCCCACGTTCGTCGCCAAGAGCGAGTATGAGTTCCCGCTGGCCGAGGGGGCTTATGACATCGTCGTCTCGGGCAACGTCCTCGAGCACGTGAAAAAGATCTGGGTGTGGATGGCCGAGCTGGCGCGTGTCTGTAAAAAGGACGGGCACGTCGTCACGCTGAATCCCCTCAGCTGGCCGTTCCATGAATATCCGGCCGACTGCTGGAGGATTTATCCCGACGGCATGAGGGCGCTTTATGAGGCGGCACGCCTCAAGGTCGTGTTTTGCAGCTGTGAGAACAGGGAGCTCGACGAAACGAACCCGTGGAAGATCGAAGACTACACGTCAAACCCCCGCTCGCGAGGGGGGAATTTTTATCCCGGCATCGGCATGCCGCCGCGCGGGTTTAAGTCGGCGCTGAAGCGCGCGCTTTGCTGGCCGATGCCCCTATCCTTCGATACGGTGACGATCGGCGTGAAAGAATAATCATAGAATATAAAAAATAAAACCCCTAAAATGAGCCTATGTCCAGCGATATGATCCGGCCGTCAGCGGTGCGTCGTATGAAAAACTTCGTCAATTATTTGGGCGACCATCCCTGGGCCCGTCGACCTTTTTTCGCGGGTGGTTTCTTCACCGTGCGTCTCCTCTATCCGGTCCAATACCTGGTGCTTCGGGAGCTTTTAGATTGTGAAAGCGTGCTGGACCTGGGCTGCGGCAACCACTCCATGGTGCCGATACTGCCATCAGGTATACGCAAGGTCGGCGTCGAGTTGTACAAACCTTATTATGAGGAATCGCTTAAAAAAGGCCGCCACGACCAGCTGATCAATGCCGACGTGACTCAGGTGAACTTTCCTGACAAGTCTTTTGACGCGGTGGTGCTATTGGACGTGATAGAGCACCTACCCAAGGCGGAAGGAAAAATGCTGCTTCAGAAGATGCAGCGCTGGGCCAGGAAAAAAGTGGTGGTGTTCACACCCAACGGGTTTTTGCATCAGGACGACTATGACGACAACCCTTACATGGAACACCGTTCCGGCTGGGAGGCAGGAGAGATGCGCGGCGAGGGTTTTCGTGTATACGGCGTGCGCGGTTTCAAGGTTTTGAAAAAAGACTCTTTCGAGCATTCGCCCGAGAAATGGAGCGCCATCGACGGGCTCGCCGATCTGACTCAGGTGGTCACCTATCACGTGCCGTCCTGGGCGTTTCAGATATTTTGCGTGAAAAAGGTGGGTGATGGCTAGGCCGCGCGTCTCTGTGGCGCTGATAGCGCTGAACGAAGGGCGCAGGATAGCGCGCTGCCTGGAGTCTGTGCGCTGGGCCGACGAGATCGTCGTCGTGGACGGCGGCAGCGCCGACGACACCGCGCAGGTGGCGCGGCGTTTCACCGATCGCGTGTTCGCGCGCCCTTTCACGGATTTTTCGGAACAGAAAAATTTTGCCGCGGACCAGACCTCCGGCGAGTGGGTGCTGTCTTTGGACGCCGACGAAGAGGTCACCGAAAAGCTCAAGGAAGAAATCCTCGCGACGTTGAGCGCGGCCAGTTGCCTGGGTTATCGCCTGCGCCGCCGCTCTCTGATGTTCGGACGCTGGATGTGCTTCAGCGGTACTCAGAACGACAGGCCTCTGAGGCTTTTCCGCCGGGGCATGGGGCGCTTCGAACGGCCCATCCATGAGACGCTGAGCGTCGACGGGCCGGTGGGCGAGCTGAAAGGCACGCTCAATCACTACACGTATGATTCGCTGGGCGATTATCTGCGCAAGCTCAACAGCTACACCTCGCGCGAGGCGGCGTTCCTGAAATCGCAAGGAGCGCGTGCGCCGGGCGGCCCCGGCCTTTGGGCGCGCTGGCTGGCGATGTTTTTCAGGCTCTACGTGACCCAACAGGGTTTTCGCGACGGCTTCGCCGGTTTTTTATTCAGTTTTCTGTCGGGGTATTATATTTTTGTGAAATTCCAAAAGCTTTCGGAACTGCGTCCCCGATGAGCGGCGACAAAGTGGTACTTGTGGTGCTCAACTGGAACAAGCCCGACGACACCGTCGAGTGCCTCGAGTCTTGCCGCCAGATAGACTACGGTAACTTCGAGATAGTCGTCGTGGACAACCACTCGACGGATGATTCGGCGAGGATATTGAAGGCCCGGTTTCCGGATTTACAGCTGATAGTGAACGCGGAAAACGTCGGTTATGCCGGCGGCAACAACGTCGGCATGCGCGCGGCGCTTGAGCGCGGCGCTGACTTTGTGTTTCTTTTGAATAATGATATAGTTGTCGACAGGTCTGTTCTGAAAGAGCTGGTGCAGGTCGCCAAGGACCATCCGTCCGCGGGTATGCTGGCCCCGAAGGTGCTGTATTATGACGACCGCAGTCTCATCAATTCCATGGGCACGACCATGGACTGGCTGCGGCTTCGCCCGCGCCTGGGCGAGTGCAATCAAAAAGACGGCGGTCCTGACACGGCGCCTCTTCGCAAGGACATCCTGGTGGGCTGCGCTCTGCTGGTGCGCAGGGGCGTGATCGAGCGTATCGGCATGATAGACGAGGAGTTCTTCATTTTTCACGAGGAGGCGGACTGGTGTTTCCGCAATCTCAAGGCAGGGTCCGAGAACCTCGTCGTGCCGCGCGCGAGAATTTACCACAAGGCGTCCAAGACCATGCGCGAGTTTTCGTTGCTCACACATTATTACAGCTCGCGCAACTTCCTCTATATGGCGATGAAGAACGCGGGCGCCTGGCAGTGGACGCAGGTGAGCGCGGGTCTGGTCTTTCTTTCGCTGAAAAACCTTAAGCTTCTGACGGCGGGGAGCCTGGGCGACAAAAAAATGGCGCGGGCATTTTTTCTTGGCGTGGCCGATTATTTCAGCCGACGCATGGGAAAGTGCACGAGGGAATTCATATGAAAAAAAACGTGCTGGTCACCGGCGCGGCCGGATTCATCGGGTCATTCGTGGTGGATGAGCTCATCGCGATGGGTCTTGACGTGGTCGCGCTGGACAACCTGAGCGGCGGTTTCAGGGAAAACGTGCACCCGGGCGCGCGCTTCGTGCGCGGCAGCGTGAACGACGAACGCCTAGTCGGGCGGTTGTTCAAAAAACATAAATTTTACGCGGTGTATCACTTGGCCGCCTATGCCGCCGAAGGCCTCAGCCACTTCATCAAGCGCTTCAATTACGAGAACAACCTGATCGGCAGCATGAACCTGATCAACGCCTCGGTGAACCACGGCGTTCGCTGTTTTGTGTTCACATCGTCCATAGCCGTTTATGGCAAAAACCAGTTGCCGATGCGCGAGGACATGACGCCGCTGCCGGAGGACTCCTACGGCATCGCCAAACTTGCTGTCGAGGAGGAGCTCAAGATCTCCAAGGCGATGTTCGGCCTGGACTACGTGATATTCAGACCGCACAACGTCTACGGAGAGCGGCAGAATATCGGGGACCGCTACCGCAACGTGATCGGCATATTCATGAACCGCATCCTGCAGGGGCAGCCTCTGCCGGTGTTCGGCGACGGCAGGCAGACACGCGCGTTCACCTATATCAAGGACATCTCGCCCGTGATCGCGCGCGCGGCGTTCACGAAAAAGGCCTACGGTCAGGTGTTCAACATCGGCGCCGACACCAATTACACGGTCATGGCGCTGGCCAAGTCTGTAATCAATGCCATGGGAGCGCAAGGCCACGCCATCAAGAACCATCCGTCGCGCAACGAAGTCAAGCACGCCTATTCGGACCACAGCAAAGTCGAAAAATTCTTCGCTCACAAATCACACACGCCTCTGGACCAGGGGCTGCGCCGCATGGCCGCCTGGGTGAAAGAGCACGGCGCCAAAAAAAGCAAAGACTTCAAAAACATAGAAATACGCAAAAACCTCCCGCCGTCCTGGGCGCGATGAAAATTGCCGTTGATTTCCAGTCCACCCAAGGCGAGCGCACGGGCATCGGTGTCTCGGCGCTTCATCTAGTCGAGCATATCGCCCGGCAGGCGCCGGACATAGAGTTTGTACGCTACACCTTCCGCAACACACAAAATATCGGCGTTTTGACGCGCATGCGCTGGGAATCCCTGCACGTGCCTTTGAAGGCACTGAGAGACAGGCCGGATCTGGTTTACAGTCCGGGCTTCGCGCCGGCTTTCTTCAGTCTTGTCCCACAAGTGGTCACCGTGCATGATTTGATAGGCATGGTTTATCCCCAGAACCTCACGCCCGCCGCGCGTTTTTATTGGTCGCGCTGGCTGCCTCTGTGCGTGCGCCGCGCCAAGGTCGTGGTGGCCAGCTCAGAATCCACGCGGCGCGATATAGGACGCTATTTAGGCCGGGATATCTCCAAAATCCCCGTCGTGCCTCTGGCGGCGTCCGGGACTTTCCGCAGAATGGACGCGTCCGCGCTTTCGCGCGAGCGTTTGGCTCGCTACGGCGCCGACAAACCGTTTCTTTTGGCGGTGGGGACGCTGGAGGCGAGGAAAAACATCCCCAATCTTTTGACGGCCTTCGCTATTTTCAAAAACAAGACCCATCATCCCTGCCGCCTGGTGATCGCCGGCAAATGCGGCGGCGAGTCCGGTGCCGTCGCGCGCCGCGCGCAAAGCGAGGGGATGGGCGCTGACGTGACGCTGGCCGGTTACGTCTCCGACGATGACTTGAATCTACTGTATAACGCCTGCCTCGGTTATGTGCTGCCGTCTTTGTACGAGGGTTTCGGCCTGCCGGCGCTGGAAGCCATGAGCTGCGGGGCCAGCGGTTTGGTGTCCAACGTGTCTTCTCTGCCCGAAGTGGCGGGCGATACGGCGCTTTACTTCGAGCCGCGCGATGTCCGGGACATCGCCGGGGCGCTCGAGCGTTTTTGCCTGGATGACACGCTGCGAAAAAACCTGTCCGAGAGGGCGCTCGATCGCGCGCGGACATTCAGCTGGAGCCGCAGCGCTCAAATGATGATTGAAGTATTCAGGAAAAGCCTTTAAAATACCTGCCATGAAAAAAAACAAGCAGATAGCGCTGGTCCTGGGCACGCGTCCTGAGATCATTAAGCTCAGCCCGCTGATACGCCTCTTCCAAAAAAAGAAAGTCCCTCATTTCGTCATCCATTCGGGCCAGCATTACAGTTACGCGATGGACAAACTTTTCTTCGAGGATCTGGACCTGCCGACGCCGCGTTACCGTCTGGACGTGCGTTCCAAGGGCGCGCTGTCTCAGTCCGAGCAGACAGGTCGGCTTTTGATAGAAATAGAGAAGGTGCTTATAAAGGAGATGCCTTACTGCGTGCTGGTGCAGGGGGACACCAACACCGTGCTGGCGGGCGCCATGACGGTTTCCAAATTTTCAACGACCAAGGAATTCACCGGCGTGCAGATGCTCTTGGGGCATGTCGAGGCCGGCCTGAGAAGCTACGACCGCAGCATGCCCGAGGAGATCAACCGTTTTATCTCGGACCACATATCGGACCTGTTGTTCGCTCCCACCAAAAACGGCGCGGCCATACTGGCCAAAGAGGGCGTGGCCAGGGAAAAAATTTTTATGACAGGCAACACCATCGTCGACGCGGTGCAGGCGAACGTGAAAATCGCCCGACGCAGCTCGAAAATCCTCGACACACTCGGGGTTAAACGCGGGAATTATTTCCTGCTGACACTGCACCGCCAGGAAAACGTCGACAACAAACAGCGCCTCAAGTCCGTGCTCGAGGGCCTGAACCTGATCGGTAAAACCTTCGGCCATGAGATCATCTTTCCCATACACCCGCGCACCGTACACAAGATCCGGCAATTCGGATACGAGTTGCCGAAGGGGATAAGGGCCATAGAGCCGGTAGGTTTCCTGGACTTCCTGCTTTTGGAGTCCGAGGCGCGTCTTTTACTCACGGACTCGGGCGGTGTGCAGGAGGAATCCATGATACTCAGGGTGCCCTGCGTGACTCTGCGCGATAATACCGAGCGCCCCGAAACCGTGACCTGCGGTGCCAACCGCCTAGCCGGCGCGCAGCCCAAGGTCATGCTCGCCGCGGCCAGGCACATGCTCAAGTCCAAGAGACGCTGGAAAAACGTGCTGGGTGACGGCAGGGCCGCCGAGAGAATTTTGAAAATCGTGGAAAGACACCGTCCTTGAAAATCGACAAATCGTCGTTCTTTTTGGTCGGGCTGGGCCTCTTTCTTATCGTGTTCAGCCTCTACGCCTCGAGCACCGATGTGGTGCGCACCCTGCACGAATCGTTGAGGCAGGGGAAAGAAGTGAACCGCGACATCGAGCTTTGGCTGTCGGACCTGCAGCAAAAGGGCGTGTTCTTCGGCGCCGTGCTGTGCGCGGTGGCGTTGGTGCGCCTTTTTTTTGGTGACGCGATACGCGGCTTTCTCAACCCCGACCGCAGTCACGACCTTCCTCAATCGGTCCTTGATCTTTTTCTCATCAGCGCGCTGAGCCTGTTCGCCGAGCTCCTCATCATCCGCTGGCTGGCCGTCGAGATGCGCATCTTTGCTTACTTCAAAAACGTGCCTCTGATCTCCTGCTATCTGGGTCTGGGCCTGGGCGCGGCCTCGGCTGAGACCAAGGGGCGCGTCAATTATTTCTCTTTCCCGTTCTGGTTCTCTCTGTTCGCGGTGATCGTCGTGTTTTTGGGCCCGCGCCTTATCTTCGTGAATCCCGCGGGGGCCGATGAATACATCTGGGGCATAGGCAGGGCCAACTCCTCGGCCACGCAGGCCATCGCCGCGACGTTTTTCATTGCTACGGTTCTTTTTATTTTTATCTGGAATACCAAGATATTCATGGCGCTGGGCTATATGACCGGGCGCCTGTTGACGGGCTTCAAGCCTTTGACGGCCTACTCCATCAACATCGTCGGCAGTCTGACGGGCATCCTGGTGTTTGGCGCGTTCTGCTATTTTTCCAGCCCGCCGGTGGTCTGGTTCGGCGTGGTCCTCGTTTCGTTCCTGATCTTTTTAAGGAACAGCAGACGATATCTGGTGGCCATGCTTGTCGTGTCGGTGGTGTTCCTGGGATATCTGCACACGCTGAGAGAGCCCAACAAAATATTCTGGTCGCCTTATTACAAGATCAAGCTTATCCCCAGCTTCATCAATTCGCGCAGCACAGGCCAGGAGATGTTTCAGGGGTATTCTCTGCATGTGAACGAGGACAGCCATCAGACAGGCATGGACTATTCCCGTGAATTCATCGCTAATCACGCGGACCCCGATCGCAAGGCCACCTGGGACATACTCGAGCTGCCTTTCAAGGTGAGGGAGCCCAAGCGCGCGCTGATAGTGGGCTCCGGCATGGGCAACGACGTGGCGGCCGCGCTTCGCGCCGGCGTCGATGAAGTGCATGCAGTCGAAATCGACCCGATGATACTCAAGATAGGCAGGGAGTATCATCCCGAGAAGCCCTACAACTCTCCGCGCGTGCGCGCCATCAACGACGACGCGCGCGCCTATTTCAAAAAAACCAAAGAGAAGTACGATGTAGTCGTCTTCGGCATACTCGATTCGCACACTCAGTTTTCCAGCCTCTCGAGCCTGAGGCTGGACAATTATGTCTACACGCTGCAGAGCTTCAAGGACGCCAAGGCGCTGCTCAAGCCGGGTGGCGTGCTCTCCATCACCTTCGGTGGCGACGCCAAGACGTATTGGATGGGCAAGCGCTTTTACGAGATGTTGAAAGAGGTGTTCGGCAAAGAGCCCATTGCTCTGGACCTGGGCCGCGCGATGTTTCTGGCCGGCGAGGACTTGACGCGCGACGAGCTGGCTGCCGACCCCGACTGGAAGGGGTATTTTCCGTCAGGAGAGATTTCCTATAGCCAGTCCGCGCCGGTTCCTTTGGCCACAGACGACTGGCCCTTCATTTATATGAGAGGCCGGCAGGTGCCCAAGCTGTATTTCGTCATGATCGCGGGCCTGTGCCTGGTCGCCTGGCTTTTTGTGAAGCGGTATCTGAAGGGGCAGAGCGAGCTCGATCTTCACTTTTTCTTTTTGGGGTCGGCGTTCTTATTGCTGGAGACCAAGGCCGTATCCGAACTGGCGCTGGTTTTCGGCACCACATGGACTGTGAACGCGATAGTTTTCTCGGGCATCATGATACTGATACTTTTGGGCAACGCACTGGTGAGCGCGCTCAAGATCAAGGAGGCGACCGTCGCGTACGCGCTCTTGGCCGCGTCGCTTTTATTCAGCTATTTTTTCGACCTGGCGCATCTGACGCATTTTTCATTTTTCGCCAAGGTGTTCCTGTCCACGTTCGTGGTGCTGTTGCCCGTATTTTTCGCTTCCATTATCTTTGCCGTGTCCTTCAGTAAGGCCCGAAGCATTCCGTCGGCGTTCGGCTCCAACCTGCTCGGAGCCGTCATTGGCGGTTTTTTGGAGTACGCGTCTCTGGTCACAGGCATCCGTTTTCTGGCCTTGATGGCGCTTGTGATTTACCTGATTTCACTGGCCGCGCTGAAACGTAACTGGAAACTTTCTTTTTGAAAATTAAAAAGACTCCCGTCTTTTTGATGCTGCTCTCGGCGCTGTTTGTCGTATTTCACTGGCCCGTCTTTTTCGGCGGCAAGGCTTATCTCAACGGCTGGATATTCCGCAGCCACGCGCCGTTTCAGCCCCTAGCGCCCGTGAATTTCCTGAACCAGAGTTCGGATCTGGTTACGCATTATTTCGGATACAAATATTTTATCGCGCGCTGCCTGAAGGCCGGCCTCTCTCCGCTGTGGTGTCCCGACGTGTTCTGCGGCATCCCGCTTTTTGCCAACGGCTCGTCGGCCGTGTTCTCGCCTCTGAACCTGCTGTACTTTAAATTTGACCCCTACACCGCTTACTCGTTCGTGCTCGCCGTGTTTTTTCTCTGCGGCGGGGCGCTGTTTTTTTTCTATCTGAGACGCGCCCTCAAGCTGTCGGAGATCGCCTCGTTTTGCGGGGCGGCGACGCTGGTGTTCTGCCCGTTTCTGGCCGAGAGCATAGACTATGACACGTTGCTCGCGTTTTTATGGTCGCTGCCTTTGGTGCTGCTACTCACCGAGAAGGCGGCGCGGCCCGGGGGTTGGGCCTGGGCGCCGGCGTTGGCGGCTGCGCTGTTCCTGACGCTTTGCACCAGCCATGTGCATGGCTTGGTCAACGCTTTCGGAGTGTTTTTTATTTATCTTTTCGTCGCGAAGCGTCCCGAGGCTCGGCCCAGACAGCTTTTCTTTACGCTAGGGCTGACCGTGCTGCTGTTCCTGGGGCTGTCCCTGGTTCTTTTGCTGCCAACCTTCGAGTTTTTTAAAAACTCGCAGTGGGTGTCGTCCAAGGCCCCCGGACAGTCGCCGGTGCAGCTGCCCCTGACGTGGCTGACCTCCGTGTATCCGGTAACGCTCAAGCTGCCTTACGCGGACAGGATTTTGGCATCGCTGTTGCCCGGGCGCACGGGCGTGGGCTACGCGGTACCCCTGGGCTTTCTGCCATTTTTGTCCGGCCTGGCCGGCATCTTCGGCCTTTTTTCAAAAACAGCCGATCGCCGTGTCCGTTTTTTTGCCGCGCTGGTTCTTTTGTATCACGCGTTGACCGTGGCGCCGCCGTCGCTTTTTTTACCGGGTCCCGTGGGACGGCTTTTCGACGCGACATTGTCACGCTTTTGGCAGGTGTACGTGATAGCTTCCGCGGCGCTGTGCGCCTACGCCGTCGATGCTCTGGTTTCGGACATGGCGTTCAGGGTGCGAATGCTCACGCTGACCAAAATTTTTGCCCTGTTTATCGTGGGCCCTGTCACGCTGGCCGCTGCGGTGTTCACATTTTCGTCTGAAAAAATAAAGCCGCATCTCATCCGGCTGTTTGAGTCCAAAGGCTGGATGGGGGACGGAGAGGCGCATTACAGGCAGCGTTTCGAGGATTTTTTTCAAATCACCTACGGTGCAGTATCGCTGAGATCGCTTTTTATACTCCTGCCCGTGATCACGGGCAGCGGGCTGATTTATCTCCTGTCACGCGCCGCCCGCGTCCCGGATGAAAAGAAGCAAACGCTCAAAACGGCTTTTTGTGTGCTTTTAGTGGCGGAGCTTTTGTCTTACAGCGCGGTGCTCCGGCCGGCGCCGATAGAGCGTGAAAAGATTTATCCGCCGACGCGCGTGACAGATTTTCTCAAGCAAGATCCGGGTGTTTTTCGTACGCTGTCGCTGCAGTCTCCGGCCGCGCCGGGGACGGGCACACAAAAATACATTTTGAAACCCAACCTAGGACTGATGTACGGCTTGACCGACGTCGGCGGACAGGATTCGGTGCTCAACGCCAGCTACCTTTATTTTGCGCAGAAATATCTCTCCGACGATCCCTCGCTGGCGGCTTCGCCGAAGGGGATATTGGATTTTGAGGCATTCAACCCTCACATCGCCAGTTTTCTGAACGTCAAATACGTGCTGGCCGCTGAAAGCCGTGCCGTCACGGCTGATGGTTTTGAACCGGTGTTCACGGCTGAGGGCATCACCGTGCATAAAAATAAAAAGGCCCTGCCGCGCTTTTTTTTCACGCGCAAGCTGCTCCCTATGCCGGAAAATGCGGATACGGTGTATGAAGAAATGATGCGCCGCACGCCAGGGGGTGAGCCGCAGGTTTACTTGGATGCTGTCCCGGCGAACGCAGGGGCAGGGGAAGGTCCCGCGCCCGAGCCGGAACTCGTGATGCTCAAACCCGGCGACGCGCTGGTGCGTGTGAATGCCCCCTCTGCCGGGGCGCTGGTTTATACGGATAACTTCGACAGGGGCTGGCGGGCCTGGGTGGACGGCGCCGCGACGCCGGTAAGGCGCGTCAACGGGCTTTTTAAGGCGGTGACGCTATCGGCCGGAACCCATGAGATACGCTGGGTTTATGATCCTGGCATGAGGTTTACGGGGGTTTTGGCTTTGATTACGGCCCTCGGTATTGTTTTGTTTTACACGGGGAGAATTCTTTTTTACAGCCGCCGCTAAAATCAGTATAATAAGCGGCCATGAAATACCAGTCTTGCAACTACTGTTCAGGAACGCGCTACACGCAGATCCGCCCCTATCCCGGGTTTGAAGGGGTGGAGCTGGTGGTTTGCGACACCTGCGGCCTCATGCAGGCCCAGCCTGTGCCACCCTCCGAATTCCTGGAAAAGTATTACCAGTCCACATTTGGCAACAGCCAGGGCGCCGGTTTTGAAATGCCGGACACCAGCGAAAAAGGTTTCCGGCTCAGGGCCACACTGCAGTTCAACTTCGTCAAGACGCTGGTGGGCGTCGAACCGGCGCGCGAAGGCCAAAAGCGCGTGCTGGACGTCGGCTGTCACGCGGCCAGTTTTCTTTCACTTTTCAAAGAGCGCGGATGGGACGTCACCGGCGTGGACCCCAACCCGCGCAGCCGCTACGGCGACAAGTGGTACGGCATCAAAGTCATAGAGACGATGTTCAAGCCTGGCATGTTCCCCGACAATTCTTTCGACGCGATACTGCATTCGCATTCTCTGGAGCACGTGTCCGACCCCAAAGGGGTGCTGGAGGAGTTTCGCCGCGTGCTGAGGCCCGGCGGCTGGGTGTTCATCGAAGTACCCAACGAATCGCTGGATAAGGTCCGGACGCAAAAAGTCATCCCGCATCTTTATTTTTTCACGCCCGAGACACTGGACCGCTTGGCCTCGGCGGCCGGTTTTGAAGTGCTTTCCACCTGCGTGCTCGGCATAGGCACCAACAAGGGAAAGATTTTCACGCCCGCGCGCCTGCGCTGGCTGAGGCTGCGCTGGCAGGCACGCTACGACGCGCGCGGACGCATGCGTCTGGAAACACTGCTGCCATTTTACGGCAGGCTGTTCAAGAAAGACCGCTACTTCAAGTGCTACACGCCCCAGGCGGACATGCTGCGGGCGCTTCTCAGGAAACCGTTGACTCAAGGTCCCACCGCGACCGAGGCGCGATTGGTCGCACATGCCAAGTAACCCCGTAGGCAAGGCCAGGCATTTTTTATTTTTAGCCGCGCTGGCGCTCAAGGCGGGCGCGCCGCTTGATTTCATCAATTTTCTCATCTATCGCACGCCCTGGGGTCTGGCCTGGGCGCGTCTGCTGGGACATCGTTTCCATCGCAGTACCTTCGTCTGGTTTCGCAAAGGCGACGCGAACACGCGCGTCACTCTGCTTTTACCGCGCCTCAAGATGCAGTATCCGGCGCTGAGAAGCATCGAGCTTGAGCTGGACCTTTACTCGCGCGACGGACGCCCTGTCAAAAAATGGCGCATCCCCGAGCTTTCCCTGGAGAAACCTTTTGTTCTGGATGCGGGCCGTCTGCCGGTAGAGTTTCGCGTCGACGGGCCTTTCGAGGGCTCGCTGCTTATCCGTCAGCGACTGCATCTGCCCGACAAGGATGTTTTGCGAGGCAAGGCCCTTTTCAGCAGCATGCATACTTACATCGACTACTACAGCGAAGGCGCGTTCGTTACGACACTTCACGATTATTCGGCGTTCCTGCCGGACCAGGGCATAAGCTACGCGAAGCTGGGCATGATCCCGGCCTACTGCGACTCAAGGCGTGAGACGTTTTTGATTTTTCATGCGGCGAACGCGGGCATCGGGGGGAGAGATCTCGAGGTCCGGCTGTATAACGCGGCCGGCGCGTGCCTGCAAACCCGGCTGGCGGCGATGAAGCCGTTCTCTGTGAGAAAAACAACGCTTTCCGAGTTTTTCCCCGACGCACCTTCTTTTTTGGGAGGCGAGGCCGGGCAGGTGGTGGTACAAGGCTTGTTTCGCGCAGTATTGCGAAGGATAGCCTACGGCATCGAAGACAAGGCGTCAAAGACGTTTTCTCTGGACCATTGCTATTATCACGGCGTGGAAAAGCCCACGTTCATCAGCGCCGAGCAGCGCGAACGCGTGCCCAAGGGCTGGTCGAACCCGTTTTTCGTGATAGAAGACGAGCATCTGTCGACGTCGGCGCTGCTTTTTCAAAGTGCCGAGGACCCAGTGGAAAAACACGTCGATGTGCTGGTGTATGACGCTCAGGGAAAATGCGTCGCGCGCGTTTCACCGTTCGCGCGTCTCAAAGGCAACGCCGTCAAAAGGATTTCCATACGCGATCTTCTGGGCCCGGGCTTTTCTCTGCCCTTTATGGGTCATGCCGAGGTGTTGTATCACAAAGAGCCCAACGCCAGGCGCTATCCCAAGGAGCTGGACCTTTACGTCGAATACAATTCCGGCGGGCGCCTGGCGACGGTGATCTTCGGCGCCGACGCGTGGAACTCGTCCAAGGCCATACAAAACAAGTCTTACCGGAGCTGCTGCCGCATCGTCTGCGACGCCAGGCACACGACTTATGTGGCGATCTCCAACTGCTCGCATGATTACAACTACAGCCTCAATGTGTTTTTCACTCTCAGCCTCTGCATCGAAGAGGGGCAAGTGCTCGAGTCCAAAAAAATGAACATCGCGCCCAACGCGACGCTTTTCCTGCCCGTGGAGGAGCTGTTTCCCCGCGCCGCGGAGCTGCTTGGCGACAACCAAGGCGTTGGCATACTGACAACCACCGACATCAACTGCGCCTGCCTCACGCATGTTTTTCTGACACAGGACCGGGTGTCCAAGGCGCTCTCGGTGGAACACAGCCTCGATGTATGAAAATTAAAAAGGAAAGTACATGAAACGGCTAGTCGGCACGGAACTCAAGTCTTATTTCAAAAACCCCAACAGTGTGACCTCCTGGTGGAAACCAGAGGAGGGCAGCTACCGCTTCTGGCATGACCAGGAATTCAAGATCCTGGACAAATACCTCGACGTGGGGAAAGGCTGGCTGGTCTGGGACGCGGCCTGCGGCCAGGCGCGTTTCGCGCGCTACTACGCCAAGCGCGGCTGCCGCGTACACGCGCTGGACATTAACACCGAGATGCTGAAAATCGCCAGGGAGCGCGCCGGGCGCGAAGGCGTGCTTGATCGGATACAGTTTTTTGAGGGCGACGTCGAGACATTCGCGGGCGGCAACACCGAGTTCGACGTGGTGACCTGCATGGACGCGCTGGACCACATGGATGACCTGCACCTGGCCATCAAAAACCTCGTGAGGCCATTAAAAAAGGGAGGGCGCTTTATCATCACCTACACGTCCACCGAGTCGGTCTATGGGTTTCTCAGGGACCTATACACGCTTTTTGCCTATCGCCACAGGGACCAGGAGGTGGACATCGGCAAGTCCTACACGTACATCGAAGTGAAGGAAGCGCTGAAACATGCTGACATAGAGATCGAGCACATCTTCGGTATCGGTCTGATCATGGCGCCGCAGGAGAGGATGCGCTTCCCGCTTTTCATCAACAAGTTCTTTGAGTTTCTCTCGCGTCTGGACATCGCCTTGAAGCCCTATCACGCCAATAATTGGTTGGCCTCGCGCTGCTCGGGGGTCATGATTATCGGCAAGCGCGGCTGACCGGCAACGGGCCATGGCCTTGCTCTCGGTCATTATCCCGGTTTACAATGAAAAGCACGACCTGGCCGAGCTCGTGCGCCTGGTGCAGGACGTGAAGGTCGATAAAGAGCTGGTGCTGGTGGACGACGCCTCCACCGATGGCACAGCGGACATCATCCGCGAGAAAATTCTCCCCGCCTACAAGAACGTCAAATTTTTTCGCCATGAAAAAAACCGCGGCAAGGGCGCGGCAATACGCACCGGTCTCAAGGCCGCCTCCGGGGACATCGTGATCATTCAGGACGCGGACCTGGAATACAACCCGTCCGATTACATGCAGATCTTGAGAAAGTTCCGCAACCCCGATGTGAACGTGGTGTACGGCTCCCGATTCTGGGATATCAACAAATACCTGTTCATCTGGCACTGGTTTTCCAACCGCTTTTTGGGGGCCCATTACGAAATCAGGTACCTGCATCATTTCCTGGGTATTCAGACGCTCAATCTATTGGCAAACCTGCTGTATTCTGCTAAGATAACCGACGAAGCAACTTGTTATAAAGCGTTTAGAAAAAAAGTCTTAGATAGCATCGAGCTTCGCTGCGAAGGCTTTGATTTTTGTCCCGAAGTCACCGCCAAAGTGAGAAAAAAAGGCTACAAGATAGTCGAAGTCCCCATCACATACCACCCCCGCTCGCACAAAGAGGGGAAGAAGCTCAATTGGAGACATGGTTTTGAAGCCATTTACACCCTTATCAAATACCGCTTTGTCGACTGACAGCGCTCAAGGCTCCACGCGTAAGATAGCCAGGATCTTCCTGCTCTATCCACCCACGGGCATCTATATGCGCGATGACCGCTGCCAGGCGCCTGTGGAGGGGATGACCGCCCAGCCCAACCGCGCACCGCTGGACCTGGCCTACATGGCGGCGATGCTGGAGAAAATCGGCGTCGTCTGTAAAATTAAAGATTACGCGGCCGAAAAGGCCTCTTGGGAAACTTTGGAAAAGGACGCAGCCGACTTTCGGCCGGACTTGCTCCTGGTCAGCGTCACGACGCCGACGCTCAAAAACGACTTGGCCGTCTGCCGCATCGCAAAAAAAATAGATCCCACGATGCTCACCGTCGCCAAGGGTGCGCATTTCACAGCCAAGGACGATGAGGTGCTGCTGGGGCACCCCGAGCTGGACCTGGTGATACGTGGCGAGTCCGAACACGCTATCGTCGAGATCGCCGAAAGGCGTGACTACGGCTCCATCCTCGGTCTGGCCTGGCGCCAGGACGGCGCAGTGCGGCGCAACGCGGACAGGCCTTACATCGAAGTCGAGGATCTGGACAACCTGCCGTTTCCGGCCAGGCATCTGCTCAACAACAACCTTTACGCGGCGCCGGACACCGGCGAGCCTATCACCATGGTCAACACAGGCCGCGGCTGCCCCCATCAGTGCATCTACTGCGCTGTGACCATTGCCTCCGGCTACAAGCTTAAGGTGCGCTCACCCAAAAACATCGTGGATGAGATCGAGGAGTGCGTGAAGCGGCACAACATCCGCAACTTCTTTTTCCGCGCGGACACGTTCACCTGGGACGAAAAATGGGTGGTGGATCTCTGCCAGATGGTGCTCGACAGAAAACTCAACATCCGCTGGGGCTGCAACAGCCGCGTCGACACCATCAGCGATAAACGTTTGGAGTGGATGAAAAAGGCCGGCTGCTGGATCATAGGCTTCGGAATAGAAAGCGGCAACCAGGAGATGCTGGACAAGATGAAAAAGCGCGCCAAGCTTGAGGACGCGCGCAAGGCGATAGCGCTTTGTAAAAAGTACGGCGTGAAGACCTACGGGCTGTTTCTTATCGGCCTGCCCTGGGAGACGCGGCAGACCGTCGATGAGACCATACGCTTCGCCCAGGAGCTCAACCCGAGTTTTCTGGACTTCAACATCGCCTACCCGCTGCCCGGCACCGAATATTACCGTATTGCCAAAGAGATGGGGCTCTTCGACGACGCCGATCTTTCCAACGGCGATTACGCGCGGCCCATCGTGCGCACGCTGACCCTGAGCACCGAGGAGCTGGTGCGGCTGCGTAAAAAGGCGCTGCTCAGTTTTTACCTCAGACCTTCCTACGTGCTGAACACGCTGGGACAGGTGCGTTCTCCGCGTGTGCTGTTCAATTACATCAAGTCCGGCGTGCGTCTGGTAAGAAACCACGCCTTCAATTTTGGAACCGATACGGACTAGACATGCCTCAGAACAAGCCGCAGGAGCTCGAACACGCGCGCAAGATCCTGGACAACCCCGAATTTTACTGGAACTCCTCTACGGACGCCGGTTTCAAGGGTTCGGTGCGCCGCGCGGATTGGATACGCGACAAGGCCGCGCTCGCGCCGGGTAAGCGCGTGCTCGAAGTGGGCTGCGGCACCGGATTTTTTTCAGAGATCTTCCTGAGGTCGGGGGTCAAGCTCCACTCGATAGATATCTCTCCCGAGCTTTTGGCCAAGGCCAAGCAACGCTGCGGCGACCGCGCGGATTTTATGGTTTGTGACATCGAGTCCCTGCCCTTCGCGGACGGTGTGTTTGACGCGGCCATCGGCGTGCGTGTGCTGCACCACTTGGACATGCAGGCATCGTTCAAGGAAATCACTCGTGTGCTCAAGCCGGGCGGCGTGATCGCGTTTTGCGAGCCGAACATGCTGAACCCTCAGATCATGATCCAAAAGAACGTCCCCTGGATCAAGCGCATCATGGGCGATACGCCGGACGAGACGGCTTTTTTTAGTTGGCGTCTCAGGCGGTTTTTGTCCGATCGCGGTTTTTCGGAGATCTCCATAGAGCCTTATGACTTCCTGCACCCCTGGATACCGGCCGGCCTGGTCGCGCCGGTGGAAAAACTGGGCTCGCTTCTGGAAAAGACGCCGGTGCTGCGCCACATCGCCGGATCGCTTTTTATCTTCGCCCGGAAAACGGGCTAATAGATCGTGGCCCGGCGCCTTCGGTGAGATATCATTTCAAAAAAAAACGTTATATCTTTCTGGCCCGCCTGCTGGATCTGGTGGGTTCACCGGCGAAGCGGCTTCGCCGCGGCCGTCTCCCCAGGGATTTCAAAAAAATTCTCATCGTGCGTCTCGACCATCTGGGCGACGTGGTCCTGAGTACGGCCATGCCCAAGGCCGTCAAGGAGGCGTTTCCCGAATCGCGGCTGGTATTTTTGACCTCCTCCGGTGGGGCCTCGCTCTTGCAGGGTAACCCGTTTGTCGATAATATCCTCGTCTATGACGCTCCCTGGTTCTCCCGTGGCGGCGCCGGCCGGGGGTCCTATTTGAAAACCGTCGCTGCTTTGCGCGCCGAACACTTCGACGTCGGTATCGCGCCGCGCGGCGACCTGCGTGAAAACGCGCTGATGGCGCTGGCCGGCGTCAGAGAGCGTATCGGTTACGGCGTCACGGGCGGAGGATTTTTGCTCACGCGCGAGGGGCGCTACCCCGAAACGGCGCATGAGATAGAGAGCTCGCGCCAACTTTTAAAGATGCTGGGCGCCGAATTTCCTTCGTTCAACCCCGCCGTATATCTTTCGGACGCTGAGCGCGGAGGTTTCGCGGCCAAGCTGGCTGAATGGGGGATGGACAAGGACAAAAGATACGTCGGTTTTCAGCCGGAGGCCGGCTATCCGTCCAAAAACTGGCCGGCTGGTCATGTGCGTGATTTTGTTGACGGGTTTGTGCGTGAATTTGGCGATCGCGAGCTTGTGGTCGTGGGGGAGCGGGGACGGGGCACGGTGGAATTACCCGGCGGCGTCCGGGCACTGGACCTGAGGGGTAGAACCACGCTGCGCGAGCTTTGTTATTTGATGGAGTTTTTTGATTTTTTTGTCGGTCCCGATTCCGGCCCCGCGCATCTGGCGTCCGCGCGGGGTGTGCCCACGTTGTTTCTTTATAGCGGTACCAATACTTTTGAGCGGTGGAGGCCGCTGGAAGACTCCGCCTTCGTGTTGCGTCGTGAAGTCCCTTGCTCGCCCTGCCATTTGAACATTTGCAACGTGCCCGGACATCCGTGCATGACCGGTATTTTACCCGAAGACGCCCTGAACGTCCTTAGGCTTCATTTAAAAAATGCTGCCCGCTGAACGCCGAAGGAGTGTGGGTCTGGACATGCGCATGTGCGGGCATCCCGGCATCGGCAGATACATCCGCGAGCTTGCGGACGCTATGGTCTTGGACGACCTGTCAGGACTCGAACTGGTTTTCATGGGTTACACGCTTCGGGCGCGCCCTGCAGGGGTGTCCTATAAAAAGCTGCGCTCAGGCATCTATTCGTTGTCCGAGCAGTGCGAGCTGCCGCTTAAGAGCGCGGGTATAGACCTTCTCCATGTGCCGCATTTCAACGTGCCGGTGCTTTGGCCAAAGCGGATGGTGGCCACGGTGCACGATCTTATTTATTTTCACGACCCCATTGCGTCGCGCTCGCGTTTCGGGCGCGCTTACACCGCGTTTTTGATGAAAACAATAGCGCGCAAGGCCAGCCGCGTAATTACCGTGTCCCAGTACACGCGTCAGGACCTTTTGACTACTTTTAAGGAGTTTCGTCCCGAGCAGGTGCGCGTCATTCACGAGGCCGCTTCGCCGGCGTTCAGAAAAATAGACGACGCGGGGTTGCTCGAGGCGGCGCGCCGCCGCCTGGCGCTGCAAGGTCCGCTGGTGCTATTCGTCGGCAGCCTGAAAAGGCACAAGAACGTGCTCGCCTTGATACGTGCCTTCGTCGCGCTCAAACAAAAAAAGGGATTGCCGCACACGCTGGTGCTGGTGGGTCGCGCCGATACTAACTACCCCGATGTGTTGAAAGAGGCCGCCCGTCACACGTTCATCCGCCATTTAGGCGAACTCAATGACGACGACCTTGTGGCGCTGTACAATCTCAGCGACGCTTTTGTGCTGCCGTCACTTTGGGAGGGCTTCGGCATACCGCTTTTGGAGGCCATGGCCTGTGGGACGCCGGTGATCGCTTCGGATCGCTGCAGCATCCCCGAGGTGGTGGGCGAGGCCGCGGCGCTTTTCGACGCGCCCGACGTTGACGCTCTCGAGGACGTTTTATATAATGTCTTGAAAGATAAAGAATTAAGAAATCGCCTATCAAAAAAAGGGCTGGAGCGCGCCCAGGCTTTTTCCTGGCAGCGGGCGGCCAAGGAAACGCTGGAAGTCTACCGGCAGGCGCTGGCTTGAGCCTCAAAACGGCGCTATGCCACGATTGGCTCAACGGAATGCGCGGCGGCGAGAAATGCCTGGAGGTGCTTTGCGAGATCTTTCCCGAGGCGCCGGTACACGCGCTGTTCTACGAAAAGGGGAAGGTCTCGTCGGTTATAGGCGGCCATCCGATTAAAACGTCGTTTGTCCAACGCCTGCCCGGGGTGTTTGGCCGCTACCGTTTTTACCTGCCGCTGTTTCCGTCGGCCGCCGAGTCTTTCGACCTGAGAGGCTATGATCTGGTGATTTCTACCAGCCACTGTGTGGCCAAAGGCGTCAGGAAGCCGGAGAGCGCCACACATATCTGCTACTGTTTCACGCCGGTACGTTATGCCTGGGGGTTTTTTGATGAGTATTTTGGACGGCAAGGGTTTGTGGGTCGGGCCGTCATAGGTCACTTCATCGACAGACTGAGGCGCTGGGACCGGGCTGCGTCCTCGCGCGTGGATCATTTCGTGGCGATATCGCGGCATGTGGCCGAGCGTGTTCGGCGCTGTTACGGACGCGAGGCGGAGGTGGTCTATCCGCCGGTGGACGTGCGTTTCTATACGCCCGGGGAAAACGGCAAGCGCGGCGATTTTTATCTTGTAGTGTCGGCGCTGGTGCCTTACAAGCGTGTGGATTTGGCCATAGAGACGTTCAACCGTTCGGGCCGGAAACTTGTGGTCATCGGCGACGGGCCGGAAAAGGCCAGGCTCCGGGCGCTGGCCGGGCCCGGCGTCCGGTTTTTGGGATGGCAGTCCGACGAGGCGCTGAAAGAGTATTACCGCAGCGCCCGGGCGCTGGTGTTCCCCGGCGAAGAGGATTTCGGTATAGTGCCTGTGGAAGCTCAAGCCTGCGGACTGTCTGTGGTGGCTTTCGGCCGCGGCGGCGCTCTGGAAACCGTGGACCCGGGAAAGACAGGCGTATTTTTTGACGACGCGACTCCCGAGTCGCTTGAAGACGCCATCCAGCGCCTGGAGGTCTTAAATCTTTTGCCGGAGGACGCCCGGGCCAACGCGCTGCGTTTTGGCCGGGACCGTTTCAAATCCGAGATGCTGGCGCTGATAGAGAAGAAAACGGGACGGAAGCTCTAGATGAGAATCACGCAAAAAAGAAAACGCGACAGTTTTTTGCCATCGCTGCAGGTGGTGGTGGATTCGGCGCTGATCTTTTGGCTCCTCGAGCGAACGTTCTGGCTGCGTTTTAGAAGCGGCTACTTTCATCATATTCTGTCGCCGGACGATTTCCGGTTTTATATCAAACCGTATTACGTCATTGTGCTGGCGGTGGTGTTTTTCCTGAGATTTTACGATCTTTACAAACCGTTGCGCATGCTTACGTTCGTGGCTGAAGCGGGCAAGGTGATCAAAGCCGTGGCCGCCAGCACCGTGATACTGACAGCGCTTACGTTTTTTGTGCGTGATTTCAGCTATTCAAGAACTTTCTTGCTGATGGCCGGCGTCGTGTTAGCGATGGGCCTTTCGCTTGAGCGCTATGTGTTCGGCCTGATAGTCATGGGCTTCGACCGCTGGCGTGGCAGCTACCGCAATCTGTTGATCGTCGGCTGTGACGAGAATGCCAGGCGTCTGGCGCAGTTTTACAGAAAAAATCCTCGCTTCAGCACACGCGTGATAGGTTTTCTGGATGACACGCGGCCACTCGGGGACAATGTCGACTCGGTGCCGGTGCTCGGCCGCACCGCCGACACGGGCACTTATATACAGCAGCATCACGAGGTACATGAGGTGGTGCTGGCACTTCCCGACATAGAGAACGAAAAAGTGCTTCGCATCATCCATGACTGTGAGAAGGAGATGGTCGCTTTCCGCTGGATAGCCGACATCTTCGGGCTCATCACATCGCGTATGAGCGTGTCTTATCTTGGCGGTGTGCCCCTCCTATCGTTTACCGAATCGCCTTTGATGGACTGGGAGAACCGTTTTTTAAAACGCGGCATGGACATAGGCGTTTCTCTGATAGCGCTGGCGGTACTTTCACCGCTGCTTGGCCTGATCGCTCTGCTCATTAAAACGGACTCTCGGGGTCCGATGTTTTACGGGCAGGAGCGCGTCGGGGAGGATGGCCGCAGGTTCATGCTTTATAAATTCCGTACCATGAGCACGGACGCCGAGGACAAAACCGGGCCGGTGTGGGCGGTCAAGGACGACCCGCGGCGCACACGCGTGGGGACGCTGCTCAGACTCAGCAGCGCCGACGAGCTTCCTCAGCTGTGGAACGTTTTGAAGGGGGACATGAGCCTTGTCGGGCCGCGTCCGGAGAGGCCTTTTTTCGTCAGCCAGTTCAAAGAGGACATCCCGCGCTACATGGCGCGTCACGCGATACGCTCGGGGATCACCGGCTGGGCGCAGGTCAACGGACTGCGAGGCAATACCTCCATTGAGGAGCGCACCAAATTTGACCTCTACTACATAGAGAACTGGTCGCTTTTTTTAGACTTAAAAATCCTGTTCATGACGCTGTTCTCCATCGCCGTCTCAAGACACAATGCCTATTGACGCGGCGGCCCCGGACCTTTTAAAACGCCTGGCATTTGCGGCGCTACTTGCCGCTGTCGCCACGATCACATTCTCAATTTCGCTTTTTGAGATCTCCGCCGGCGCGACCATGCTTTTGACAATTATTGCCGTTGCCAAAAAAAGGGATGTCGGGCGGGTGAGAGGTTTTTTTCTCTGCGCCGCGCTGGCCTATTTCGCGTTCAACCTGATTTCTCTGACGCAGTCGCATTACGCGGCGCCGTCGCTGCGAGGTATTTTTAAGGTCTTCAGGCATGTGCTGCTCGGCCTGTCCGTGCTGTATCTGGTGGACAGCGAGGATAAATTTAAAAGTGTTCTGCGTGTGATGTTTTGGACGGCGCTTGTCATCGGCGCGGACGCCGTATATCAGGGGTTGAGTGGCGAGGATTTCTTGCGGGGACGGGGGATGACGGCCTACATCGGCAATATTCAAAGACTCACCGGGCCTTTTCGGCATGCCAACGATTTTTCCGCCTATCTGTCGCTGATCTTCGTGGTGTTTGTCGTGGCTTTTTTTGAAAGAGCGCAAATTTTTAGAAGCGCAAGTCTCGCCTTTTTTACTCTGGGCGCAGTGCTTCTGGGAGGCTGCCTGTTCGGGACTTATTCGCGCGGCGCCTGGGTAGCGGCCGCTTTTTCACTGACCGCCTATGCGCTGTTTCGTAAAAACCGCTGGCTGATCGCCCTACTGATAGCGCTGGCGGCTTGGGCGCTGTTTTTTTCTCCTCCGGCGACACGTGAAAGGTTGGCCTCTCTGGCGGACCTCCAGAATAACACCATAGCCGAAAGGCGGGAGCTGTGGGGGGAATCAGCGCGCATGATTAAAGCTAGTCCGTGGATCGGCCTGGGGGTCAACACCTACGCGCGGAACCAACTGTTTTACGAATCTAAAAATCCCCGCCTGGACAACCAGTACCCTCACAACGGTTATCTGCAGATGGCGGCGGAGATAGGTCTTTTGGGGTTGACGAGTTTTCTGGCTCTGGTTGCCTATTCCCTGTTTTTTTTGTTGGCGCGGTTTTCGCGCGCGCCGGGGCATTTTGTTTCGGGCGCGGGGACGGCGCTGGTGTTCGGCATGATTTCTTTCCTGCTCCAGTCGGCCACGGACACGACGCTGCACTCGGTGCTGCTGATCAACACGCTGTGGTTGACGCTGGGTATGACTTGGGCGGCAGAGCGATGCCTCAAAAGCTAGACGCCATTCACAGGATATTGTTCGTCAGGACCGATCGGATGGGCGACCTGTTGATGAATCTGCCGGCCGTGCGCGCGCTGAGGCAAAACTATCCCAAGACCTGGATCACGCTGCTTGTGGACGCAACCAACGCGGCGCTGCTACGCGGTCACCCCGACATCGATGAAGTCCTGGCCATAGACGCGGCGCGGCTAAAAAAGGATTTGTCCTACCGGCTGGACGTTTTCCGCAAGGTCAAAGCGGCGCGTTTTGACATGGCTGTGGTGTCCAACCCCAATAAATTTTTTCACGCGCTCGTCTTCGCGGCCGGTATCCGGCACCGCGTGGGTCACCGGCGCAAATGGGGGTTTTTGCTCAATCATTCGACGGTTCCTCCGCTGGCCAACGACCCAAGGCATGAAATCGACCGCAATCTCGGGCTTTTGTCGCCGGTGAGCTCGGTTGTTTGGGACGGGCGTATCGATATCCCCATTGACGCCAAGGCCGCCGAGCGCGTGGCGGTCAGGCTGAACAAAGACTTTCCAGGAGCTGCGCCTCTAGTCGCGGTGCACGCGGGCACCAGCAATCCGGCCAAACGTTGGTCCGCTGAAAAATTCACCGCGCTCTGCGACCGGTTGGTAGGCGATGAAGGGATGGCGGTGATGCTGGTGGGTGGGCCGGAAGAAAAAGCCGTCGCGCTGGAGATCATGAGCCGAGTGCGCGTGCCCGTGCGTGATTGGACGGGAGATACGACGCTGGCGGAGCTGGTGGCGCTGTTGTCCCATGCGCGCGTGAAGCTTTTGGTTTCGTCTGACAGCGGTCCCGTGCATATCGCGTGGATGGCCGGCACACCGGTAGTCGCTCTTTACGCAAAAAATGTTCCGGGTTCAGACCCTCGGCGCTGGGGACCCCGCGATGCGGCCAGCGAGGTGTTTCATGCCCCGATGGAGGGCATGCACTGCGACGCGGTACAGGCGCTGGCGCGCAAAGTGCTGGCCAAGGCCAAGAAATGACGCTCAAGCGCATCCTCGTCATCAACCCTTTTGGCATAGGAGACACGCTGTTTACTTTGACGCTGGTCGAGGCGTTGCGCAAGGCCCTGCCGGGTGTCAGCATAGGTTTTCTGTGCAATGAGCGCACTCGCGCGCTGGTGAAGATGGACGCGTCCGTGGATCGGGTGTTTATCTTTAACCGCGACCTGATGCGTCGTCTGTGGCGCCGGCACCCACTGCTTTGTTTTAAAAAACTCCGAATGCTTTTGGGGGAGATCGGCGAGCAAAAATACGACGCGGTGTTCGACGTCTCTCTGGGTCGCCAGTATTCCTTTTTTATGCTGTGGTTGGGCATTCCGCAGAGGATAGGTTTTAATTTCAAGGGCCGCGGCCTGTTTCTGACGCACAAGCTCCCGCTCAAAGGCTATGAAGGGGCGCCCGTCGCGGACATACAGTTGAGCCTGCTGGACACACTGGGCCTGCCTCGGGGGGAAGGCGTGTCCAGGATCCCGCTAAAAGTCGATGACCACGCCCGCAAAGACGCTGAGGCTTTTTTGAGGAAATCAGGCATCTCCGAATCGGACGCGCTCTTGGCCGTGGCGCCCGGCGGCGGAAAAAGCTGGGGTAGGGACGCGGTGTACAAACAGTGGGACCCCGAGCGCTTCGCGGACGTCACCAACGCGCTGGCCTCCGCGCACGGGTTTAAGGTGCTGCTCTTGGGCGACAAAAGTGAAGAGCCTCTTCTGTCGCGCGTGGCCGGTCGCATCGCCGCCAGAAAAGTCGTGGCCGCCGGTGAGAGTTTCGATAAGGTCTGCGCGCTGCTATTACGCTCGCGCGCGTTGCTTTGCAATGACGGCGGCCTTATGCATCTGGCCAACGCGCTGGGGGTGAGGACGGTGTCGGTGTTCGGCCCGGTGGACGAGCGCGTGTACGGGCCCTACGGCGAAGACGCGCCGCACGCGATAATCACGCAGGCGGTGCCTTGCCGTCCTTGTTACAGCCGTTTTCATTTTCCGGCCTGTCCTTATGAACGGCGCTGCCTGGCCGATTTATCGGCGGAAAAAGTGCTGGATGCGGCGCGGAAAGTCTTATCTTTAGACTAAAAGGGATGGCCCTCTTTATGTTATTATACTGCCTTTGAGGGAGTCAAAAACGGCATGGTGAACGCTCGTCTGTCAGATTTCTTCAAGGGAACGGTGGTGGCGCTCAGCGCCTGGTCTGTGGCGGCTTACGCCTGGGTGACTCTGTTCCGTCTAGGCTATCCTTATCAGCTCGAGTGGTTGGAAGGTGCGCTGGCGGACGAAACGCTGAGGGTGCTGGAAGGCAAAAGCCTTTACGGACCGCCGTCGCTGGATTTTCTGCCCTTTTTTTACACGCCTCTTTATTTTTTTGTTTCCGCCGCCTTCTCCAAAATCACAGGCGACGGATTTTTGCCTCTGCGCCTGGTGTCGGTTTTGTCCTCCATAGGGTTTCTGGGCCTCATCGGGTGGCTGGTCAAAAAAGAGACGGGAAAAACTTATTTCGCGTTTTTAGCGGCTTTTTTGATGGCCGCGACCTACAAAGTCTGCGGCTCCTGGTTCGATATGGCGCGGCTGGACTCCTTTTTTCTTTTTTTAACGCTGGCCGGCGTCTGCCTGATACGCTTCGGACACTCGCAAGGGGCGGCCGCCGCCGCCGGGTCATGCGTTTTCCTGGCTTTTTTCACCAAACAGACGGCACTGGTGTTATTCGCGCCTCTGGCAGTCTACGTACTTTTGCGCAGACGGCGGCAGGCGGCTTTTTTTTTCGGGAGCTTCGCGGTTTGTTTCACGCTGAGCACCTGGCTGATGAACCGTTTCTCCGGCGGCTGGTATTCCTATTATGTTTTTGACCTGCCTCGACGTCACTCGGGGATATTGGTTCAGGAGAGGTTTTTAAGTTTTTGGACACAGGACCTGGGAGGTGTGCTGCCGGTGGCCTGCGTCCTCTCCGCGGTTTTCCTGGTGCGACTGGCGCGTCGCGATGGCGACAAAGCGCTTTTTTACGCCTTGACGCTTGCTGGCATGCTCGCGGGGTCTTGGATCACGCGCCTGCATGATGGCGGCTCTTCGAACGTGCTGATGCCGGCATTCGCGGCGCTGTCCGTGCTTTTCGGTATGGCCGCCGCCGATTTTACTTCCAGAGGAGGGTTCGTCGCCGCGGCGGTGCTGGGTCTTTGCCTGATACAGTCCCTGTCGCTGGCCTACAGCCCCAAGCAGCGCATCCCCAAAAAGATAGACTATGAAAACGGCCGCAGAGTGGTCGATGCCATCGGCGCCGTCCGTGGCCAGGTGTATGCGCCGAGGTTCGGTTATCTGCCGCGCCTGGCGCACAAAAAGACTTATGCGCATCGTGCGGCCATGGACGATGTTGTCCGGAGTGACGCCCTGTGGGGTGCCCGTTTATGCGAGGAGATGAAGCAGGCGATAGGCGAAAGGCGCTTTCAGGCCATTTTCCTGGACGCGTTCGTGTTCGAGTCTTGCAATTTTCAGGACGCCATCGACAGCCAGTACGAGGCGGTCTCACCGCCTCAACTGAAAGAGACCAAATTCTGGGGTGAGAAAGACGTGAGTTTCCTTTATGTCCCGAAGGCCATAGAGGCGGCCCATGGCTGATTTTACGCGCATGATCACAGAGCTTGACGAGCGCACGGACCGCCAGGCCCGTCTATGGTTGGATCAAAAGAAGAAGGCTAATGGGCCAGCCTCTTTCGTCAAAGGCTGCCTCATATTCATTAACGAGTATTTTTTAAAAAAGCGCTGCCGGCAGGGCGTGCCGGGGCTGTTCGCCTCCGTGAACGAAGGCATGGCCGAGTTTTTGACGTTCGCGAAGTTCTGGGAATTGAAAAGAAACTCCAAATGACTCCGCGCCAACTTGGCGAAGGTCTGAGCCGCTATGGCACCATCGTCAAGACCATCAGCCGCAACCTGCGCCGCAAAAAATTCGAGTCTGAGGTTTCGGCGTTGGGCCAGTTCGTGCACGAAGGTTCGGTATGCGTCGACGTCGGCTCGGGTTACGGCCGCTACGCGTTCGTTTTGTCGGGCTTATGCGGGGCCTCGGGGCACGTTTATTGCTTTGAACCCGGCGCGTACAGTCTGAGTGTGCTTTCGGCCGTGACGTGTTTTCATGGACTCAAAAACGTGGAGGTCTGCCGCCAGGCGCTGTCCAGCAAAAGCGGCGAGGCGCGCCTGGTGGTGCCTGTTAAAAACGGCGGCAAGATCGCGCCGTCTTTGGCCCACCTGGCCTCCGGCGTTGACACGGCAGACCGCGGTCAAAATGCAGTGGCCGTGACCACGCTGGACGCATTTTTAGCAAAAAAGCGACCGGCCCGCGTGGATTTCATCAAATGCGACGTGGAGGGCGCGGAGCTGGCCGTGTTTGAGGGCTCGGCCGACACGCTGGCGAGGTTCAGGCCGGCGGTGCTGTGCGAGATCTACCGCGGGCATTTGGAGAAATTCGGCGCGACACCCGCGCAGCTTTTCAATTTTTTCAGGCACAGAGGCTACCGTGCTGCCCTTTACGAGGACGGCAAGCTGACGACCAAGGACGCGTTCGACAAGGACCATAATTATTTTTTTATCCCAATCTCAACGCAGGCGACATAGAGAAGGCTAACCATGCAAAACAATACCATCACCGATGATAAGAGTCCGGCGGCCGGCCGGCGCAATCGCGCGGGCAATGTGAAGGTCAGCGCCGTGCTGATAGTGAAAAACGAAAAGAGGAACATCGTTGAGGCGCTGTCGTCGCTGCAGGGCTGGGCCGACGAGATCGTTGTCGTCGACGACGAGAGTACGGATGAGACGCGCGACCTGGCACGAAAGTTCACCGACAGGATATTCGTGCGCAAGATGGAGCTGGAGGGCGCGCAGCGAAATTACGGTGTCCGGCAGGCCAAAAACGACTGGGTGATGTTCATCGACGCCGATGAACGCATGACGCCGGAGTTGCAGGCCGAGGTGGACGCGACGCTCTCGCAAAACGACGGCAAGACCGTAGCGTACTGGGTGCCGCGCAAAAATTATCTCGGCAATTACTGGCTGCGCCACGGCGGCTGGTACCCGGCCCCGCATATCAAGCTCTACCATAAAAAATACCTGAAGTGGAAGGAGGTGCCGGCCGACGTCGTGCACCCGGGTATTGAGATTACGCCGGGGTTTCAGGGCGGGCAGCTCAAGAGCCATCTAATACACTACAATTTCAAAAACCTGGACGACTTCATCGCTAAAGTGAACCGCCAGTCGACGCTGGAGGCCATCAAGTGGCATCTGCAGGGCAAAAAGGTGAGCCTCGCGCATGGCATGTGGAAGTCTTTCGACAGGTTTTGGAAACGTTGGGCCCTGAAAAAGGGCTACAAGGACGGTTATTACGGTTTCGCGGCCGCGTTCCTCAGCGGGTTTTATCAGTTCGCAGCCTATAGCAAGCTGCGCGAGATCCGTGAAAACGGCACTTATCTGGATTTGATCACAAAAAGTAAATGATGCCAGCGCTTTCGGGGCGGCCGCGCCAGACCCTCACGGCTGTCATCATGACGAAAAATTACGCGGACCTGGTCGAGGGCACGCTGAAAAGTGTGGCCTCGTGGGTGGACGAGATCGTGGTCATCGACGGCTTCAGCACCGACGCTACAGTGGAGATCTGCCGACGATACACCGACAAGGTGTATCAGAACCAATGGGACGGCTATCGGTTTTGCACAGAAAGGAACCTGGGCAGCGACAAGTCGACAAAGGACTGGTGCCTGCATATTGACCCGGACGAGCGCGCGACGCCCGAATTCAGGGACGCGGTGCTGGAGATGCTCGGCTCGGGCACCGAGCACGACGCGTTTGAGTTCAGAAAAAAAAATCATTTCCTGGGGCGCTGGATGCGGCACGGGGGCTGGTACCATTACAGCCTGCATCTTTTCCGCCGCGGCAAGGCCCATTACGAGGGTGTGATCCACGAGTCGCTCAAAGTCGACGGCAGCATCGGCAAGCTCGAGGCCGCGATAGAGCATTACCCGTTCACGTCCATCAAGCAGTTTCTACAGCGCCACAACGGCTATTCGACGCGCGAGGCCAAAGCACTTTTCGAAGAAAAGGGCGCGTTGCCGGAAAAGGCGGTGCTGTTCAATCTGAAGCGAAAGCCGCTCAAGCGGTTTTTTAAATTTTATATAAAAAAGCACGGATTTAAGGACGGCGTACATGGGCTGGTTTTTTCGGTGCTGTTCGCATGGGTGCATTTCATCAATTGGGCGAAATACTGGGAGTTATGCAGAAAAAATTAATAATTAAAAATGAAGAATGAAAAAATATGAGTCACTTCGTGATCTATAATAAAAGTCGCCTTTGCGACTCATCATTCTTCATTTTTCATTCTTAATTTTAAATTATGAAGATCCTTATTATCAAGCTAGGGGCTATGGGCGACGTATTGCGCACGACGCCGCTTTTGACCCGCCTGAAAAGCCAATGGCCGGATTGCCACATCACGTGGCTGGTGGATTCCGCCTCGCGCGATGTGCTCGAGAACAACCTGCTGATTGACCGACTGCTGACTTTTTCGGTCGAGGAGCTCGAGAGGCTGAAGGCCGAGCGCTTCGATCTGGCCATCAACCTTGACAAAGAAGACGAGGCGCTGGACACGATCATGGGCGTCTCCTCCTCGGAAAAAAAAGGTTTTGGCCGCTCGCCCGAGCGCACGCTCTGCGCGCTGGACACGGCCAGCGACTACGCTTACCGTTTGGGCATAGATGATGACTTGAAGTTCAAGAGGAATAAAAAGACCTACCAAGAGATCAGCTTCGAGCAGCTGGGTCTCGAATTTAAAAAAGAGGAATACATTTTCAATTTGACCGAATTGCACCGCTTGTTCGCCGAGCGGTATTTGAATAATGCCGGCGTGGACCTGACCTCCGGCCGGAAGCTGCTAGGCATCAACACCGGCAGCGGTCCTCGCTTTGTCGGCAAGAAGCTGCCTGTGGAGACCTACGCGCGCCTGGCCGAGAGCCTTCATGAAAAGATGGGGGTCACGGTCCTGCTCTTGGGCGGCCAGGCGGAGTTGGAAAGAAACAAAGAAATACAAAAGGCGGCGCGCTGCCCGGTGGTTCCCA
>ORMF011471818.1_pt1 | contig 59544 bp, 63 predicted proteins | sample 1779871 | NCBI WGS metagenome assembly ORMF01 (sample SAMEA104232316, study PRJEB22302) | groundwater metagenome | biome: forest; feature: aquifer; material: groundwater | place: USA | collected 2011-08-07 | depth 5.4 m | reverse complement strand
CGGCGGGCCAAGGAGAGCGCACCATTTGTCGTCGCCCTCGCCTCAAGCTGTTTGAGGCGTTTGGCCGTGCGAACCCCAAAGCCCGCCCTAACGCTCAGGTCATGATCCGGCCGATCCTCGAGGATGAAGTCGACCTGGTTTGTCGGGGCCAGTCCCGTGGCTTCATGTGCGGTGTAGCGGATTTGAACAGGATAGAGTTGCCCCTGATCTTTGGCGTAGGTGATCGACAGGCTGTTGCCATTGGTGTCGAGGATCTTATCCAGCGCCCAGCGGAAGATCTTGCCGTTGTCTTCGATCTGCGATGCCACCGCTTGACCGAACAGGTAGCGCGTTCCTGATTTATCCCGGACCTCCCATCCCGACACCCCTTTGTATTCGAATCGGAGGAACAACCCCTCATCTTTGGCGCGGTAGGTGCCATCGGGGATTTTGACCAGGTCGGATGAGACGCCCTGGAACATGAAGGCGTAGGTGTCGGTTGTGTCGTATTTTGGAACGCCGTTCTTGGTGGAACGTTCGATGTATCCGGCATCGAGACCCCAGCCGACGCCGACCCATCCATTGCGGCCTGAGGAAGAATAGGTGAGGCCGAGCGAGGGTTGCATGCCTTTTCGTCCAGGCGGTACGGCGATTGGCATGGCGGTCGTGGCCCGTCCGGTAAACAAGTCGGGCTGGAAACTTTGGATCGCGGTGACTGCCGGGGAGGGGGCACTACCGGCCGACGCGGTGGATGACCCCAGATGCGACGCCTCCGTGCGCGGAGGAAACGCAAGTTGACTAGCGAGGAGCGCAAGGCTCGTGACGAAGGCGGTGAGCCGCTTCAATTTCAACCGTCTGCGCATATGGATGACATCCTCGTGCGGTAGGCTTCCAGGATGAGGCGGGCCAGCTCAGCTCTGAGATCCTTGTTGAGCGGCACGACACTGTCGTACCACTTGCCCTCTTTGCCCTGCTGGCGCGGCATACTGATGAAGGGGCCGTGGCGACCTTCAACCACTCGGATCCCCTTGATGAGGAGCTGGTTGCCAACGACCACATCGCAAAATGCCTTGAGCGCCCCTTCATTTTCAAATCTGACGAATCGCTTGATGGTCAGGCTCATCGTCTTGCCCCCGCTTAGGGATGTGGCACGGGTGCGTGGACCACGCAGACCTCGACAGTCTTCGTGGTGGTATCCCCAGCTGCATTCGTGGCTACCGTGGTGACTTGCTGCAACCCACCCCCTAGGGGGAGATAGGCGGTGAAAGCGCCGTTGGCTACCATCGCTGCGAAGCCATTGACGGTGATGCTGGCTTGAGGGTCGTTCACCGTTCCAGTGACTTTTCGCACGACCCAGGGCGTCGGTCCCGCGCTTGGCGAATGCACGTAGACGATGCGTGACTGCTGAGTCGATGTTCCTGCGGTGTTCGTGGCGATGACCGTAATCGTATTGACCCCAAGCGATAACCCAATACCAGCGGCTTGGAACGTGTTCCCAGAGACCGCAGCCTGAACGCCATTGACCTGAACGGTCGCAGCGGGATCATTCACCGTTCCATTCACGGTGATCGTCGCGGCTGAGGCGGCTGAAATCGGTTGGCTCGCGCACCATAAGGCCAGACTCACCGCGCCAGGAAACAGCAGTCCTCGCGCGTTCATGGGACCGGCGCCTCGATGACTTGCCCTTCGACCGGGTCAATGATCGTAATCTGCGGGCCCGGAGGAGTCACTCGCGGGCTCTCCGCAGGGCCCGTTCCGCTTGGCGCGGTCGAGGAGCTACTGGTCCGCAGGAGGAGTTTGTCGACCCGTACCCCATCTTCGCGCACCCACAGGTGGATGGTATGGAGGCCGGCGGTGCTAATGACCAGGGTTGCAGGGGCTGCATCCATCGTGTCGCGCTTCCAGGTCCAGCTTGTCACGAAACCAGTGAGTCGGTCCGCAGAGGCTAGACCCACCCCATCGAGGCCAGCATGGACCGAGTCGTCGCTGCCGATTGCTGCCGAGCCTCTGACCCAGACGTAATAGGTGCCCGTCGTGGCAAACTGGACGTTGTAGACAAGCTCAGGGCTGGCGGTGGTATAGCCTGTGTTGAAGACAACGCCGCTGTTGGGCAGCGCCTCGAGGTAGCCACTTCCCGCGTATCCGCTCAGGGTTGTTTTCAACACCCAGTCTTGGCTGTTGCGCGGGATCTTCTGGTCATAGCGCTCGGCATCGATGACGACCTGGCCGGCGGATTCTTGGAAGGATTGGGCGGCCCAGAGCGGGGTGGGGAGGGTGAGCAGGGAGCAAGTTGCGAACAAGGCGAGGATGGCGAGCCGCCAAACTTTCACTGACCTTTTCCAATCGCTCATGGAGCCCTCCATGTGGAAGTCTGATTTATCAAATGTAATTTGTAGATTCACCATACCATACCGCCGGCTGGCTGTCAAGGGGTAATTTGAATATTATGCAATATATTATTGACTAAACGTGCAAAGCGTGGCACACTCTAGGGCAGGTCAGCTATCCAGAGCCAGGAGGAATGACTCGATGAGCACAGCGCATGCACTACGAACCCCCAAGGCCCCATCCAGTCACGGTCTCCCCACCGAACCTCCAGCCAAGACGATCGGCGCTCGGTTAAGAGCCATCCGCAAAGCCCAGAGGGTGACGCTTGTTGAGCTCGCCAAGACCGCTCAGGTGGATGCGGCCACGATCTCCCGGATTGAAACCGGAAAAATGACTGGCACACTTGAGTGCCATATCCGGCTGGCAACTGCTCTCGGCGTCAAAATCACCGATCTATATGCGGGAATTGAAGAGGCGCGGGTAAAGGATGCGGTGACGCTGCAGGCGCCGCTACGACAGGGAGAGGTCTACGTCCACCAGGCAGGGAAGTCCGCGATGACGATGCTCACGACCGATGTGCTGAAGAAGAAGCTCATGCCGGTGCTGGTAACCATCCAGCCGGGCGGCAGCACCCATAAAGAGGAAGCGAGGGTTGGAACCGAGAAGTTTCTCTACGTCTTAGAGGGCACGCTCGAGGCGCGGATAGGCGAGGTGACGCACGAGCTCAAACGCGGCAGCAGCCTGTATCTGGACGCTTCGATTCCGCACACCCTCAAGAACACCGGCTCCCACACCGCCAAATGCCTGTCGGTCGTCACCCCACCGGTCCTATAAGGAGGTTTCTATGGCAAAGGGTAGGATCTTAATCGCGGATGATGAAGAAGGAATTCGGGAGTCGCTCAACCTCATCTTGGGCGACGACTATCAGCTCGCGTTTGCCAAGGATGGGGAAGAAACACTCGCTGTTCTCAAACAGCAGACATTTGACGTGGTGCTATTGGACATCAAGATGCCAAAGCTGGACGGTCTAGAAGTGCTCCGGCGCTTGAAGGCTTCCGGATCACAAGCTCAGGTCTTAGTGCTGACCGCCTATCAAAGTGTTGAGCTCGCGCGCGAAGCCGTCAAGCTCGGCGCCCGCGACTACTTGCCTAAGCCATTCGAGCGCGAGCAGATCCTCAATGCAATCCGCGGTGCGCTCATGAAGAGATGATGGGAATTTGGATGTGATACGGTTTCGATATTAGTGTTGGCTAAAGTCATAGTGAGACATCATTACGATAGGATAAATAGTACGATCCAAATGAAGGAGAACGCAATTATCCAACGCTACCTACCAATTACGGTCAGTCGATCATGACCGCTTATGCTTTTCCTCCTATTCTTATATCCACAGCCATGTGTGCATTAGGTATTTTCGTGCTTGTGCGTGAAATACGGTCCCCCGTTAATTTCTCCCTATTTCTCATGTGCTTTTGCCAGGTTGTGTGGTTGCTTGCTTACGGTTTAATGTATGCCCAAGAATCAGTAACAGCTGCGCAACGCTTCGCAAACATTGGCTACACCGGTGTGATTTTTATTCCAGTCACGTATTACCATTTTGTGATTTGCTATCTGCGAAAGAAATACCTGCGGTGGTGGCTGGTACCTTTCTATCTCATTACAAGTGGTTTTGTAGTTATGCTGTGGCTTTCTCCCTTTCTTGTGTCAGGAGTCCAACGGTATTTTTGGGGTTTCTATCCAATCGCCGGGGTCCTTCATCCGATGTTTCTAACTCTTTTTTGCGCGCTCCTAACAACTAGTGTGTGGCTTCTATTCCTAGGCTTTACTCGGGAGGGTCATCTTCTTACTGAAGAAGAGCGCAAAAGGGTTCAATTGGTATTTGTCGCTAGCGCACTCAATTCCATTGCTTGCGTTGATTTTCTACCGAACTATGGAATCGAAATCTATCCATTCGGTTATCTATTTGGTGGAGTGCTTGTAGCGGGGATTGTGTATACCATTATTAAGCATCAACTCTTGGATATCAGAGTTGAAGTGACACGAACAGGTCTTCTGCTAGCCATCTATCTTGTTGTGCTGGGTGGGCCATTTCTTGTCGGCTGGTGGGGTCGTGCCTTGCTCGAGCAAGTGCTAGGGCAGGGGTGGTGGCTCATTCCTTTGTTGCTCAGCACTGCACTAGCGACAATCGGCCCGTTGGTATATGCCTCTCTTCGACGAAGAGCTGAAGAACAGCTCCTGAAGGAGCAGCGGAGGTATCAACGGACCCTCCAATATGCCGCACGTGGCATGACGCAAGTGAGAAATATCGGCAGACTCTCTAGCTTGATTACGCGAGTGGTGAGTCGATCAGTAAAAGTCTCTCATGCGTCACTCTTCCTGTGGGACAAGATCAGCCAACAGTATGTACTGCAATCAAGTCATGGGCCGAATCGTTTGGCGCTCCAATCTCGGTATCGGCTTGAGCTCCGGCATCCTTTCATTCAGTGGATGGTGCAATCGCGGCGAAGTCTTAATCGAGAAGAGTCGATGTCCGATCAAAATATGAAGGTCAAGCAGGAGTTAATGAATCTCAATGCTGTGCTAGTGATTCCAGGGTTCATCGAGAATCGATTGGTTGGATTTCTTGCGTTAGGAGCCAAGCTCTCAGGCCGAGGCTACTCAAGCGATGATTTACATGCTTTTTCTACCCTAGCGAACGAAGCCGCCATTGCCATTGAGAACGCCATTTCTTATGAGGAACTATTGAAAGCCAATGAACAGCTCAAAGCGGCTTCAGAGCGATTACTTTTGCAGGAACGACTGGCTGCTGCTGGGCAGTTTTCGGCCGGTATGGCGCATGAGATCCGCAACCCGTTGTCTGCCATCAATATCTTTGCTCAGTATCTGCCTGTCAAATATGATGACCCCGAGTTTAGAGAGAAGTTCTTTCGGATCATTCAATCAGAGATTGGCCGAATCAACACAATCGTTAATAGTCTCTCAGATTTCGCTAAACCGCCACAGCCAAATCTTCAACCCATGTATCTATCTGATATAGTTGAGGATACGATTGCTTTGCTGTCCAACCAATGCCTAAAGCAAGGTGTTGAGGTCGCAAAGTGCTTTGGCGAGAACGGGGTGGTGGTTCAGGCAGATCCTCAGCAGCTTAAGCAGGTGCTTCTGAATCTTATCCTCAACAGCTTAGATGCGATGCAGAAAGGTGGCCGGCTTGAAGTCAAAACATGGATTGAAGGAATCTCGATCATCTTGAGAGTAGCCGACACCGGATACGGTATTAGTCCAGACCATTTGGCTAAGATATGGGATCCGTTCTTCACCACCAAGGAGCGCGGGATGGGTCTTGGTTTGGCTATCGTTAAGAGCATCATTGAGCGACACGGTGGACAAATAAGTGTTCTAAGCGAGCTAGGTGAAGGCACTACCTTTACAGTAACCCTTCCAGTTTCTAGCAATTAAATGTACCTGTCGTTTGATTCATAAAATCCCCCTTGACCTTTTCTGACTTTCTTATATAATAACCAACAACAACTGACATCAGTTGTTATTTTTTTCTGGAGTTGCTCAGATGGAAACAGACATTCTTACGGTTAAAGAGCTTCACGACTACCTCAAAATACCTAAGCCGACCCTCTACGTCTTGGCTCAGAGCGGGCGTATCCCGGCTGCCAAGATAGGCCGGCACTGGCGTTTTCGCCGTGCTGAGATCGACGGCTGGTTGAAAGCCCAACAATGGAATCGACCTCTGCAGCGCAGGCAACGCAACCCAAAGATCAACGATGCAAACATCTCATAAGCGTGTGGTAATCACTGGGTTAGGAGTCATTACGGCCATTGGATCTGGCAAAGAACAGTTCTGGGAGGCGCTTCGCTCCGGTCGCTGCGGTATCAAGCGGGTCAGCAAGTTCGATGCCTCGCCCTATCCTACCCAGTTTGCTGCACAGCTGAACGGCTTTGATTTTAGCGCCTATATTGATCCTAAGTGGTCTCGTCGCATGGACTTAACCTCACAATTGGCGGTCTCGGCTGCCAAGATGGCGGTGAAGGACGCTGACTTGAGCCTTGACGGTGAGAACACCGAGCGGATTGGGGTGGTGGTTGGAACCGCAATGGCCGGGCATGCCTTTATATTAGAGCAGGCAGATGTCTACCGGAAAAAGGGGCCGATGAAGATCAATCCCTTTACCGCGCTGACCGTTTTCCCGGATGCCCCAGCCAGCTTCATCTCGATTGAACTGGGCTTGCATGGACCAAGTTTTTCACTTGCAACCGCCTGTTCATCTGCTTTAGATGCCGTGGGTTATGCCTTTAATGCCATTCGCAGAAACGAGCTGGATATCATCCTCATGGGCGGAGCCGAGGTGACGGTGTTTCCCCAGGCGTTTTCCGCATTCTGCATGCTGCGGGCGATGTCTCAGCGCAATGACGACCCTGAGCGCGCCTCAAGGCCATTTGACAAGGAGCGAGACGGCTTCGTGCTTGGGGAAGGGGCCGGTATGTTAGTGCTCGAGGAGCTGGAGCATGCCAAGGCGAGAGGCGCGCACATCTACGCGGAAATCACCGGTTTTGGGATGACGTGCGACGCGTACCACATGACCGCGCCTGAGCCGTCCGGGCGGCAAGCGGCCCGAGCCATTCAGATTGCGCTCAAGGATGCTGACGTGAAGCCGACGGATATCAACTACATCAACGCCCACGGGACCTCAACCCCTCTCAACGATAAGACCGAGACGCTGGTGATTAAACAGGTGTTCGGACAGCATGCCTATCAGGTGCCGGTGTCGGCCACGAAGTCGATGATCGGCCATCTCATCGGGGCCGCCGGGGCGGTCGAGCTGATCGCCACCACCCTGGCCATTGAACACCAGGTGATTCCCCCCACCATTAACTATGAAATCCCCGATCCGGAATGCGATTTGGATTATGTGCCGAACGTCGCTCGCAAGGCCACGATTAATTTCGCGCTCAAGAATTCGTTTGGGTTCGGGGGGAAAAACTCGGCTCTCGTAATCAAGAAGTACGAGAAATAGGAGTCGTGACAGCAGATGGCGCCTAAATGCCCGCTGTTTACCAACGGCAAGATTCTCTGCCGGGTGAAACAGGAAAGCCAGCACCGGTGGGTGGGGACCGAGCGCACGTGGTATATCCGCAACTATTGCGAGGCGGATTATTACGTCGACTGTGAAGATTTCGAAGCTTATCTCGAACAGCAGGCGATCGTCAAGGGAAAGATCCTCGTGGTCGATGATGAGACCACGATGCTGGAGACGCTCAGCAGCTTCTTCGGCAATCGCGGTTACCAGCTCATGACGGCCGCTTCCGCTGAAGCGGCGCTCAAGCTGATTGCGGAGGAATTACCATCGCTGGCGCTCATTGATATCAAGCTGCCAGGCATGAACGGCATCGAGCTGTTGAAGCGCATCAAACGCGACTACCCGGGCGTGAAGACGTTCATTATTACCGCCTATGATGAAGAGAACAAAAAAGCGGTGGAAGAAATCGGCGTCGACGCATTTTTTGCCAAGCCAATCGGCCTGGATGCCTTGAAGAAAAAGGTGATCGAGGTGCTCTCTGACAGCGAGCGCCGAGTCAAGACGCTGGTGAGGAGTCACGTGCTTGAAGGCGCACCTGCTGGGAAGCTCCTCTTTATTCTGGAAGTGCTTCCCAACGAACAAGACCGTCTCACGCCTTACTTGCGAGAGTGCTTTACGGACACCGCCCGGTCCGGCGGCCGCTACGACGTGGCTTTCGCCTATTCCATCAACGATACGCTCCAAAAACTGATGTCATTCAAGCCAGATCTTGTGCTCATTAACTTTGATTCACTGTACCAGATCGCGTGCGGCCAGCTCGCCTCACGCATCGTCGAATCGCCCTACCATCCCAAGGAGGTCATCGTCTACGGGCTGAACCTTGAAGCGGCCGATAAGCGCACGATCGAGCAGCTGGGCATCCAATACGTGGACCAGCGGCGCTCATTTGCCAAGCTTGTCACGACCGTCAAGCAGACCGCCCTGCGCCATGGACTCAAAACGAACGCTTAGTTCTACTCGCACCGTTGGAGGGGGATGGACCAGAAGCGGATTGTGATCACCGGGATCGGGGTTGTCGCCCCGAACGGCATCGGCAAAGAAGAGTTTTGGGCCAACTGCCGGGCTGGTGTATCCGGTATTAAGCCCATTACTCTCTTCGACACCTCTGACTACCGCTGCCACCATGCCGGGGAAATCAGCAACTTTCAGCCTGAGAAATACCTCGGCCCTAAAGGCCTCCGCAATCTCGACCGCACTACGCTCCTCGCCCTGGTTGCTTCCAAGCTCGCTCTGGATGACGCGAAACTTGCGATCACAGATAAGAATGCGCATGAGATTGGAGTGGTGCTTGGTTCAACGATGGGCAGCGTTCACTCCATCAGCACCTTTGACATCGAAGGTCTTCGTGAAGGCCCCCGATATGTCAACCCGGCCCTTTTTCCGAACACCGTCATTAACTCGCCAGCCAGTCAAATCTCAATCCGCTTTGGTATCAAGGGCTTAAATTCCACCATCGGCACCGGGTTCACCGCAAGTCTCAATGCCATTGAGTATGCGGTTGATATGCTGGAATCTGGTCGAATTCAAGCAATTTTAGTTGGTGGCGTAGAGGAGCTTTGCGTGGAGACCTTTAATGGTTTCTATCAATTAGGTCTCTTGCAGTCTTCCAGAGCTAGTTCTTTAGAATCCTCCACAGCGTCCGTAGGAACAATGATGAAGACGTGGTTAGGTGAGGGGGCAGGAATGTTACTTCTTGAAAATGAAGAAAGAGCAATATCAAGGGGTGCATCGGGTTATGGAGAAATAGTAGGTGTGAGTAGCATATTTGAGGACCTTTCTGCAGCGCGTCTGACAATTACTGAGACCGCAGCATCAAGTGTCATCAAACAAGTTCTAGGATTGGTAAATATTACCGCTCAGGACATTGAGCGCGTTTATTCCTCCAGCGGTCTAACGTCTGCGGATTCCTCCGGAGACCATGAAGAGACCAGAGCACTGGCTAAAATTTTTGGCCCAATTTTAGAGAACCTCCCGCGATTTTCTGTTAAGTCATTGATTGGTGAATGCTTCAGCACAATGGGTATTCTTGAGCTTATAGCTGCATTGGATGCAAGAACGAACAAAAAGAATGCTGCTACGCTTTTGATCAATACTTTCAGTCCGATAGGATTGTATGCATCAGTTGTGGTTCGATCCCATCCCCTCAAGAGTTACGTCAAGGAATGCACATCGGAAAGGAAATTCGCTGGTTTCGTTTCACCGCGGCCGTTCCTTGAATAGGAAAATGTATGGCGCAATCTATAAATAGAACTCGGACGGCAGCACCGCCTAAAAAACATTTGGACAATGACAATAAGATTATCGAAAACCGTTCTCTTCTTGCAGGGCAGATCATTTTTGTAACAGGAGGTAGTCGAGGCCTGGGAAAATCAATCGCACTTGCTTTAGCACGCCAAGGAGCAGCTATTTCATTGACATATCTTAAAGAAAAAGAAGGGGCAGTGAATGCTGTCAATGAAATTAAGGAACAGGGAGGCTCAGCCATCCTCCATCAAGTTGACGTCACTGATTTTAGTAGCGTTCAAAGAGCCATAGAAGGCACGAAAGAGTATTTTGGAGGGCTGACAGGCTTGGTTAACAATGCTGGCCTTATTCGAGATAAGGCACTCATGCTTATGAATGAGGATGATTGGCGAGACGTCATCGAGACGAATCTTACCGGAGTATTCAATGCATCTCGCGCTTCCATCGTAACTTTCATGAAACAGAAGTATGGGCGAATTATTAACATTGCTTCCATTGCTGGTATGGGCGGGACAGCGCGCCAGGTTAATTATTCAGCTAGCAAAGCCGGCGTGGTGGGTTTCACTAAAGCTCTTGCGAAAGAAGTTGCTTCTTATGGAGTAACAGTTAACGCCGTGGCGCCAGGATATATCGCAACTGGAATGGCGGCAGCATTAGATGAGAAGCAACAGGAGAAGGCCAAAGCCGGCATCCCGATTGGAAGATTTGGAAGGCCTGAAGAGGTTGCAGGAACTGTCGTTTTTTTGTTCAGTGACCCAGCCGCTTACATAACAGGCCAGGTGCTCATTGTTGATGGAGGAGCGTCTTTGTGATGGCTAATCGAAGTCATGCTAAGGATCATAACGGTATTTCAAGCGAAGTTCGAAAGCTCGTCGCAGAAATTCTTGAGATGGAGGCCATAGCTATTAGTCCAGATGCCCAACTTGTCGAGGATCTTGGGATGGACTCCATGAAAGCGCTCGAAATCCTGGCGGCTATCGAAAAGCGCTTCAAGGTTAAGATTCCTGAAGAGAGTCTTCCAAAGATGACAACCCTTAATCGAGTGATAGAGATTGCCCAACAGTATGCCCGTGCTTAAATCCCAACAAGCAGTTCCTACAAGTTTAGACTTTGAGGATATTAAAAAGATCATTCCTCAAAGGTTCCCTTTTATTATGTTAGATCGGGTTACAGACATTCTTCCAGGAGAACGAGTGGTGGGCCTCAAGAATCTGACGGGAAACGAATGGTTCTATCAGGGGCATTTTCCTGCTAAGGCAATTACGCCAGGCGCCATGCTTCTGGAGGCCATGGCCCAAGCGGGAATTATCTTTTTTCATTTTCATTCTCCGCAGCAGGTAGGCACAACTTATCTTTTAGGCAGCGTAAAAATTCGCTTTCTTCAACCTGTGCTTCCTGGTGCGCAACTTCGCATCGAAGTAACCCCCATTAAAGTTACTTCTAGCGCTGGAATCTTAAATGGTGAGATTTCTGTAGATGGGCGTCTAGTTGCAAAGGGTGAACTTACTTTAGGAATAAAGAAGAGTAATTCATGGTAAGTAAGCGCAGAGTTGTTGTTACCGGTTTGGGTGTTATTTCCTCGATTGGGATCGGGAAAGATGAATTTTGGAGAGGCCTATTAGCGGGTCAATCCGGAATCTCTCAAATAAGTCGATTTGATACGTCCAACTTTGATGCGAAAGTTGGAGGCGAAGTCAAAATATTTAATCCAGGAGATTTCTTTGAAGCGTATGAAATAGAGCATTTAGGGCGCGCTGCTCAATTTGCCATCGCAGCAATAGAACTCGCACTTAAAGATGCGAAACTTTCATCCAGTGCAATTGCCAAACAATCTTCCTCTCTTTGCCTTGGGACAACTATGGCTGATGCGCAAGCCATTGAAAGTTTTGATGATCTAATTATAGCTGGAAAATGTAATGGTTCTGCCGCCAGACGTAGCATACTTCAATATCCAAGCTGCATGATTACAGCGCAAGCAGCATTGAGATTTCATGTTAAAGGTCGAGTTGTCATGCTTCCAACAGCTTGCGCCGCAGGAAACTACGCAATTGCATATGGAAGTGACCTTATCCGATTGAAAAAGGCGGATGTCGTTCTTGCGGGTGGAGTTGATCCATTTTCCAGAATAGCCTTTACTGGATTTAATAGAATATTCGCAGTCGCGCCAGATCGATGCCAACCTTTTGATCGAAATCGTAAAGGCATGATTCCAGGTGAGGGGGCAGCAGTACTGGTTCTTGAATCATTAGAACATGCCCAACAACGAGATGCACTGCTCTATGCAGAAATACGAGGTTACGGGACAAGTTGCGATGCCCACCACATGACTATTCCTAATGTGGAGGGTCTCGTGCGAGTTATGCGGAATGCTCTAGAAGACTCGCATGTCCCTCTAGATGAGCTAGATTATATAAGCGCGCATGGTACCGGAACCCAGGCAAACGATCGAGCTGAGTCTAGTGCAATCATGGAAATCTTTGGAAAAAGATCGGTCCCCATTCCAGTCAGTTCAATCAAGTCTATGCTTGGTCATACGATGGGGGCAGCCAGTGCACTAGAAGCTGTTGGGTGTGTGTTGGCGGTTCAGCATGATAGGATTCCTCCTACGATTAACTTTGAAACTCCTGACCCAGATTGCCCAATTGATTGCGTACCAAACGTCCCAAGAAATAGCCGGGTGAACATCGCGATGAATAATTCTTTTGCTTTCGGCGGAAATAATGCGTGTGTAATGTTTTCAAAAGTTGAGCATAGCTAAGTATCAAGGGTGTATTTCTAATGAAAATGCCTTTTTCTGGTCGGATAATCCGTGTCAGGGACATTCTAAGAGATTTCATAGTTTCAATGATCCCGTTACAGCGATTGCCATCATCCTGGCTCAAGAAATTATATGGATTTGAACCGGATTTCTTTTTCCTCATTCATCCGAGAGATATGAACGATATCTATCAGTCAATGCCCATAGTCCAGAAGGCACGACGGTGGCTTCCAGAGTGGCTTCTTGTCCGATTATTATCTTTATCTCCATGCTACGCAATTGCCGATATTGGATCAAAGCAAGGTCTACGTGGACTGGTTATCAGTACCACGCAGTTGCCAATCGTACTTTTTAGCAACCCAAAAAGAGCAAGGGCTATACTAGCAAGGGCATTCAATTTTATGAGGAAATTGGTAAGCCGGAAGTGTTATGTAGCATTAGGAGGTTGGTGGCCAATTGCAACAGATAGTGGACGAGAGTGTAGACAGTTGCTTGATGAGAACGATAGGATTCAGGTTACGAGTGGTCATTGCGCGACGATTGTTTCCTTATATTGGACGATCAAACAAATCTCTGAAATAGGTGGAATATCCTTGAGTGAGATAGATGTATTAATTGTTGGGGTGGGACGGATGGGGGGAGGTCTTGCCCGGTACCTTAATGGCAAAATCCGCCGAATTGGTCTAATGGATCGAAATCTAAACCGCGCGAAAGAAGTTGAAGAGAACCTGATGGCAACATCTAGCAGGTCCATTATTGAGCGGCTCCCTGTGGTAGATGATACTTTCATTTCTACCTTGCGTAATCACGCAAGAACCTACCGTATAATTATTTGTACCACCTCCAATTATGGTTTCTTAGTGAAAGAGACCGAGATACCTGGGAATTGCATCATCATAGATGATTCTCGGCCAGAAGCCTTTCCTCGTATTCTAGATTTGCAACGACACATAGCAGTGATTGAGGGTGGGTTGATCCGAATTGATGGAATTCAGGTGAGTCGAGATTTTGGCTTTGGTGAAACCGATGATGTTTTTGGCTGTTTAGCAGAAGCTTTCTTGCTAACACTGGATTCCGGTAATAAATTACCTCCATCAATAGGTGAGGTGGACCAAAAAGAATTAAACCAAATGTTAGAATTCTGTCGGACTCATGGAATTAGTGAAGGACTCTTAAGGAGTGGTCACCGGATTGTATCAAAGCAGACCATAAAACAGATTCTTAATTCAAGGCATGAGGAAGATTTACCTGGTATCGAGAAAGCGCGAGCAGCATCTCTACTAAAGCGAGAGAACGGTAATGGGTTTTCTATTAAATAACTACATCATTACACATTTAGTAATTGGTTTCCTTTTGGCGGGGATAGGAGGTTTTGTTTTTTCCAAAAATCCCCAGTCTCCACTAAATCAAAGTTTTCTCTTATATACTTCTGCTATTTCATGGTGGGGCTGCTTTGCAGTTCTTATGTTGCTGGCCCAAAGTGCTCCGATTGCTCTCCTCATGGATCGGATCAGTTTGGCTGGTCTCTCGTTCTTACCCCCTGCATTACTTCACTTCACACTTGAGTTCTTAAGCGTTGCTAGCAGAGCACGCTTACTAATTTTCATATTCTATATGACAGGTTTGGTTTTCTCTCTTCTGTGCTTTACCCCTTTAATGGCCACCAGTGTTAGTCGACGAGAGTTTATTCCTTACTTTACAGATCCGGGTTCAGCATACGCAGCTTTTATTGCCTTCTTTTCCGTCGTAATGACAATAGCTAATTTGGTAATTTTCTGGAGTTTAGTTGTAACCAAGGATAAACAGCGCCGAAAGGGTATTTTATACTTCTTTATAACCAGTCTTCTTTCATCTGCATTTGGAGCAGCGAATTATTCCGTAGCCTATGGCAATGTTATTCCGGTACTTGTCCCATTCGGAAACTATTCGATTGTTCTTTACGGTTTTGTTACAGGCTACATTATCGTCAAGCATAGATTTTTCGAAGACATGGAAGTTGTTGTTAAGCGTACGATTGTCTTTGCGGGATTGGTTGGAACGGTAATTGTAGTGGTTTCTCTAGTGGCTTTTGTCTCGCAAGATATTCTAAATCGGATTATTCAGATCCCCAAATGGCTATCGGCGGTCTTTTCTGCGATTGCCATTGCTACTCTTTATGCTCCAATTCGCACGTGGCTCATAAATATGACCGAACAACGCTTATTCCAAAAGAAATACGATTATCGAGAACTATTGAAGAAATTCACTGATGAAGTTATGGTCATGGTTGATCTAAAGCAACTGCTTCAAATGACAGTTAGTACTTTGTCAGATACGGTAAAATTAGAAAATTCTAGTCTCTTATTGCTTAATAGAGACACGCGGAAATATGATCTAGTTGCATCAAAAGGCACTAATGGCCAACGGGTTGTTCTGGATGAACAAGAATCCTTCATTACTTTTCTGAGAGAGACGCATGAGCCGATTGGTTTGGATGGACAGTTGGGTAAGGTTCGTTTTCCGGAAACTATCAAAACTCGCTTGGGAGAACTTAACGCCAGACTTTGCCTACCGCTTCATCTTCATGAGGATCTTATTGGAGTCCTTTGTTTAGGAAAGAAGAAATCCGATGAGGAGTTTACGAAAGATGATATCGACACTCTTCTACCGTTGGCACGGACACTCGCTATCGCAATCAGCAATGCGGAACTAGTAGAGGATCTAAAGAAGACAACCGCGGAAGCGGCGCAGAAGGAAAAGTTGGCGGTGATTGGAACCCTGTCGGCGGGGATCAATCATGAGATTTGTAATCCGTTGGGGATTGTGAAGGCGCAATGTGAGGCATTTCTACTGGATCTTGAAGACGGCATCCTCATTGGGAAGTCCTCACAGGAATTGCTTGAGCGCATTTCGACGGTGATGCGTGTCGCGCTGAAGCAGATCGATCGGGCAACGGCGATTACCCAGAAGCTCTCGAACTTTGCCAAACCAGCCAAGGAGCCCAGTGTCCAGGCCGTCTCGGTTGGCCAGGAGATTGATGAGGTATTATTGCTGGTTGGCCATGACTTGAAGCTTGAGAAGATTGAGGTGGTGAAGGAAGTTCAAATGGAGCTACCGTCAATCGTGGTGGATCGCCGGCAACTGCAAGAGGTGCTCTTTAACATCATCCGTAACGCGGGACAGGCGATCGTGCCGCCAGGGACGATCACTATTCGGGCGCATGAACACGAGCGGCAAGTGCGTATTGAGATCAACGATACCGGTTCGGGTATTCCGGCGGATAAGTTGGAGAAGATCTACGACCCTTTTTTCACGACCAAGGAGCCGGGGAAGGGAACGGGTCTGGGGCTCTTTATCGTGCGGCAAATTATCGAGCGGAACAAGGGCCGAATTACTGTGGAGAGTACCGTGGGCAAGGGCACGACATTTTACCTGGATTTTCCCATCGCACAGGAGGCGCACGCTGTGGCTCGCTAGGCTGTGGCGGAGTGACACAGGGGAGGGTGGATGAGAAAGACGCTCGCGCTGGTGGTTGCCGTGGCATTGGCGATTGTCGCAGGAGGCTCATCGGCTCTGGCAGGCTACAGCAACACCATCCGTCTGGCGGTGGGCGCACGGCAGGCCGGCATGGGAGCCGCGTACCGGTCGATTGCGGATGACGGGACCGCGCCGCTCTACAACCCGGCAGGGATGGGATTTCAGGAAGGGAGCACCGTCAATTTCGATAACGGCATTATTTTAGCGCACATCAACTACGAAGACCCGCAGAATGAGTTCCGTCCAGGTACGGAAGGAAGTGCGGGCGTCGGCGCGTTTCCGGATTTTGGTATCGTCCATAAGTTTGCCAACTGGCCATTCGCGATCGGGTTCGGATCATACAACTATTCGGCCATTCGCATGAAGTATGATATCACCAGCACCATCCTCGCCTCGGGCGGAGAGCAAGCGAACTTTAACTTCGATCTCATGCATAGCCGGATGATTCCTTCGCTTGCCTGGCAGGTGAATGATTCGCTATCACTCGGCGGCGGCTACATCCGAGCCTTTCAATATTTCGCGCAAGCTACGCCCTATCAATTTCAGGGTACGGTGAATCCTTCAGCGCTCACTGGTGTTAATTTCTACACTGATTTTGACAGCACTGGGTGGGGGCAAGGGGGTATTTTTGGAGCGCTGGCCAAGCTCGGAGAGAAAGTACGAGTAGGAGTTTCGTATACCACAAAGATGGTTGTGAAGTTGAAGGGGCGGGATGAGGTCACTCTTCGAAATAATCCAGGGCTTATCCCGTTTGGAATCTCGGACGGTACACGGAACAACTATGCCATCACCCTCCCCTGGAAGTGGCCGCAGGTACTAGGGACAGGGATCTCCTACCAGGCCGACGAGAAGTGGCTGCTGGCGTTTGACTGGCAGTGGATCGACTGGTCGTGGGCAGCCGATAAACAGGAGTACATTTTGGACAACGGGAACAACGCGACCGTCAACGCGGTTGTGGGCAACGGCACCATCCGCGATAACTTTAAGCAGGATGCGCGGGATGCGTTTATCTATCATTTCGGAACAGAATACAAGCCGAAGGAGCACGTGGCGCTGCGGGCTGGCTATATCTTCTCAAATAATCCAGTCCGGAGCGCAACACTCACCCCGTTATTCAATGGAAATTTCCAGCACACGATTTCACTGGGGTTCGGCACGAAGCTGTTCGGGTGGGAGCTGGATAATGCTTGGTCGCACACGTTCATGAATGAGCAGGTGGTGGAGACGAGCGCCATTCAAGGTGGCGAGTACAACTTCAGCCAGACCTCAAACGGCAACGATATTTTCTTCTTCAGCGCGAAGAAGCGGTTTTAGGGCGCGACTGGCACATGGCTAACCCAAAGCTGGTGGCGATCGATGACGAGATGGAGTTTACCAAGACCATCGATCACTTTTTCACCTCGCGCGGCTATGAGGTGCATGTGGCGCTGACCGGTCTCTCGGGCTTGGAGCTGGTGGATTACCATGAGCCGGACGTCGTGCTGGTGGACCTGAAGCTGCCAGGGATGGACGGCGATGAGATCTTACAGCGCATTACCCAGACGCATCCCAAAACCAAAGTGATCGTCATCACCGCCTACAACGATGGCGGCAAGACGCGCGACCGGCTGCTGTCGCTTGGGGCGTTTGCCCATTTCGATAAGCCGCTGTCATCGTTGCGCGATCTGGCGGCGATGATCAAGAAAGCGGTTCCCACAGTTTCCTGACCTCTCTCACCCATGCCCGCCTCCGCCCGAACCTCGCTCAGCGTGAACCGGCGGCTGCGCGCCAGCAAGGTGGCGCTGTTCATTGGGCTCTACACCCTCGTGCTCTCCCTGCCGTTAGTGTTGGGCCTCTTTGGCGCGAACTGGTTGCGGCAGCGCCTGGCCGATGCCTGGTGGTTCGTGCCCATGGCCGTCTTCGGGCTCTTGGCGATGGTGGCCCCGATGGTCTACCTGGGGGTGCTGCGCCGGCTGGAGGGGCAGCTGCTGAGGGACCAGCGCCGCTACCACCGCACCCTCGTGGCCGCCTCAAGCGGCATGACGCGCATCAAGGAGATCAAGCGGCTGTGCCGGTTGATTGTCCACATGGTCAACCAGGCGGTGCGGCTGACCAACACCGGCCTATTCCTCTTTAACCCAAAAGAGAAGCGCTACACGCTGCAGCATGTCCGGTATCGCAAGCTGGTGCCGGTCGGCATGACGGTGGAGGAGGCCGATCCGCTCATCGCGCTGCTGCAGAGCGAGCGAGACCTGGTGCTGTTGGAGGAGCTGCAGGGGGACCTCGACGTCAAGCAGGCGGATGAGCGCGCCCAGAAGCGCGCGTGGGTCTACTCCTGGATGCGCAAACTGGAGGTGCGGCTGATCGTTCCCAGCTTCTCCAACGATCGGTTGCTGGCGTTTCTCGTCCTGGGGGCTAAGCGCTCCGGTGAGCCCTACACGATGGATGACATCGCCATCTTCTCGGGCCTGGCCAACCAGGCAGCCTTAGCGATTGAGAACGCGATGTTTTTTGAGGAGCTGCGCTCAAACGAGGCGTACATGATCCAGTCGGAGAAGCTGGCCAGCCTTGGGCAGCTGGCCTCCGGCATGGCGCACGAGATCCACAATCCGCTGACGATCATCTCCGGGGAGGCGCAGCTGTACCTGGAGCGGTTCAAGCAGCAGGACCCCAAGGTCGATGCGCTGCTGCACAGCATCATCGAGGAGTGCCAGCGGGCGGCCGACATCACGCGGCGGATCCTGCGCTTTGCCAAGCCGGCCCCCGCCGACCTCTCACCGGTGGATCTGAAGACGACCGTGGAAGAGAGCCTGACCCTGGCCGGCTACCAGGTACGGATGGACTCGGTGGAGCGCACGGTCGAGATCCCGGAGAACCTTCCGAAAGTGCGCAGCAACCAGAACCAGCTTCAGGAAGTCGTGCTGAACCTGATCCTTAATGCCTGCCAGGCGATGGGGGAAAAGGGAGGCAAGCTGATCCTCTCCGCCGTGGCCAACGGGGCGAATGTGAAGCTGAAAGTGGCGGACACCGGGCCCGGCATTCCGGCGAATGCCCTCAAGAAGGTCTTCGACCCGTTTTACACGACCAAGCCCACCGGCACCGGCCTGGGGCTGTTTGTCAGCCAGCGGATCGTGCAGTCCCATGGAGGGACGATGGAGTTGGAGTCGACCGAAGGCCAGGGCACCTGTTTTACCATCCATCTGCCGATGTGGCGCGAGAACGCTTAAACCTGCGTAAATTCGCGTGGTCTCCCTTGTCAAAGTAGAGCCTCTCAGGTAAGGTTGAGTCGTGGGGCCCTGGACATTCGCCAACATATGGTAAAACTGCTGGTTGCAGACGACGAGCAGAAGATTTGCCACCTGCTCGAATCGTTTTTCGCCGAACGCGGCTTTGACGTCATGCTCGCGCATGACGGCAAGACCGCGCTGTCGTGCATCCACGAGTATCACCCCCACCTGGTTTTCCTCGATCTTCACATGCCCGGCCTCAACGGTCTCGAAGTGCTCAAAGAGGCCAAGAAGCTCGACGAGAGCATGAAGGTGATCATCATCACCGCCATCGAGGATGACGAGACGATCAAACAGGCGAAGCTGCTGGGCGCCTCGGACTACGTCATCAAGCCGTTCAGTCTGGAGTACCTGAAGGAAGAAGTGCTCGCCAAGGTCAGCACCTCGCTGTACGAGGATCTCCGGTCCGCCAACCACGAGCTGAAGCGGTCGCTGGACGACATGCGGCAGGTGACCCGGGGCATCGTGGCGGCGTTCTCGCGCGTCATCTCCAAGATCGACCCCCACTACACCCATGAGCACGTCTCGCGCAGCGTCGAGTACGCCTCCAAAATCCTCACGAAGCTGCGGGAGCAGGGCGTCTCCTTCGACGGGATGCAGGAAGAGGTGCTGCTCGCGGGCATTCTGCTGCACGATGTGGGCAAGATCTTCACGCCCAAAGAGGTCCTGTTTAAGCCGGGACCGCTCTCCGATGAGGAGTGGCGGATCATGCGCCGGCACCCGGTGGATGGCGCTGAGATTCTCGAAGAGATCACCGGCCTGAAGGAGATGGCGAAGATCGTCCGCTACCACCAGGAGGCCTATGACGGCTCCGGCTACCCCGAAGGGCTGAAGGGGGAGGAAATCCCCATCGGCGCGCGGATCGCCACTGCGGTGGACGCCTTCGATGCCATGGTGACCGACCGCCCGTACCGCAAAGGCATGACCGTAGAGAAGGCGGTGGCGGAGCTGAAACGCAACCGGGGCACGCAGTTTGATCCGGTCGTGGTCGATGCGATTATTGCCTTGTATGAAGAGGGAAAGCTGATCCCCGCCCATGGCAACAACGGGCATGTCCCGATCCCCCCGGAAATGCAGCAGAACGGCACGCCTCCGGTTCGGCCTTCCGCGCACGTGGATCCAGCCTCGCACTCGTAAGTCGTTGTGGTATAATACCGCCCAATTCCCATGCAGCTCGCCAACCAAGTGGCCATTGTGACCGGGGGAGCTCGCGGCATCGGCCGGGAGATTGCGCTGGCCTTTGCGCGGGCCGGGGCTGACCTCGCCTTGTTCGATGTGAACCCCGAGGTGCTCGAGCAGACCGCCAAGGAGCTGCGCGCGTTGGGCCGCCGGGCCGAGGGGATTGTGGTCGACGTCACCGACGGGAAACAGGTCGACGACGGCGTGGCAAAAGTGCTTGACAAGCTTGGCCGAATCGATATACTCATCAACAATGCGGGCATTACCAAGGATGGTTTGCTCGTCCGCATGGATGATGCCCAGTGGGATCGGGTGCTGAACATCAATCTCAAGGGCACCTTCCTCTGTACGCGCGCTGTCGCCAAGCACATGCTCAAGCAGCGGCGCGGTCGCATCGTCAGCATCGCCTCGATCGTGGGACTCATTGGCAATCCGGGTCAGGCGAATTACGCGGCGTCGAAAGCCGGCATCATCGGGATGACCAAGGCCGTGGCAAAAGAGCTTGCCAGCCGAGGGATCACCTGCAATGCCATCGCGCCGGGGTTCATTAAAACCGAGATGACGGATGCGCTTCCGGAGCAGGCGAAGCAGCGGCTCATGGAGGCGATCCCGATGGGGACCTTGGGCGAGCCGGCAGACGTTGCGCAGGCCGCGCTCTTTTTAGTCAGCGAGGCTGCCAGGTATATTACCGGCCACGTGCTCGTGGTGGCCGGCGGCCTGGCGATGTAAGGACGAACACAAGGAGGAGTTGTATGGCGGAAGCTGTCGCGGATCGGGTGCGTGCGATCATCGCAGAGCAGCTTGGGGTCAAGCTCGAAGAGGTAACCGACTCAGCCTCATTCATCGAAGATTTGGGAGCGGATTCGCTTGACACGGTCGAGTTGGTCATGGCCCTTGAAGAAGAGTTTGGCATTGAGATTCCCGACGAGGATGCCGAGAAGATGAGCTCGGTCGGGGACGCCATCAAATACATCGAAGGCAAGACCGCCGGCGCAAAGTAGTGTCGGTCGGCAAGGCGATCATCACACAGGACGTCCGCTCCCAAGCGGACGTTCGTGTTTTATCGGGGATGCGATCATGAGACGGGTGGTGGTGACGGGGTTGGGGGCGGTTACGCCGGTGGGCAACGACCCCTCCGCGATGTGGCAGGCGCTGCTGGCCGGCCGCAGCGGGGTTGCGATGACGACCAGCTTTGACGCCGGCGCATTCGAGTCGCAGATCTCCGCGGAAGTGAAGGGGTTCGACCCCGCCCGGTACCTCAGCCCCAAAGAGATTAAGCGGACGGAAAAGTTCGTCCAGTTCGCCATCGCAGCCTCCAAGCAGGCGGTCGTCGACTCGGGGCTCCGGATCGAGCAGGAAGACCCCTTCCGGTGCGGGGTCATCATCGGCTCCGGCATGGGCAGCATGCACCTCATCGAGGAGCAGCACAACGTGCTGCTGGCCAGGGGCCCGAAGAAGCTGACCCCGTTTATGATCCCGATGCTGATCTGCAACATGGCGCCCGGCCATACGGCGATGACCCTCGGCTTTAAGGGACCGAACTTCTGCACGACGACTGCCTGCGCCTCAGGCGCGCACGGCATCGGCGAGGCGTTCCGGACGATTCAGCACGGCGAAGCCGACGTGATGGTCTGCGGCGGGACGGAAAGCTGCATTACGCCCATGGCGGTGGGCGGCTTCTGCGCGCTCATGGCGCTTTCCCGCCGCAATGACCGGCCCGAGGCGGCCAGCCGGCCGTTTGACAAGGAGCGCGACGGATTTGTCATCGGGGAGGGGGCTGGCGTGATGGTATTGGAAGAGCTGGAGCACGCCAAGAAGCGCGGGGCGACGATCTACGCCGAGATGGGCGGGTACGGCTTAAGCGCCGATGCCTACCACATGACCGCACCCGATCCGGAAGGGGCGGGGGCGGCCAAGGCGATGGAGCTGGCCCTGCAGGACGCGGCGCTGCGTCCGGAGCAGGTGCCGTACATCAATGCGCACGGCACCTCGACGGAGCTGAACGATAAGATCGAAACGCTGGCCATCAAGAAGACCTTCGGCCCCTCGGCCAAGCGGGTGGCGATTTCCTCCACCAAGTCGATGACCGGCCACATGATCGGCGCCGCCGGCGGGGTAGAGGCAGTGATCTCGGTGCTGACCATCAAGCATGGTGTGATGCCGCCCACCATCAATTACGAGCATCCCGACCCTGAGTGCGACCTCGACTATATTCCCAACCAACCCCGCCAAGCGAACATCGAGGCTGCGCTGTCCAACTCGCTCGGCTTCGGCGGACACAACGCCACCGTCATCTTCAAAGCCTTCCGCGGCTAAGTCCGCCGCCTCCGTTTCGCCTCCCATTCAATCGTCGTATCTTGTTTCAGCTCAATGGGTATGGTAAAGTTATCCTGATATGGCGACTGACATCCAAAAACGGCGCATCTTAGGCGAGCTGTTGCTGGAGCGGGGGCTGCTGTCCCTGGATCAGCTGGAGCGCTCGCTGATCGAGCAAAAGCGGACCGGCGAGTTTCTCGGCGTGGTGCTGGTGCGGCTTGGCTTTGTCTCGAGCGACCAGGTGCTGCCGATCCTGGCCGAGCAGGTGGGGATTCCGTACGTGCGCCTGCCCCAGACCCGCATCATGCCGGAGGCGCTGTCCAAAGTGCCGCCCAAATTCGCCAGCCACTACCACCTCATGCCGCTGACCTTCAAGGACGGGATCCTGCAGGTGGCCATCGCGGACCCCTTTGATGTGCAGACGCTCGATGAGTTGCGGCTGCTGCTCGACTGCCCGGTCAAGCCGGTGCTGGCCGGCCAGCGGGAGATCCAAGAGGCGATCCAGCGCCACTATGGGGTGGGCGCCTCGGCGGTGGAGCGGCTGCTGGACAATGGCGCGCGTGAGAATGTCGCCGTCAGCATGACGGAAGACCTGACCGCCAAGGCGGACGAGGCCTCCGTCATCTCCTTCGTCAACCAGTTGATCCTCTCGGCGGTGCGCGACCGGGCGACCGACATCCACATCGAACCGTTTGACCAGACGCTGCGCATCCGGCAGCGGATCGACGGCGTCATGTACGAGATGTCGATTCCTCCCGACCTGGTCAAGCTGCACCAGGCGATCGTCTCCCGCATCAAGGTCATGGCCCAGTTGGACATCGCGGAGCGGCGGCTGCCGCAGGACGGCCGCATCAAGGTCCGGCTCGGCGAGCAGGAACTGGATCTACGCGTCTCCGTGCTGCCCACCACCTTCGGCGAGACGGTCGAGATCCGCGTGCTCTCCTCGCAGATGCTCTTCAGCCTGGAGGAGTTGGGGCTCTCCGGCGATCAGCTGGGGGCGCTGACCAAGCTGATCGAGCGACCGCACGGGATCGTCTTCGTCACCGGCCCGACCGGGTCCGGGAAGACGACCACGCTCTACGCCTGCCTGTCGCAATTGAACCGGCCGAGCGTGAAGATTCTTACGATCGAAGACCCGATCGAATACCAGCTGACGGGCATCACGCAGCTGCAGGTGCATCCCAAGATCGGCTTTTCCTTTGCGCAGGGGCTGCGCTCGATGCTGCGGCACGACCCGGACATCATGATGGTCGGCGAAGTGCGCGATCCGGAGACGGCGGAGATCACCATTCGCTCGGCGCTGACCGGGCACCTGGTCTTCTCGACGCTCCACACCAACGACGCGGCCGGCGGCGTGACGCGCCTCCTGGACATGGGCATCGAGCCCTTCCTGGTCGCCTCTTCGGTGCTCTGCTTCATCGCGCAGCGGTTGGTGCGGGTCATCTGTCCGGCGTGCCAGGAGCAGCGCCCGACGTATCCCGGCCTGCGCGAGGAGTTCGGACTGGTCGGGGAGGTGCCCAAAACGTTGAAGTACGGCAAGGGGTGCGAGGCCTGCAAGGGCACCGGCTACAAGGGCCGGACCGCCATCCACGAGTTTTTGCTGCTCACTGAGCCGGTTCAGCAGATCGTCCTCCGTCGAGGGTCCGCCCAGGAGATCGCGAAGCAGGCTCAGGAGACCGACCATATGCGCACCCTGCGCCAGGACGGCTGGCTGAAGATTCAACAGGGGCTGACGACGCCGGAAGAGGTGTTGCGCGTCGCCTGATTATTCGTGTTATACTCGAATCGATGCCCCGATTTACCTATCGCGCGAAGGATCAGGCCTTGCAGGTGATCGAGGGGACCATCGAGGCCGACAATGAGTCGGCGGCGATCACCCGGCTTGGCAGCCAGGGCGTGTTTCCGATCTCCCTCATTGAAGTCGGCGCTCCCTCGACGGCACTCCCCGGGATGCTCGCGCGCCGCGTCGGCCCCCAGACGCTGGCCTACACCACCCGCCAACTCGCCGATCTGCTCGGCGGCGGCCTGCCGCTCTTCAACGCGCTCACCCTGCTGTCCAAGCAAACGGAGCATCCGGTCTTGCGGCGCGCGGTGGAGTCATTGGCCGGCGCGGTGCGCGACGGACGCTCCTTCAGCGATGCATTGGGCGATCATCCCGCCATCTTTCCATCCCTGTACGTCAGCATGGTGAAGGCGGGGGAGGTGGGGGGCGGGCTTGAGCAGACCCTCGGCCGGTTGGCGGAGTTGGGCGAGCACGAGGCGGAGCTCAAGAGCCGCCTGCGCAACGCCTCGGCCTATCCGCTCTTCGTGCTCGGCGTCTCGTGCGCCATGACGATTTTTCTGATCGCCTACGTCATCCCGAAACTGTCGCTCGTCTTCCTGGAAACCGGCCAGGTGCTGCCGCTGCCGACGCGCATTCTTCTGGGCGTGAGCCAGCTCTTGACGCGCTGGTGGTGGGGGCTCGGGCTGGCGCTGGCGGCGGCCGCGTGGCTGGCGCGCCAGTGGTACGCCAGCCCGTCGGGGAAAGCCTCGCTGGACCGCGCGTTCATCAGCGTGCCGGCGGTGGGGGGACTGGTGCGGCGGATCGAGACGGCGCGGTTTGCGCGCAACCTGGGCACGATGGTCGGCCAGGGGGTGCCGATCCTGCAGGCGCTGGAGGTGGTCGCCCGGAACGTGGCGAATGCCGCGCTGCAGCGGGCGGTGCTGGAGGTCAGCGTGGCGGTGCGCGAGGGCTCCAGCCTCGCCGCGGCGCTGGCGGCGACGGCGCAGTTTCCGGTGTTTGTCAGCAACATGGTCGCGGTGGGCGAGGAATCCGGAACGATCGACTCAGCCCTGATGAAAGTGGCGGGGACCTATGAACGGGAGATCGACCGGACGATTCAGACGTTGACGACGATTCTGGAGCCGGTCTTGCTGGTCCTGGTGGGAGGAATTGTCATGTTCATCGTGTTGGCGATGCTGCTGCCGGTGTTTCAGATCGGCCTGGTGGTGCAATGAGGGGCCGAGGGCGCCGGGCGTTCACGCTCGTGGAGTTGATGCTGGTGGTCGTGATCATCGGGGTGCTGGCGGCGATGGTCGTGCCGCGGCTGGCCGGACGGACCGAGCAGGCCAAAACGGCGCGCGCGAAATCGGACATCGCCTCGGTCGGCTTGGCCCTGGACCTGTACGAGATGGACGCCGGCCAATATCCAGACAGCCTTGAGGAGCTGGTGGCGAAGGACGCGCCGTCGCATTTGAGCGATGAGGCGAAGTCACAGTGGAACGGGCCGTACCTCAAGCGGGGACTGCCCAACGATCCTTGGGGGCGGCCCTACGTCTACAGCAAGCAGAATCCCCAGAACAATCAGGATTACGGCCTCTCCTCTCTTGGCCCGGACGGCCAGCCGGGGAAGGATGACGTCACGAACTGATCGCGGATTCACGCTGCTCGAGCTGGTGCTGGTCTGCGTGGTGCTGAGCGTGCTGCTGGCTGCCTCACTCCCCCGGTTTCAACAGTCGGTGGAACGGCTGCGTCTTGAGCGGACCGCCTTTGAGCTGGCCCAGCTGCTGCGCTACGCGCATGAGCGGGCGGTCGGGCAGGGGGTCGAGCTCTTGTGGCAGTGGGATGACGCCGCCCAGCGGGCCCGTATTACCGCGCCTCCACCCTCTTCCGAGCGGCTGGCGGAAAGCGGCCGCGCGCCTGAGGGGGTTGCCGTCACCCTGGTCCGCGATCAACAGGTCGTCAACTGCCGCTGTATTCGATTTTTTCCGGATGGCACCACTGAATCCACTCTGGTCCGACTCGGCTCAGGCCGAGGGGACTACACGCTTCAGGTGAATGGCGCGACAGGCCAAGTACGCCTCGCAGCAGGGGCTGCTCCTCGTTGAGGCGGTGCTCTCCGCCGTCGTGATTGCGACGGGGCTGGTGTTTATCAGCCGCGGATTGGGCGGCCAGTTGCAGGCGTTGCGCAGGCTCGAGGAGACCGACACGCTGCTGCGGCTGGCCCGCGGCAAGCTGACCGAGCTGGAGGCGGCACTGGTTGCGCAGCGGCTGCCACCGGATCGAACCGGGTCGTTCGAGCGGCCGGATGAGGGCTATCGGTGGACCGTGACGGCGACGCGGCGTCCCGGAGAGCCCGGCGAGCCGCTGGTGGCGGAGGTCGCGCTGACCGTGGCGCGCGAATCATCGGCCTCGCCGGGCATGACGCTGGTGGCGGCATGGCCCGAGGAGTGGCTGCCCTCAGAATGGTTCTAAGACGACGGCGCGCAGCGGGATTGACGTTCGTTGAGCTGCTGATTGCGGCGACGATGCTCTCCGTGCTCTTTGTCGGCCTGGGGAGCCATCTCCGGGGTGGCCTCACGGTCTGGCAGCGGGTCACGACGATCTCCGAGCAGTTGCAGCAGCAGCGGGTGATGATGGACCGGCTGCAGCGCGATCTCTCCGAGGCGTTTGTCTATTCCGAGGAGCAGGCGTACGGCCCGCCGCCGAAGCTGTCCGCACCGCAATTCGAGGCCGAGCATCTTCGCTGGTTTGCGCGGCAGGCGGCGACCGCCATCCGGCCCGAAGCGGTGCGAATCGTCGACTACCGGTGCGGGATGCAGAACGGCGTCCAGGGATTGTGGAGAACCAGCTGGTCGATCAGCGAGGCGCGAGAGGACACGTTTCAGCCCACACCCGAGTTGCTCTTGCAGGGGTGCGACGCGTTGAGCGTGCGCTATGCCTATCTGCCGCCCGCCGGGGCCCCGTCCGCGCAGCCGTTTGAATGGCACGATCAATGGAATGAGCCGAAACAGCTCCCTCAGCTGATCACGGTCTCCGTTGGCGGATCGACGCGGGCGGTCCGACAATCCTGCGCGCTGCCCGCTGGGATGATGAAGCCGTTTGAAACGCCGCCGGCCGGGCCGACGCCATGAGGGCCGCAAGCCGCGGATCGTTGCTGATCATCACGTTGTGGCTGGTGACGATTCTGACCGTGCTGGCCGTCGCCGTGGCGCGCTACCTCTCGCTAGAAGTCAAAGTCACGAAGTACGCAATGGCCCGGGAGCAGGCGGAGGCCTTGGCCCGCAGCGGCGTCTACGCGGCGCTGCAGCAGCTGGCCGCGGACACCACACAGGGCACGCCATCCGCCGACTGGGCGGGCGAGGCCTGGGCGGCGGCGCATCCGCCGCTGGCGATGACGAAGGGCGAGGTGCAGGTCGCCATCACCGATGAGGAGCGGAAGGTCAACCTCAATACGGCCGAGGAGGAGACGCTGACGCGGCTGACAGGTTCCCCGGCGGTGGCGAAAGCGATTGTCGATTATCGCGACCCGGCAGAGGACGGCGAGGATCGCCCGCCATATTTCGCCAAGAACGAGCCCATGACCGCGCGCGAGGAGTTGATGGAGCTGCCGGATCTGGCGCAGGATGGCGGCACGCTCTACACCGCGCTTACGGAGACGGCGACCCCGTATCTGCCTGATGACGCCAAGGTCAACATCAATACCGCGCCCCCGGGTGTGCTGGGCGCGTTGGGGCTCAGCAATGTGGTTGTGGCCGCGATCGAGACGTTCCGGACGGGGCCGGATGGGCCTGATGAGCATGCGCAGGACGGCGTCTTCGAGGGGGATGGGACGGCCATTGTGCAGAAGGTCAGGGACGTGCTGGGTCCGTCCGTCGATTTTGACAGCGCGGATTTCAACACGGACCGGACGGTGCTGCAGACGCTGGGAACCTCTTCGCAGACGTTTACGGTGATCTCGACGGGCCGCGTACTGCAGCCGGCGGTTCGCGTGTCGATCCAGGCGGTCGTGCGACGGAACGGATGCCCGGCTCCAACCGGGGATGAGGCACCACCGGTGTGCATCATCGCGTGGAGAAAAGGGTAATGGCAACCCGCATCGTGGTGGAGTGGACCCGATTGACCGCGCGGGTGGCGGTCGCGGAAGGCGGCGGATCGCGGTATCGCCTGCGGGCGATTCGCAGCCAGGCGCTCGGCCCTTCGGGTGCCGTCGGTGAAGCGCTCGCCTCGCTTCTGAAAGGGGTGAAAACCACCGGTGCCGAGGTCCTCGGCGTGGTCCCCCGCGAACAGGTCATCACCCGGGTGGTGAAATTTCCATCGATCCAGCCGGCGGAGCTCGTACAGATGGCGGAGATGTACGCGAAGGGGCAGCTGCCGTATCCGCGCGAGCAGACCGTGATGGATTCCTACGTCTTGCAGCAGGCGGAAGGGTTCAGCCTGGTAGCGATCGTCGCCTGCCAGCGCGAAGCCGTGGACCGGCAGTTGGCGCTGCTGCGGGAGGCCGGGCTTCCGGTTGCATCGCTGACCGTCAGCTCGTGGGGCGTGCTGGGCTGGTATCGCGACGCCGCCCGATCGGGCGCGATCCAGGAGCCCGCATTAGTGCTGCAGATCGATGATGCCCGCACCGACCTCGTGTTGATTGCCGGAGGGCGCATCCTCTCAAGCCGCAGCATCGGCCAGGGGCTGCAGGAGTGGACCTCCTCATCGGAGACGGCGGAGCTGCTGGGGCGCGAAGTCGAGCGCAGCCGCAGCTCCATCCGCAAGGAGCTGCCGGGCACCGATGTGCGCTCCCTGGTCCTCACCGGACTCGGCCCGCTGGCGCAATGGAAGGAGCAACTGGCCCAGCAGCTCGCCCTGCCCACCATCGTGCTCGACGCCAACCTGCCATGGAAGGGAATCGCCGCTCAGGCCAATACCCCCATCTCTCCCGTGGTCATCGGGGGCGTGGCGATCGGCGACTTTTCCGGGATGCTGAATCTCAGCCCCGCCGAGGTGCGGGGGCAGCGCCGGCACCAGCGCCAGTTTCAGGAATTGGCGGTGGCCGGCGGCCTGTTCCTGGCGGTGGTGGGGACCGGTGCGACGCTGCTGCACACGCAGGTGCTTCGCCAGCAGCGGATGCGCGCGCAGCTGGACGAGGTGTTGACTGAGATGGATCCCGACGCCAAAGTGATCCGCGAGAAGACACGGGTCGCCCAGTTCATCGGCAGCATCTTGAAGGATCGCCGCCAGTTCGCCGGGCTCCTGACCGGCATCTTCCAGCGCACCGTTGGCGGCGCCACACTCGAGGTGATCACCTTCGACCGCAACCGGCGCGAGCTGACCGTGCGCGGCAACGCGCCCTCGACCCAGGACGTGCTCGGCTACATCGCCCAGCTCGAGGATCTTGCGGAAGTCGAGAGCGTGGAGTTGAAGTATTCGACCCGGCGCACGACGGCAGCCGGGGAGCGCACCGATTTTGAGCTGCTGGTGCGCCAGCGCGGACGGAGCTCATGAAGACGCTGGCCGGCCTGCGCCCGAACGAGCGGCGGCTGGCGGTCTTTACCGCCGTCGTGATGGGCTGCTGGCTGCTGGTGTCGCTGGTGATCCAGCCGTTGTGGGACCGCGGGCGCGACGTGCGGGTTGAAGTGCAGATGTTGCACGAAAAGTTGGAGGCGGTGAGCCGCCTGCTCGGCCAGGGTCCGGCCCTGGAGCGCCGCTATCAAAGCCTGTCCAGCTACCTCGAATCGGAGGAGACCGAGCAGACGCAGCGCTCGTTCCTGAACGATCTCGAATCGCTCTCGAGGACGGCGGATGTGCAGCTCAACTTGAAGCCCCATGGGGTCAAGCAGGAAAACCGCGTGAGCCGGTTCGAAGTCGAGTTGGATGTGGAGGGATCCCAGGCCGGCCTGATGAGTTTCCTCGACGCGCTCCTGGCGATGCCGAAACTGATCTCCATCGAACGGATGCGCCTGTCCATTGTGCCCACCAGAGAGCAATCGCTGCGCGCCAACCTCGTCATTCAAAAGCTCAGCCTCCGTTAGGTCCCAGGCACTTTATTCCGTTGTTTTTCCTTGACGCATCAGGGGTTGCTCAGTAGCATATGCACGCACTTACCCCATCCATACCTACCCGGCTCCCATGGGTAGTAGCGTTGCCACACATTTTCCTCTTGCCACTTATCATCTTCGAAGCAGAGGTGGTCACCCAAAACCACCTAGCATTGGGGGGCTCATGAGCATCGTGCGGTACCGGAATTGTCTCACGCATCACAGGCTGCTCATGTTTGTCAGCGCAGCGATGGCATTAAGCGGTTGCGCCCACCCCCTTACAGTGAAGAACCTCGATCTCTACAAACCTTCGTTCGTGAATTCCCAGCAAAGTAATTTGCGAATCGGATTGGTAGGGGTTACCTCCACCCCAGAGGAAGAGCGGTTACTCACAGCAGCCGCGAATGCTCTCAAACGAGACGGGTTGAAAGTCGAATATCCCTTTCATGTCAACGACAGCAACCGGGCAGCAGTCGATTATATCGTCAAAGTTGCTACCTCCAGTGACTATAAGGGCAGTGGATGGAATTTCTTGATTAATTGGCCCGGATTTCTCGTTTGGGCGCCTGCCTGGCACGGGTATAATTACCGCGCCATTTACGGTTTCGATGTCGATATTACGGATGCGAAAACAGGAGAGAGCCTTCCCAGAATTTCTTCCCCAGTCGACCTTGAAATCCGGCATGCGGATATGAACCGGACATGGACAGAACTCAGCTGGCTGGAGTGGAGTCTTATTGCTTTTATCGGTGGGATCGTTTTCACGCGGTATGACAAGTCTGTCACCCCGCTCCTTGTCAATGCTGTTGAAACGCGGATCGCGGACTATACTTCCAGCAAGATCGCTTCTGCGGTGATTTCGGCAAAAATGCCTGAGCCGGAAGTCGTAGCACAGCAATAGGCCATTCCAGCCTACGAGTTACGAGATTAGATATACGCTCAGCAGTCTTGTTTTAGGGATTTTTTTGGCTGGGTGCGCGGCTACGACGCCCTATGTGGGGCAGGGGCCTCATCCGCAAGTCACCCGGGGGGCATCGATCCCACCGGTTGACGTGATTGGCAATATTCTCTCGCTACCCGCTAAATTGATTCTCTGGAACTGGCAGTTTAACAGCCATTCCATTTCTCCCACTACCGAGACTTTGCTTACCAGGTATCTCAATGCACGCAATCGCCCTGCTTTTGAGCAGACCATTTATCGCCTGAACCAATACGCTCCCCTCAGCGATCTGCGCGCCCTCATCAAAAACCGCCACATGGCTTGGCCCTATCGGTTAGTGTTGGGATTTCCTGTCACTCTTCTGACGGATGTGTTATTGCCCGGTCGTCTGTTTCCTTGGGGCGACTACTTCAATCCCTATACAAACGTCGCCCATTTGTATTCCGATGACCCAACGATTGCGCTCCACGAAGCGGGACATGCCTATGACTTTGCTGATTTTCCCTATAAGGGGACATATGCCCTCCTACGGATCGTGCCCTTCATGGACCTTTATCAGGAGCGGTATGCGACAGATGAGGCCATTAACTATTTAATCGAGACGCAAGACCGATCACTGGAACTTCGCGCATATAAGACCCTCTGGCCGGCATATGGGACGTATATAGGAAGCTATCTCCCGATGCCGTTCGGATCGGTGGCAGGCGCTCTTGTTGGGCATATCAGTGGACGAACCAAAGCCAGGGTCCGCCAGCGATATTACGAGCGCATGGATGCTGTGCTTGGGACAGCACCCCCTACACATCCATCGGTAACGACCTCGGACTAAAGGAAATCAAGGCATCCCGCAGTACTCCCTAGCCCAGCGTTACGCGTTCGTGACGCCTTCTATTTTCTTCGCCATGTCTCCCCCAAACATTTCTATCACTACTGTGGTGAGTTTGCCTTTCGGTGGAATTTTTAAGAGGAAACTGATGAAGAACGAACAAAATAGGTCTTACGATTGAGCGCGGGAAAGCAGCTACACTATCAAAGCACCAACGGACGGGAAGCGTTGATCAGGCGATGAGGGGAGCAATGGGCTAGGCATGACATTACTTGATAAGTAGAATCTCAAACAAACCGTCAACACTAGCTAGTCCGCGGGTTCTCGCCTCTCCGCGAACGTGCCAAAAGATTGAATATCTCCCTGAGTACTTGAATGTGAGAAAAAGACTTTCCTCTGCGCCCTTTACCGTGCCAAACGGCACGCGTGGTATAGAAGCTCCATATCGCTTGTAACCGATTGTGCCGGATTCGAATGGTCGCCAGACTGCACTTTCCTTAACCGATACATCCTCAGAGATATCAATATAAAGCTCGATTCCCACAAGCGTATCTTCAGGCTTGCCATGTCCTACGACGGGGTTGAATCTATAGGGTTCCTCTCTAAACTTGGTCTTTATTTGGAATTCATTTGGCAGGGCGAGAAGCTTCCTATCGAAATAACCCCACTCACTTGGATAGAGGTCACTAAGAGTGATTGTGTCCTCTATTGGAATGATTAGTTCGGCTGTTGGCACGGACTTCTTAAGAATTCTCGGAAGCACAATTGTGCTGCCAAATATGCTTAGGGCAATTATGACAAGGAACCATTTCCTTGCGCGTATCGCTGAATACCATCCGAAATGACCGCATAGCCAAGCAATTCCGCCCCAAAACGTCACAAGTCCGAGGTAAGCTGCTAGGAGATCATTAATTTTGCTGGCGATTATTGTGAGACCAAAAAAGATGACGGTAAGAATGCCTGTCGCAGGAAGAGAGCGAGGACGTTCCGTTGGCGGTCTGTCTTCAACTGCCATCTTATTAATTTTAGCTTTGCTGTCTCATCTCGACGCGTAGTATACGCCCACCCTGGAGAGAGGGAAACGAGGTTTTGGACTTTTTTAAGGGTTGCGTGATGTGTCATCTGGATAGTTCCGTCGTAACTTTTTCTTGACCTGCGAAGACATTGTGCTATGATCTCATCAACTCTCTACCTAGAGAGTAGATGATGCCTGTGGCTGCTAATATCTACCTGATCAAGGACTTATCCCGCCTCAGCGGCCATTCCATCCACACCATCAAGTTCTACTTAAAGCTGGGATTGATTAAAGAATCGGGGCGAAGTCCCGAAACCCGGTTTCGCTACTTCGACGACACCACGCTGGCCCAACTCTCCAGGATTCGCGCCTGGCGCAAGGAGCGCGCGAGCCTTGCCGAGATCGCGCAGCGGCTCGCCGCATGAGCTATTACACGACGCTGGGGCTGTCGAAGGAGCCGTTCTCCACCAGCCCTGACCCCGAGTTTTTCTTCCGCTCCAGCTCCCACCTGCAGGCGATTACGAGGTTGGAGATCGCCATCCGGCTGCGACGGGGCCTGTCGCTGATCCTCGGCGAGGTGGGCACCGGCAAGACCACGCTGGCGCGCACGCTGCTGGCCAACTTTCCGCAGGAAGACGGCTTCTCCTTCCACATGATCCTCGAGCCCTCCTTTGAATCGGAGTACCAGTTCCTGCTGCAGCTGACGCGCCTCTTTGGGATCCGGACGGCGGTCAAATCGACGCTGGACTGCCGGGAGGCGATCGAGAACTACCTGTTTCAGAGCGGGGTCGCCGACGGCCGCACCACGGTGCTGCTGATCGACGAGGGGCAGAAGCTGTCGCTCGACATGCTGGAGCACCTGCGCGTCCTGCTGAATTACGAGACCAACGAGTTCAAGCTGCTGCAGGTGGTGATCTTTGCCCAGATGGAGCTCATCGGCCGGATCAGCCGGATCAAGAACTTCATCGATCGCGTCGCTCTGAAGTACATCATCAATCCGCTCAGCGAGGAGGAGACGGCGGAGATGATCCGCTTTCGCCTCGGGTCGGCCGGCTGCTCCGACAGCCGGAGCCTGTTCACGCCGGAAGCGGTGCAGGCGATCCACCGGTTCACGCAGGGCTACCCCCGGAAGATCGCCCTGGTGTGCCATAACGCGCTTGAGGCGCTCGTCATGCACGAGCGGCACGTCGTCGATTCCACGTTGATCCAGGAGCTGACTCACGATGAGTCCCGATGGTTCTCAGAAGCCGCTGCCTGAAGAGCGGCTGCTCAGGCTGATTCGAGGCAAGCCGGCAAGGTCCTCGGCGGCCGCCATTGCACGGCCGGCGGGCGCTCAGTGGCGCATTCGATTCCAGGGGGCCCCCTGGATGACGCTGGCGATCTGGGGGCTGGGATTCATGCTGGCGATTGAACTGGTCCTGGTGGCTGTCCAGCTGGCGCGGCCGGTTCCGTCGGTGACGCCGCGCATCGTCCCGTCCGAGGCGTCTTCCGCCTCCGGCGGCGAGGAGGCGCTGCTGTCTCCGCTGCCCTCGCTCTCCGAGAGCGCCTCGCAGCTGTTGTTCACCTCGCCGGCCATCGCCGGTTCCTCGGGGGGCGGGCCGGCGTTGCCCGCAGGCCCCAGCCAGACGGGGAAACTGCTCGCCTCGCGCCTGACGCTGATGGGCATTATGTCAGGCGAGCCGCCTCAGGCGATCATCGAAGATTCGGAGACGAAGAAAACCTATTTTGTGACCACCGGACAAGCGGTGACCGAGGGGGCGACGCTTGAGCAGGTGCTGGATAACCGCGTCATCCTGGATCTCAATGGCGAAAAGATCGAGTTGTCGTTGTAGGCGAGGAGGTGCCGCATGAAGCGGAGCCGACAAGTCGTCTTCGGCCTCGTGGTGTCGTTGGCGGTGGGGCCGGCCTGGCCGCCGGGGGCCGTTGCGGCACCCGCCTCCGGCTCGACCGCGGCACCCGACGCCGTGGGCCAGCGCATCTCGCTCGACCTGAAGGGCGTCGACATCCTGGATGTGCTGAAGCTGTTGTCCCAGAAAAGCGGGCTGAACTTCGTCGCGGGGCGCAACGTCAGCGGCCGCGTGACGATCTTTGTCAGCGACGTGGACGTGTGGGACGCCTTTGAGCTGATCATCGGGGCGAACGACCTGGCGTATGAGCGGCGCGGCACCATCATCACCGTGATGATGGCCAGGGACTATGAGCTCATCTACGGCGAGAAGTTCCAGGAGCGCACCAAGAGCCTGGTGATTCCGCTGCGGCACGGCAAGGTGGTGCAGGTGGCCACCGTGCTGAACCAGATCAAGACCTCCGTTGGGCGGGTGGTGGCCGATGAGTCCACCAACACGCTCGTGCTCACCGATGTGCCCTCCAAACTGGCCCAGATGCAGGAGATCCTCAAGCAGCTCGACCGTCCGACGGAAACGCGCATGTACAGCCTGAACTACGCCGAGGCGGAAAAGCTGAAGGAGAAGGTGCAGGAGCTGCTCTCTCCGGTGGGGACCTTCACGTTCGACGCCCGCACCAACCGGGCGATCGTCTCGGATCTGCGGGAGGTGCTTCAGCGGACCGACCAGATGGTGCAGGCCTTCGACGCGCCCGAGGGCGAGGTGCTGATCGAGGCGAAGATCGTGAACGTCAAGCTGACCAACGAGCTGGATTTGGGGATCGACTGGCAGAAAGTGTTCAGCGGGATCGACACGACCGTCCGGAACAACTTCGACTCCGTCAGCGGCGACGTGCTGGCGAGCACGGGGGCGGCGACCGGCGCGGCCCTGCGGCTGGTCGGATCCTCCAACACCGACTCCAGGGTGATCATCGAGGCGCTGAAGAAGATCACGACGACCGACACGCTGTCCAACCCCCGCATCATGGTGTCCAACAATCAGGAGGCGAAGATCCTGGTCGGCCGGAAAGAGGCCTTCATCACGGTGACGAGCACCGTGCCCGCCACCGGATCGACGGTCAACGCCTCCCAGGTGCAGTTCGTCGACGTCGGCACCAAGCTGTTCGTCACGCCGAACGTGAAACGCGACGGCCACATCCAGCTGAAGATCCGCCCGGAGGTCAGCTCGACGGCGGACACCGTCACGACGACGGACGGCAACCGGATTCCCATCGTCCAGACGACCGAAGCGGAGACGAACGTGCTGGTCAAGAGCGGCACGACGGTGATCATCGGCGGACTGATCGAGACGAGTAAGAAGGGCACTGACAATCGCATGCCCGGCCTGGGCGACATTCCGTTCCTCGGCCTGCCGTTTAGGGGCACGACCCGTACGAACGACAAGTCCGAACTGGTGGTGTTCCTGACGCCGCAGATCATCATGCCGGACGGCTCGCCGTATTCCTGGTCAGCGGAAGAGGGCGCATCGTCGGGGTCGCCGTATGCGGTGACGCTGCCGGACCCTTCGATTCCGTCGGTCATGCTGCGGGATCCAGTGCCCGCCGGCTACCGGCAGACCGTCCGCCGGCGGCTGCAGGACGCCCTGAGCAGCCAGTTCCGGTCGGCAGGACTGTCCAAGGGCTCGGTGGTGGTCTCGTTTGTGTTAAACCGGGCGGGACAACTGGTCGGCGCGCACGATATCAGCAGTTCGCAGGGCGAGCCATTTCGAACGGCGGCCGAGCAGGCGCTGGCCAGCGCGCAGCCGTTCCCGCCGTTTCCCGCCGGCGCGGATGCCGACGAGGTGCGGTTCAAGCTCGCCGTCGACTACGCGCCGTAAAAAGTCGTTGCGCCCGTCGACCGCTGATGTTAAGCTGAGCGACATGTCACACGATGGATTGAAAGGCAAGTGGGCGTTGATCCTCGGAGCCTCCAGCGGCTTCGGCGGAAACACCGCGCGCCACCTGGCCAAGGCCGGCATGCACATCATCGGCGTCCATCTGGATCGCCGGGCCGCCATGGCCGGAGTGGAAGAGCTGATCAAGACCATTCAGGGGTGCGGCGTGCAGGCGCTGTTTTTCAACGTGAACGCCGCCGATCCGGTCAAGCGCCAGGAAGTACTTGATCAGGTCCAACCCAAGCTCGGCGGCTCGACCGTGACCGTGCTCATGCACTCGCTCGCCTTCGGCACGCTCAAACCGTACCTCACGCCCGACCCCAAAGATCAGCTGACCAAAGACCAGATGGAGATGACGCTCGACGTCATGGCCAACAGCCTGGTCTACTGGGTGCAGGACCTGGCCGCGCGCAAGCTGATCGGCAAGGGCTCGCGCGTCTTCGCCATGACCAGCTCCGGCGGCGCCCGCGTGTGGCCGAACTACGGCGCGGTCTCGGCGGCGAAAGCCGCATTGGAATCGCACGTGCGCCAGCTGGCCATGGAGTTGGCGCCCTACGGCGCGACGGCCAACTGCATCCGGGCCGGCGTGACGGATACGCCGGCGCTGCGCAAGATCCCCGGCAACGAGCAGATGATGGAATACGCCAAGCTGCGCAACCCCTACCACCGCCTGACGACGACGGAAGACGTGGCCCAGGCGATCGCGATCCTGGCCAACTCCGGGGCGGATTGGGTGACCGGCAACGTCATCGGCGCCGACGGGGGCGAAGACGTCGTCGGGTGAACGATTGATTGATGCGCGTCAAGCGGCTTGACGTTTTCGGCTTTAAATCCTTCGCCAAGAAAACCACGATCCATTTCGAGTCCGGCGTCACCGCCATCGTCGGCCCCAACGGCAGCGGCAAGAGCAACATCGTTGACGCCATCCGCTGGGTGCTCGGCGAGCACAACCCCCGCGACGTACGCGCTCCCCGCCTGGAAGACGTGATCTTCAACGGCACCGATACCACAGCCCCTCTGTCCATGGCCGAAGTCCGCCTGACCATCGCCAATGAGCAGGGGCTGCTGCCGATCTCCTTCACCGAAGTGGCCATCACCCGGCGCGTTTACCGGTCCGGCGAGTCTGAGTGCCTCATCAACGACAGCCCCTGCCGGCTGAAGGATATCCAGGAGCTGCTGCTGGGCACGGGGCTGGGCGGCGGCACCTACGCCATCATCGAGCAGGGCCATATCGACATGATCCTCTCCTCCAAGCCCGAGGAGCGCCGCGTCGTCTTTGAAGAGGCGAGCGGGGTGGCCAAGTACCTGGCCAAGAAGCAGGAGACGGTGCGCCGGCTTGACGAAACCGAGGAGCATCTCGTGCGCATCGCCGATATCATCGGCGAGGTCCGCCGCCAGGTCGGCGCCCTGGAGCGCGCGGCCAATAAGGCCCGCCAATACAAGGCGCAGTGGGAACAGCTCAAGCAGTCGGAGTTGCGCCTGGCGGTCGATGAGATGTCTTCCGGCGAGACGCGCGCCAAGGCGCTGGAGGAACAGCTCAGCACCCTGCAGGCGACGCGGGATGAGTTGGATGCCAAGAAGAACAGCTTCATGATCTCGCTTGAGGCGTGCAACGCCTCCGTGTCGGCGACGCAGGAACAGCTGCAGGCGCTGCGCACGAAGGTCATGGAGTGCGCAAGCGGCATTGAGCAGCACGCCAGCCAGGTGTCGCTGAAGACCCGGTGGATCGGCGAGATCACGCAGCAGGTGCAGAGCCTCGAACAGGAGGAGCAGCAGCTGCGCCAGCGGCTCGCACAGGTTGAGGAGCAGCTGGCCGGCGTGCGCGGCGGCTCGGGGGAGCTGCAAACCCAAGTCGGAGCGATCCAGGCGCAGGTCGCACAGGGCGGCGGGGAGCTGGCCACCCTCGAGGCGTCGATCGCCGCCGCGCTCAGCACGGTGCAAGAGGCGAAGACGCAGCTCTTCGCGGCGGTCTCCGACGCGTCCCATCAACGGAATCTCGTCAACGACAGCACTTCGAAGCTGCACAGCCTTGACGCGCAGCTGGCGCGCTACGATGAGCAGCAGGCTCAGCGGGCCGCCAAGCGGGACGACATCGACCGCCGCCACGGCGCATCGCTTCACGAGCGCGCAACTCTCCAGGCGCAGCACGAGGAGCTCACGCGGCGGGCCGCAGGGGCCCAGCAGCGGCTGGACGCCGCGACAGGCCGCCGCCATGAGTCGACCGGACGGGTGCACCAGCTGCAGGAGCAGGCGGCCGGGCAGCGGGCGCAGGTCAAGCTCTGCGAGGATCTCTGGCAGCGCTACGAAGGGTTTCCTGACACCGTGAAGCTGCTCATGAGCCATTCGATCGATGGGCTGATCGGCCCGCTCGTCGACCTGGTCCAGGCGCTGCCTGGCCATGAAGGAATCGTGGAGGCTGCACTGGGGCCGCTCTCCGAGGCGCTCGTCGTGCGCGACCGCATCGCCCTGGCACGCTGCCGCGAGGTGCTGACCGCCGAGCAGCTGGACGGCTGCCGGTTTCTGGTGCTCTCGGACTGTCCCTCAGCGCCGGTGGCGGTGGAGCGGCCCGTGCAGCAGGAGGGCGTGGCAGGAGCGGTGAAGCAGTACGTGCGCACGACACCGGCCTACCAGCCGATGCTCGACTGGCTGCTGAACGATTCCTGGGTGGTGGATGATATTCAACGCTTGCTCAACGACCGTTTTGTGCCGCAGAGCCGCCTCGTCAGCCCGCGGGGAGATCGATGGGACCGCCGGTCGTGGCGGTTGACCGGTGCCGCTTCCGGCAGCCGCAGCCGCTTGGGCCGCAAGCAGCGGTGGGAGCAGGCGCAGGCCGGCCTGCAGACGCTCGAGCAGGAAGCGGCTCGCGTCGCTGCCCAGGCGAACGAGGCTGAGCAGGAGTGGCAGCGCGCGCTCGGCGAGCAGGAATCGGTGAGAGGACAGTTGGGGCAGCTGACCCCCAATCTCCAGAAGCTGGACGTCGTCATCGCGCAGCTGGCCCAGGAGCAGCAGCGCCTCGAGGAAGATGCGCGCGCCAGCGAGTTGGAGGCACAGGAGAGTTTGGCGCGGAAAGAGGAGCTGCGGGTCGCGCTGGGGCAGGCGCAGCGGACGGCCGCCGATGCCGAAACGCGCCAGCAGGCGCTGGACCGCGCGCTCGCCGATGCGCAAGCCGCCCGGGAAAGCTCCGAGCAGCGCCGCCAAGAGCTCATCGTGGCGAAGGCGCAGGTCGAGACGGCGCTGCAATCGCTGACTGATCGCCTGCAGGCGCTTGAGCGGCGCACGCAGGAGCTGGAGTCTGACCGCGCCCATCTGGCGCAACAGCTCGAGGTCAAACACCGGCAGCGGAGCGAGGCGCTCGCCCGCTCGTCGGAATTGATCGCCCAGGTTAGCGACCACGAGCAACGCGGACGCCAATTGACGGACGACCGGATCCTGCTTGAGTCCGAGGTGGAGCGGGTCAACGGCGCGCTGCGCGAGGAAGAGGGCAGGCGGGACCAGGTGCTGCCCCACCTGCTGGCCGCCGAGCAGCAGCTCTCCGCGTTGGCGCGGCAGATTCAGGAGCAGTCGCAGCAGCTCTCCGAGCGGACGTTCCGTCGCGCGCGGCTGGTGGAGCGGCTCTGGGAGCTGTACCAGGTCGACGAGACCGCCATCCAGGCGGAGCTGCACGCCGAGATCTCCCCGCTGACCGACGAGCAGCGCACGACGATGACCGAACAGGTGCAGAAGCTGCGCGCCAAGCTCGAGGGCATCGGGCCGGTCAGCCTCGGGTCGGTGGACGAATACGATGAGCTCAAGCGTCGCCTGGAGTTTCTGCAGACGCAGCAGCAGGACCTGACACAGGCGCGCGACGACCTCAAAGCCTCGATCACCCAGATCAACCGCACCGCGCGCGCCCAGTTTCGCGAGACCTTCGAGCGGATCAGGCAGGAGTTCCAGCACTACTATGCGCGCCTCTTCAGCGGCGGGGAAGCCAACCTCATGCTCATGGATGAGGAAGACGTCCTGGAGTGCGGCATCGATATCGTCGCCCGCCCGCCCGGGAAGCGGCTGCAGAGCATCAGCCTCCTCTCCGGCGGTGAGCGCGCGCTGACCGCCGTGGCCCTCCTGTTCGCGCTCTTCAAGGTCCGGCCCTCGCCGTTTTGCATTTTGGATGAGATCGACGCTCCGCTCGACGAGGCCAACGTCGACCGGTTCACCCGGGTGCTGGAGGAGTTCCTCGCGCTCTCCCAGTTCATCCTCATCACGCACAACAAGAAGACGATCACCAAGGCAGACTCCATCTATGGCGTGACGATGGAGGAGGCCGGCATCTCCAAGATCCTCTCCGCCAAACTCACCAAGAGCCCCGCCGCGCCCGCCCCGGCGATCGCCACAGGCGGGCCGGGGCCCGCAACTCCTGCTCCCGTCGCCGCTTAGCGCGGCCTCGGGTTGACCCTCGACATTGGAGAGGCTATACTACCTTCCCACATGAGCGACCCCACCTTTCATTCCATTCCAGAGGTGCTGGAGGAGATCCGCGAAGGCCGCATGGTCATCGTGGTCGACGACGGCGACCGGGAGAACGAGGGCGACCTCGTCATGGCCGCCGCGTTCACCACGCCCGAGCACGTGAACTTCATGGCCCGCTATGGGCGGGGGATCGTCTGCGTGCCGATGGAGGGGCGGGCGCTGGATGCTCTGGGACTCCATCCGATGGTGAGCCCCTCGGAGGATCCTATGAAGACCGCCTGGACGATCTCGGTCGACGCCAAACGGGGCGTGACGACCGGCATCTCCGCGCATGACCGGGCCCATACCATCCAGGTGCTCCTCAATCCGGCTTCGACGGCGGGCGACCTCAGCCGCCCGGGCCATGTCTTCCCCCTGCGCGCCAAGGAGGGAGGCGTGCTGCGCCGGGCCGGCCATACCGAGGCGGCGATCGACTTGGCACGGCTGGCCGGAGTCACACCCGCCGGGGTGATCTGCGAGATCATGCAGGACGACGGCACGATGGCCCGGGTGCCTGACCTGTTTGCGTTCGCCGCGCAACACGAGCTGAAGATTTGCACGATCGCCAGCCTGATCGAGTACCGGCGGCGGTTCGAAAAGCTGGTCAAACGGGTCGTGGTCACCAAGCTGCCGACCGAAGCGGGGGAATTCGACCTCGTGCTGTATCAGACGAGCGTCGATGATCTGCAGCACGCCGCCCTGGTCAAGGGCGCGGTCGGTGACGGCGAGCCAGTCCTCGTCCGGGTGCATTCCCGGTGCTTGACTGGCGACGTCTTTGGCAGCCTCCGGTGCGACTGCGGGCCGCAGCTGCGCCGGGCGATGGACACGATCGCCGAGGCGGGGCGCGGCGTCATTCTCTATATCAATCAGGAGGGGCGGGGCATCGGCCTCGCCAATAAGGTGAAGGCGTACGCGCTGCAGGATCAGGGGATGGATACGGTCGAGGCGAACGAAGCGCTCGGGTTCGGCGCCGACCTGCGCGACTATGGCATCGGAGCGCAGATCCTCGTGGATCTCGGCCTCAAGGACCTACGGTTGCTCACGAACAACCCGCGGAAGATCGTCGGATTGGAAGGGTATGGCCTGCGGGTGGTCGAACGGGTGCCGATCGAAGTCGCCCCGCGCCCCGAGAACGCCAAGTATCTCGAAACGAAGCGAGAAAAGCTCGGCCATCTCCTCGATGCCGAGCCGAAGTAAGCCCCGTTCCTCGCGGCGGTTTGTCATTCTGGCCGCGGAATTCCACCGCCCCCTTGCCGAAGCGCTGGTGCAAGGCGCTTCGGGTGTGCTGCGACGCCACGGGGTCGCCCGCGAAGCGATCCGCGTCCTCTGGGTGCCTGGGGCGTTTGAGCTGCCGGTGGTGGCCGCGCGCATGGCGGCCGGCCGTCCGAAGCCCGAGGCGATCATCGCGGTAGGCGCTCTGATTCGGGGAGACACGATCCAGTACGAAGTCCTCGCGCATGCGGTCGCACAAGGGTTGTCCGAGGTGGCGGTGCGCGCGCGGATCCCGGTGACGTTCGGCATCGTCGTCGCGCAGACGCTGGCGCAGGCCCGCGCCCGCGCCGGCGGGCGGATGGGCAATCGGGGAGCCGAGGCCGCGCACGCCGCGCTTGCCGTCCTCAATCTCTTTGACCGGGTGCGCCATGCGTAAACGAAGCCAATCGCGCGAATACGCGCTGCAAATGTTGTACCAGGCCGATATCCGCCGCGCCGATCCGGCCCAAGTGTTGGGCGAGTTTTGGCAGACGGAGGGTGAAGAGGCGGCCGATCCCGAGGTGCAGCCGTTCGCCAATCAGCTGTTTACCGGGACGCTCGAGCGGCTCGCCGAGATCGATCCGCTGATCGCCAAGCACGCCGATAACTGGGATCTCAAGCGCATGGCGGTGATCGACCGCAACATTCTGCGCTTGGGCGTCTTCGAGCTCCTGTATTTGGAGGATGTGCCGCCCAAGGTGTGCATCAACGAGGCCATCGAGCTGGCCAAGCGGTTCGGGGACGCGGAGTCCGGCAAGTTCATCAACGGGATCCTGGACGCGATTCACAAGGCCCATGCCAGAACGCACAGCTGACCTGCATCTGCACACGACCTACTCCGACGGCACCGACCGTCCGGAGCGCGTCGTGGAGCTTGCCCACCAGGCGGGCCTCTCGGCGATGGCGATCACCGATCACGACAACACGGATGCGCTGGCCATCGCGGAGCCGGTGGCGCGCCGGTACGGCATTGAGCTGATTCCCGGAATCGAGATGTCGGCCAGCAGCAGCGGGCTCGAGGTCCATCTGCTCGGGTTCTTCCTGGATCTGGCCAACCCCGCACTCATCCAACACCTGGCGACGCAAAAAGCGCGCCGCGTGGAACGGGTACACGAAATGGTCAAGCGGCTGCAGCAAGCTGGCCTGCAGCTGGAGCCCGAGGAGGTCTTCGCCTTCGCCGGCGAGGGCACCGTGGGGCGGCCGCACGTCGCGCGCGCGCTCCAGAAGCGGGGCTACGTCTCGAACACCGCCGAGGCGTTCACGAAATATCTCGGGCCGAACAACCCCGGCTTCGTCCCCGGCTCACCGCTGTCGCCGGCCACCGTTATCGGGGTCATCCGAGAGGCGGGCGGCGTCCCGGTGCTTGCCCACCCCATCTACCTCAAGCGCGATCCGCTCATCGAGCAGTTCATGCGGGAAGGGCTGGTGGGGCTGGAGGCGTACCATTCCGGCCATCCGCCCGAGACGGTCCGCCACTATGAAGCCCTGGCGGATCGGCTCGGCCTGCTCAAGACCGGGGGCAGCGACTATCACGGCACGACCAAGGAAGGGCTGCCCGTCGGCTCGGTCAAAGTCCCCTACGCGCTCGTCGACGCGCTTCGAGCATGGAACGCCGCGCAAGGCCGCTGAATGGGCGGGATGCGGGCTACATGCGCCGGGCGTTGCGGCTGGCGCGCCGCGCGCTCGGCGGCACCTCGCCCAATCCACTTGTCGGCGCGGTAATCGTCCGGGGCCGGCGCATCGTCGGCGAGGGCTTTCACCGGCGGGCCGGCTTGCCCCATGCGGAAGTCGAAGCGCTTCGCCGGGCGGGCGCGGCGGCCCGTGGGGCCACCCTGTACGTCACGCTTGAGCCGTGCAATCACACCGGACGCACCCCCCCGTGTTGCGACGCCATCCTGGCTGCAGGCATTTCCCGTGTCGTGGCGGCGGTTGCCGACCCGAATCCCCGAACCAACGGGCGCGGGATCAAGCGATTGCGCCGCGCCGGCATCCGGCTGACGGTCGGTGTGCTGGAAGCGGAGGCGCGTGAGCTCAATGCCCCATTTTTTAAATCCATGAGGACTGGCCTGCCATGGGTCGTGGCCAAGATCGCTCAAAGCCTTGACGGCAAGATCGCCACCTCGACGGGCGCCTCGCAGTGGATCACCTCGCCGGCCGCCAGGCGGCTTGGGCATCAATGGCGCGCCCGCATGGATGCGGTGCTCGTTGGCGTCAACACGGTACTGAAGGACGACCCGCTTCTGACGGTCAGGGCTGCCAGGCGCCGCGCCGGCCGCCCGCTGAAAGTGATTGTGGATAGCCGGTTACGCACCCCGCCTACCGCCCGGTGCCTGTCCTCGGCCTCGCCGGCTCCGACGCTGATCGCCACAACGGCCGGGTCGAAGACGCGCCGCGCCGCTCTGGCCCGGAGGGGCGCGGAGATGGTCAGGCTTCCGCCGCAACGCGGACGCGTGCCGCTGCGACGGCTGTTCCGCCTACTGGCGGAACGCGGAGTGCAGTCGGTGCTGATCGAAGGCGGAGGGGAAGTGCTCGCCAGCGCCGTGGAGGAACGGCTGGTCGACGGGGTGGTCTGGTGCATCGCCCCGATCCTGATCGGAGGGCGGGCCGCGCCCACATCGCTCGGAGGGCAGGGGATTCGCCGCCTCAGTGACGCGGCGCGCGTGGAGGCCGTGACGCTGCGCCGGTTAGGAACGGATCTGTGTCTTGAGGGAAGGCTGGTCTACCGATAAATGTTTACCGGCATCGTTCAAGAAATGGGAACGGTTTCGCGCATCCAGCGCGCCAACGGGGTGGTGCGCCTGACGGTGGATGCGCCCAAGACCGCCGCCACGGTCCATCCGCTGGAGAGTGTCGCGGTCAACGGGGTGTGCCTGAGCGTGGTGGCGCGCCGGAGCACCTCGCTTGCGTTTGAGATGATCGCTGAGACGCAGCGCCTGACCACGCTCGGCGCGCTGCGCGCCGGCGAGCGGGTGAACCTAGAACCGAGCCTGCGCCTATCGGACCGGCTCAACGGCCATCTGGTGTTTGGGCATGTGGACGGCATCGGCACGGTCACGGCGCGCCGGCAGCTCTCCGGAGAAACGGTGCTGCAGATCGCCGTTCCGCGCCGGCTGGGGTCCTACCTGGTCTCCAAGGGGCCGGTGACGCTTGACGGGATCAGCCTGACGGTCGGGCGTGTTCCGACCGCTTCGAGTTTTACGGTGCATCTCATTCCTGAGACGCTGCGTCAGACGACGCTGGCAGGGCGACACGCAGGAGCGCGCGTGAATGTCGAAGTGGACTACTTCGCCAAGCTCTGGAGCAAGTGGTCGAAGGCCTCGTGATAGCGCCCGTAGTCCCGCGCGTCCGCGCTGTAGATGAATTCGAACAGCCGGTTCCCTTCAGCCATGAGGATGGTGTGGGTCTGGACCTCGGTCGGCGTTGAGCCGTGCGAGCCGCCTTGCGGCAGGCGCATGTCGACGCGGAACTCCAGCTCGGTCCCGGTCAACCCCAGCAGGCGAGTCGGTTGATCCCGCACGATTTCCAGGCGTCCGGAATGGCCATGCTGCGCGCGGCGCCGTTGCACCAATTCCTCGAGGTTCTCGTATTGTCCGCCCGCCGTCTTGGTGGGCATGATCCGAACCGTGAGCCCCGCGTTGTACGTATCCAGCGCATTGCGCGGCCCCAGCACAATGACCTGCTGATAGGGCGATCCCTGGCCCTCCTCCTCACCCGCCATCCAGTTGCTGGGATATTCAAATCGAAACGGCAAGGAGAGCTTCTTCGGCCGGAACGGGCTGAATGAGGCGATCTCCCGGCTGGGGGCGGCTGTGGCGGCCCGGGGCAGATCCGGCGCAGGGACCGGCGGGTCGGTCGGTGAATGGCGGGAGCCCGAGCGCTGCTGTGTCATCCACACCCCCAGGATGGCGATCATGAGCAAGACGATCACGAGCCGGCGGCGGTTCATGTGCAGCTCCCCTGGTTAAAAAACGGGCAGTTGGCCGGAATGCCGCGCGTCTGGGTAATGTACGCGTTGTGCGCGGCGATGTCCACGCTGCCGTCCGGAAACAGAAAAGCATTGGCACGCTCATCCACATCGCTGTGATCCGATGTCAGCACGATCGTTCCTGATCCGTCCCGCCGCAGGCTGTCCCAGACGAGCGTCTCAGTAATATAGGCAGGACCTTCCACATCTTCCAGCCATAGAACGCTTTCATCCGTGAAGTCGAGGAATAAACCGGCAAACACCTGGCGGATGTGCTCGGCCTCGTGGGCCATGACGGTGGCCACCTCGGTCGTGGTCCAGCCGCAGTCCACCAGCTTCGAGTTCAACTTGATCTCTGAGACGCCCGGTTGCGGCAGCCACCAGCTGCCGGTGGGACCGATCGTGCCCCCAATGCCGGAGGTGCAGTCGGCCGTAAATGGCAGCTCGACAAACACCAGTTGGATCTCCTGATCGGTGATGAATTGCGCCAACTCCTGGGCCAGGTCTCCGTCGTCGGCCAGGATGCCGAACGTCTCATCCATAAAGGCGTCCAGGGCTGGATCGTCGGGATCCGGTGCAGGAGCAGGGGCTGGCTCGGGTTGGGGTTGTGGCGGCGGGGCGGCTCCATCTCCTCCGTTATCTCCTCCTGATGAGTCTGAGCCGCTGCCGCCGCTAGAAGAGTCTCCGCCACCACCGCCGGAAGACCCTCCGCCACCACCGCCCCCTCCGGATGAGCCTCCCGATCCGATACCGGCAGCGCCTCCTCCCCCGCCACTGCCAGAGGAACCTCCCGGGTTGGGCGTGCTTGGCCAGTGCCAGGCGACCTGGCCCTTGTTGGTCATGCTCACCCGAAGCGGCGCCGACTCTCCAGGGATGGACTCGCGGCCGGTCGCCGTAATGAGGAAGCTGTCGGCGTCCGGTTGAGTGACGGCGTAGTCGAAGTGCCGGCCGGTCAAGTCAAGGTCGAGCTCAGCCTTAAGGGCGGGCAAGTCGATGGCCTCAACGAAAGTGCCATGCTGCGCGTGATGGGCGAGCTCGGCTGCGCGAATGGCGCCGAGGTCTCGGACCGCCTCGACCGACTTGGCCTTCTCGACGGCTCGGAAGTACCGCGGGAACGCCAAGGCGGAGAGGACGCCGAGAATCGCGACAACGACGAGCAATTGGATAAGCGTAAACGCGCGGATCCGTTTAAGGGGCATCGATCAGCTCAAGGTTATGGAGCGCTGGGGCGAAGGCCGGCTCGATCGCCAGCGCGTCCTCCCAGGCGTGGCGCGCGTCCTCCCAGCGATGTTGGGCAGCAGCCAGCACGCCGAGATTCGACGCGGTGCGGGCGTCTCGGGGTGCTAGCGTCCGGGCGCGCGTCAGCGCCTCGGCCGCCTCTTGAAGCGCGCCGATGCGGATGTGGGCAAGCCCCAGGCCGTTCCAGGCCATGACGTCATCAGGCGTCCGCGCAAGGATCCGCTTGAAGTTGTGGATGGCGAGCTCCGGCGCGTCCGTGCGCAACTCGAGGACACCCAGCACGTAGCGGGCATCCCGGTCATCGGGGGCGAACAGGAGCAGGTCAGGCAGCGCGCGCTGCGCAGCCGCCAGCTGGTCGAGGCGAATGAGCGCGCGGATGCGATGACGGAGATATTTCGAACGGGTCGGCTCAAGCAAGGCGGCCGTCGTGTACAACGCGTACGCCGCTTCCACCCGGCCAGCCCGATCATGGAGCTGCCCTAGCGCGTCATACGCATCGGCCAGGCCGGGGAGCAGATGAAGCGCGTACGAGAGCGCGTCCTGGGCATGGGCCGGCTCACCGGTGAGCGCATACAGGCAGCCGACGTCATACCAGAGCGATCCGTTGTCGGGAGCCAGTTCAACCGCGCGAACATAGGCGCTCAACGCTTCCGGAAAGCGGCCGGACTGGTAGGCTTGCCAGCCTTGTTCCAGCACCTCGCTCGCGGCGGATCGGACGGCCTGCGTGCCGGCACCCGCCGCCGGAGCGCCGCTGATAACTATCACTGTCACCAGTAGTTGCAGGGATTTCATCGAGTGGGTATGTGCGTCAAGTATACCATGCGTTTCTTGGATTCACTCCAGCTTTATGATACACTGTCGACCCAATCACCGATGACCACCGCATATTTTCCTCCGGGGCGTGGCTCAGCTTGGCTAGAGCGCGTGGTTCGGGACCACGAGGTCGCAGGTTCAAATCCTGCCGCCCCGATTCTCCGAGTGGCGATAAGATCCGAAGGGGGCTGATGAAGCCCTCTTCAAGGGTCAACAAGCGCGTGCATGTCTTTTATGTGGGCCGCGTGCAGGGCGTCGGCTTCCGGCTGACGGCGGAAGAGATGGCCCAGGCGCTGGGCGTGGTCGGTTGGGTGAAAAATCTTCGGGATGGGCGCGTCGAGCTCATCGCCGAGGCGGATGAGGCCACCCTGGGCCGCTTTCTGGAGGCCATCCGGACCGGTCCGATGAAAAACTTCATCCAGCAGACCGAAATTTCCTGGAGCAACGCCTCCGAGACGTTCGACGAGTTTGAAATTCGCTACTATTAACCGCCGACCCTCCCCTCAGCCCAAGTCTCGTCGGAGCGATCGCGAGACGGCCCAGCGCCTTGAGCGGTTGCGCGAGACGATCCGGTATCACGACCACCGGTACTACGTCCTCAACCAGCCGGAGGTCTCTGATGCCGAGTATGACCGCCTGCTGCGCGAGCTGACCGCTCTGGAGGCGCAGGCGCCGCATCTCGTGACGCTGGATTCTCCCACGCAGCGCGTCGGCGGCATTCCCGATAACGCCTTTCGTCCAGTCCGCCATGCCGCGCCGATGGTCTCCCTGGACAATGCCTTCACGGAAGAGGAGGTCGTCGCCTGGCACCAGCGGGTGATGAAGGGATTGCCGGGGGCGCAACCGACCTACACGGTGGAGTTGAAGATCGACGGCGTCAGCCTCGCGCTCACGTATGATCGCGGCCGGCTGCGCCGCGCGGCCACGCGCGGGGACGGCAGTACCGGAGAGGATGTCACGGCGAATGCCAAGACGATTCGGGCGATCGCCTTGCGGCTGCAGGGCCGCGCACCCGCGCGCCTTGAAGTGCGCGGGGAGGTGTACATGAACCGCGACGCCTTCGCCGCCTACAACGCGGCGGCCGGCCGGCGCGGCGAAGAGCTGTTCGCCAATCCCCGCAACGCAGCCGCCGGCAGCCTCAGGCAGAAAGATCCGCAGGTGACCGCCAAGCGCCCGCTGCGGTTTTTCGCGCACTCCTACGGGATGGTGGAGGGCGCGCGGTTTGCGACGCACTGGGAGTTTCTCCAGGCGTGCGTCCGTTTCGGCTTGCCGGTGACCGAGCGGGCCGCGCGCTGCGGCTCCTTTGAGGAAGCGCTGGAGCGGTGCCGGGCGCTTGAACGGCTGCGGGATCAGTTGGCCTATGAAGCGGACGGAGTCGTCGTCAAAGTGAACGAACGGGTCTTCCAGGACCGGTTGGGCATGACGCACCGCTCGCCGCGCTGGGCAATCGCCTACAAGTTTCCCGCCCACCAGGCCACGACGCAGATTCTCGACGTGCAACCTTCCATCGGCCGCACCGGCGTCATCACGCCGGTGGCGGTGCTGAAGCCCGTTGAGTGCGCCGGCGTGACGATTTCGCACGCGACCCTGCACAACTATGACGAGGTCGAGCGGCTGGGGGTCAAGCGCGGCGATTGGGTGGTGATCCAGCGGGCCGGCGACGTCATCCCGCAGGTGGTCAAGGTCATCGAGGGCCGTCGGACCGGGAACGAGCGGTCGGTGAAGCCGCCGACCCATTGCCCGGAATGCCGCGGCACGGTGGCGCGGGAGAAAGAGGAGGACGTGGCGTATCGCTGCATCAATCCCTCCTGTCCGGCGCAGCTGGCGCGCGAGCTGCTGCATTTCGGCAGCCGCGAAGCGATGGACATCGAGGGGATGGGCGAGGCGGTGGTGGAGCAGCTCGTCGCTCGCGGCGCGGTCTGCGACGTGGCCCAGCTCTACGCGTTGACCGGACAGGACCTGCTCGGCCTTGAGCTGTTCGCCGAGAAAAAGGCGCAGAATCTCCTGGAGGCGATCGAAGCCAGCAAGCGGCGCGGACTGGCAAGACTGCTCTACGGGTTGGGCATCCGTCATGTCGGGGAGAAGAGCGCCCTTGATCTGGCGTCCCACTTCGGCTCCATGGATCGCCTGATGGCCGCCGATGCCGAGGCGCTCCAACGGGTGCCGGGTGTGGGGCCGGTCATGGCCGAGGCGATCGCGCAGTTCTTCGGCCAGCCGGAGGCGAAGACGCTGATTGCGCGGCTCAAGGATGCCGGCGTGAAGATGACCGAGCCAACACCCAGCGGACCGCAGCCGCTGCGCGGCCAGACCTTCGTCTTTACCGGCGGGCTCTCGCGCCTGACGCGGCCGCAGGCCGAGGCGCTGGTGCGTCGGTTCGGCGGATCAGCGTCGTCATCCGTCAGTCGCGAGACGACGTACGTCGTGGCCGGCGCCTCGTCCGGTTCAAAGCTGGCCAAGGCCAGGCAGCTCGGCGTGACGGTGCTCAGCGAACAGGAGTTTCTTGCCTTGATGCCAACCCAGGGAGCGTCATGATCATGCGGCGATCCACCAAGACTCTGAGCGTGGCGTGCGGCCTGCTGCTGTGCGCGGCACTCACCGGCTGCGAATCGTTTCAGCGCAAGTTCACGCGGAAGAAGCGCGCCCAGCCGGCCCCCACCCCGATCATCAACTTTCAGGATTACACGCGGACGATGACGCCGCTCGACCGCTACCGGAAGCACTATCTCATGTTCGATTACTGGAACCAGGAGCTGCTCAATGCGCTCCAGAGCCCTCCGCTGAACGCCAAGCGGTACAAGCTAGCGTCGAGAGAATCGCTGAGCGAGCTGCGGACGCTGCGCGACCTCGTCATCGACGAGCTGGGGCAACAGTTCGCGCCATTCATCGACGAGCGCGCGAAGATCGATCAGCAGCTTCAGCGCGGGAATGTGAGCACCTCGCAGATCGGCGCCACGAGTCGGATGCTGGAAACGCAGGCGCGCGCCATCAATCGGCACTTCTTCTGGCGCGTCGTGGAGGAGCAGCTCAAGCCGCAGGGTGCGGGAGATGCGCCAGCACCTTGAGGCGTTCCTCGCCTATCTGGAATTGGAACGCGGCCTCAGCGCGACCACGCGGGCCAGCTATCAGCATGACCTCGCCCTCTTCGAGACGTTCCTGCGACAGCGGAAGCTCGAGGCCCTGGAGCGCGTGCAGCCGGTCCACGTGCGGGAGTTCCTGCAGTCGCTGCGGGCCACCCGCTCGCCCGCGACGGTGGCCCGCAAGCTCTCCGCGGTCAAAGGGCTGTTCAAGTTTCTCGAAGGGCAGCGGGTGATCGATCGCAGCCCGACCGTCTTCATCGACGCCCCGCGGCTCTGGCAACGGCTGCCGGCGACCCTGAACCGGGAGGAGGTGCAGCGGCTGCTCGCCAGCGTCCAGCGCGAAGGGCTTGGCCTGCGCGACCTGGCGATGCTGGAGCTGCTCTACGGGGCCGGCCTGCGCGTGTCGGAGCTGGTGTCGCTTGAGCTGGGCAGCTGCAACCTCGAAGCCGGATTCGTGCGGTGCATCGGCAAGGGCAACAAGGAACGGATCGTCCCGCTGGGACGGATCGCCTCCCAGGCGCTGGTCCGCTACCTCAAGGACGAACGGCCGGTGCTGACGGCAAAGCGGCCCGGCACTACCGCGCTCTTCGTGAACCGGCGCGGCGTGCGCTTGACGCGGCAGCGCGTGTGGCAGCTGCTGCGCCGGTACGCGAAAGCCGGGCTGATCACCAAGCCGATGAGCCCGCACACGCTGCGCCACTCCTTCGCGACGCATTTGCTGGAGGGCGGGGCGGACCTACGGACTGTTCAGGAGCTCCTGGGGCATGCCAATATCAGCACGACGCAGCGGTACACGCACGTTGACCGCTCCCGGCTGAAAGCCGTCCATGAAAAGTTCCATCCGCGGCCCTGACGCGATGACCGTCACGGTTCCTGCATCCGTGCGCCCGCTGCTGATACGGGTGGGGCGCCTGGCCGACCGGCGCGGCGTGCGCGCGTATGCCGTCGGGGGCTGCGTCCGGGACTGGCTGCTGGGCCGCGCGGCCACGCCGGATCTCGACGTCACCGTCGAGGGCGACGGCCTCGGCCTGGCGCGGCAGGTCGGAAGCGAGCTGGACCACCCGGTGACCGTGCACCAGCAGTTCGGCACCGCGACCATTGGCACCCGTTCGGTTCGGCTGGATCTCGCGACCTGCCGGCACGAAACCTATGCCAAGCCCGGGGCCTATCCGCGCGTGGCTGCCGGATCGCTCCGCGAGGATCTGTTCCGCAGGGATTTCACGATCAACGCCATGGCCGTGGCGTTGAAGCCGGAGGGCTTCGGCGCGCTCATCGATCCCTACGGGGGCCGGCGCGATCTGCAGCGTCGCGCGCTGCGGATCCTGCACGCCAACAGTTTTCTGGATGATCCCAGCCGCATCCTGCGCGGGATCAGGTTCCTCCTCCGGTTCGGGCTGCGGTGGGAGCGCGGCACAGAAGCGGCGTTGCGGGATGCCGTCGCAGCCGGGGCGCTCGGATGGCTCAATGCCGGCCGATGGGAAAAAGAGCTGGTGCGCATGTGCGAGGAGCCGGATCCTCGGGCCTGCTTCCGTCAGCTGGCGGTGCTCTTGGAGCGGACGAACGGGCGTCATGGTCGTCGGGCTGCTGCAGCTTGACCTGCATCTGCCGCTGGCGCAGTCGCTCAAGGACAAGCGCTCGGTCCTGAAGCGGTTGAAGGATCAGCTGCGGGGGCGGTTCAACATCTCCGTCGCCGAGATCGAGCCGAACGAACAGTGGCAGCGGGCGACGGTGGGCGTGGCGATGATCGCGGAGGAGCGGTCCTACGCCCAGGGCGTGCTGCGGCAAGTGGCGGAATGGGTCGAGTCGACCCGGTTGGTCAACGTGATTCAAACCGACGAGGAGTACCTGTGAGCGATGGAGACGACACGCACGGAGCGGCTCGCGCAGCAATTTCAGCAGGAGATCGCCACGATTTTGCTTCAGGAGCTGAAGGATCCGCGTCTGGGGTTTGTGACCATTACGCGGGTGGAGCTGACGAGGGATCTCAGCCGCGCGATGGTGTGCTTCAGCTGCCTGGGCAGCCAGGAGGAGCGGGAGCGGTCCCAGCGCGCGCTGGATCGCTCGGCCGGGTTCATCCGCGGCTTGATCAAGAAACGGTTCCGGCTGAAAGTGATTCCCGAAATCGTCTTTCGCTACGATGAATCCATCGCAGAATCGATCGCGCTCTCCGAAGTGTTCGATCGGCTCAAGCAGCGGCCCGATGCCTGATGGGATGCTGTTGATCCACAAGCCGTCCGGGATGACGTCCCATGATGTGGTCGACGCCGTCCGTCGGAAACTCGGCATCCGTCGGGTGGGCCACACCGGCACGCTCGATCCCATGGCCGAGGGATTGCTCATTGTGCTAGTGGGCGCGGCGACGAAGCAGCAGCAGGCGTTTCAGCGGCATGAGAAGCGGTACGAAGCCACCCTGCAGCTCGGCGTCCAAACGGACACCGGCGATCGGACCGGAGCCGTGATCCACACCGCGCCGGTTCCCGAGCTGGAGCGCGGCCGCCTCACCCAACTTCTGGCCTCATTTGAAGGCTCGCTGTCGCAGACCCCGCCCGCCTACAGCGCCGTCAAGGTGCGCGGCCGGCCCGCCTACTGGTGGGCCCGCCGGCAACAGTCCGTGACGCTTTCCGCCAGGACCATCCAGCTGTCCGCATGCTCGCTGCTCGCGTGCGAGCGGGAGACGATCACGTTTCGCGTCGACTGCTCGGCCGGGACCTATATCAGGACGTTGGGTGAATCGATCGCCGAACGGCTGGGGACGGTGGGGCATCTGACCCGGCTGGTGCGCCTGGGCATCGGCGCGTGGACGCTGGAGGAGGCGAAGCCGCTCGCGCGGCTCCTCGAAGCCACGCCAGAGACCGTCGCCGCCGACCTGCGGCCCCTCGGTCCGATCCGGCCGGCAGCATGACGCGGGTCCTGCGGGGCCTTAGCGCGGTGGCGCGCCCGCCGCGGCGCGCGGTGGTCACCGTCGGCATGTTCGACGGTGTCCACCTGGCGCACCGGCGGCTCGTCACGACGGCGATCCGGTTGGCGAAGCGGACCGCGGCCACCAGCGTCGTCGTCACGTTCGATCCCGACCCGAAGCGCGTCCTCGACCCGCGGCACGCGCCTCCCGCGCTCATGCCGCTGGACCGCCGGGTCCAACACCTGGCCGCGCTGGGCGTGGACTGGATCGTGATCCTGCGGTTCACTCACGCGTTTTCCCGGATCAGCGCCGAGCGGTTTGTGCGCACGGTGCTGGCCCGCCGGCTCCACGCGGCCTGGCTCGTGGTCGGAGAGGACTTCACCTTCGGCCACCAGCGGCAAGGTGATCTCCCGCTCCTGCGAACGCTCGGCGACGAGGTGGGCGTGCGGCTGCGCGTGCTGCGCCATGTGCGGCGCCAGGGGGCGCCGATCTCCAGTTCCCGCATCCGCCGCGTGATCGCCGACGGCGAGCTGGGAGAGGCCAAGCGGCTGCTGGGCCGTCCACCCGAGCTGTATGGGATCGTGGTGCGCGGCCTCGGCCGCGGACGCCGGTTCGGCGTGCCGACAGTAAATATTCGGATTGATGCTGGGCTGTTGCCGCCGCACGGCGTCTATGCGGTGCGGCTCTCCGTGCCTGGCCGTCGTCGCGCCTGGGGCGGGGTGATGAACCTGGGTGTCCGGCCGACATTCGGCGGAGGCCCGGTCGTGTGCGAAGTGCATCTCCTCGGATTTTCCGGCGCGCTCAATGGGCATGCGGTCGTCGTGTCGCTGCTGGCAAGGCTCAGAGATGAACGGTGCTTTGCCAGCCCCCAGGCGCTCTACCACCAGGTCCGGCGCGACATCCGCAGAGCCGGATGGCTCCTTTCCCGCCAGCCAACTCGCCTCGCTCAAGCCGCCCCAGCGTGATCGCCTCAAACGTGTCGTATCCGATTCTCCAGTCGTTGGATGGCGTAATTTTGCGTAACAAATGATGCTTTTTACCTTGACAGTCATGTGGGGCGCAAGGTATAGTTTGGACGTTGTTGTGGCAGGAAGTGGTGGAAAGTGGATGGTCACGCCGAACGCCGAGATGAGCAGCCATGTTTTACGGCGAGCACGAACATACCATCGATCGCAAAGGCCGTCTGATTATCCCCGCCAAATTCCGTCAGGCCCTCAAGGAACAGAATGTGAAAACGCTGTTTCTGACCCGCGGCTTGGACGGCTGTTTGTTTCTCTTTCCCGAATCGGAATGGCGCATGGCCGAGAACAAGTTCAAGCAGGTGTCGTTTACCAAGGGAGAAGGGCGCAAGTTCAACCGGCTGTTTTTTTCCGGAGCGGCGGAGCTGGCGGTCGACGGGCTGGGGCGGCTGCTGGTGCCCAAAAACCTGAAAGAGTTCGCGGAGATTAAGCAGGACGTGGTCATCGTGGGCGTCTCAAACCGGATGGAAGTGTGGGCGAAAGAGAAGTGGCAGGCGTTCTATGACAGCTCGCGGCAGAGCTTTGAAGAGGTCGCCGAGCGGGTCATGTTGGAATAGCAGGGAGGCATGGTCGGCCAACTTGAGGCGCGCCCCATGACGGAGCCGGCGGCCGGCTGGCACCAGCCGGTGCTGGTGGATGAGGTGCTGGCCTATCTGCGTCCTCGCCCGGGTCTGGTGGTGGTTGATGGGACGCTGGGCAGCGGCGGACACAGCCTGTCGATCCTTCCCAAACTCCTGCCCGACGGCCGCCTCATCGGCCTGGATCGCGACGCAGAAAGCCTGCGGCTTGCTCAGCAACGCCTGGCGGAGTTTGCGCCGCAGGCCTCCTGCCTCCACGACAACTACCGCAACCTTCCGGACATGCTAACGAGCCTGGGGCTGCGCGGCATCGACGGCCTTCTGCTGGATCTGGGCATGTCCACTCCGCAGGTCGATTGCGCCGCGCGAGGCTTTAGTTTCATGCACGACGGCCCCCTGGATATGCGCATGGATCAGACGCAAGAGACGACGGCGGCTTCGCTGGTCAACCGTTTTTCCGCCGATGAGCTCATCGACGTCTTGCGGACATTAGGAGAAGAGCGCTTTGCGCCTCGCATTGCCCGCCAGATCGTGCGGGAGCGCCAGGCGTGCGCTATCGAAACGACACGCCAATTGGCCGAGGTGGTCAGCCGCGCAGTTCCTCCGCAGGCGCGCCATGGCAGACTCCACCCGGCCACCCGGACATTTCAAGCGCTTCGCATCGCGGTCAACGATGAGTTGGGCGCGCTCGAGGCGCTGCTGGAGCGCTTGCCGCGTGTGCTCAATGCCGGCGGCCGGGCCGTGATCATCACCTTCCACTCATTGGAGGACCGGCTCGTGAAGCGGGCGTTCGCGCAGGGCATGCGGGACGGCTGCTGGACGGTCCTGACGAAAAAACCGGTGCGTCCCGGCGAGGCCGAGGTGGCGCGGAATCCCCGGGCGCGTTCGGCCAAGCTGCGCGCGATCGAGGCGGCGTGATGCGGCTGGGACGCTGGCTGGCGTTGGTGGGGCTCATGGTGGGAATGGGCGCGCTTCGGGTGGCACAGCGCAACGCGGTTTTCCTGAAAGGCTATGCGGTTGGAGAGCGCGTCCGCCGGGTGCATGCACAGGAAACCGAAGTGGCATGGCTCAATGCCGAGGTGGAAGCGCTCCAATCCCCGATGCATCTGGCCCGCGTGGCCCAGGAGCGCCATCTGAAGCTCGTGGCATGGTCGCCGCTGGCGGCGCGGGCGTCGGCGCGAGCGTCCGTGGCGAATTCTGCCTCCCTCGTGCATCTGGCCGCTGGCGATTCGGCACGAACAGAGGCGATTGATGATACGGCCGACTAATGACCGCATTATTGGCGTGCTGGTGGTGGGCTGGGGGTTCTTTGCGCTCCTCTGGGTGCGTTGTCTCTGGCTCCAGGTCGTGGCTGCGCCCCGGTACGTGGCGTTTGCGCGCGCCCAACAGCGGGTCGCGCAGCCGCTTCCGGCCCGCCGCGGGACGATCTATGACCGGACCGGAACCCCGCTGGCGATCAGCGTCGCAGCCCCCTCCGTTTATGCCGATGCCAGAGGCGTCACCGAGAAGCGGGATGTGGCGAGGCGTATCGCCAAAGTGGTCGGCAAGGACGCCAAAGCTATTCAGCGCCAACTGGAAAGGGATAAGCGATTCGTGTGGGTTGCTCGGCAGGTCGACCTGTCTCTCACGTCCGATATCATGAAACTGCGCGGTGACGGGATCGGCATCATCGAGGAGCAAAAGCGGATGTATCCGCACGGCGAGCTGGCCAGCCATCTCCTGGGATTCGTCGACATCGATCAGCGGGGACTGGAAGGGCTGGAGTTGACGTTGAACGGCGCGCTGCGGGGACAGGACGGCTGGCGGTCCACGCTGCGGGACGCGAAAGGCGACCTGTTGATCGGCCCCTGGACCGTGGAGACCGCTCCCATCGACGGCTACGACATGGTCCTGACGATCGACAGCGTTGTGCAGGCGGTAGCGGAGGAGGCGCTCACCTGGGGCGTCTCCAAATACCACGCCAAGGGCGGCTCGGTCATCGTCATGGACCCCTATAGCGGGGCGGTGCTGGCCATGGCGAACCGGCCGGTTCACCATCCCGGGGCGCCGGGGCGCTCCGAGATGGACGCGCGCCGCAACCGCGCCGTGACCGACCTCTTCGAGCCGGGCAGCACGTTCAAGATTGTGACCGCCTCCGCACTCCTGGAGGAAGGGCGCATCACGCCGGAGGAGGAGCTGTTTTGCGAGAACGGCTCGTGGCCCACCGTGGCGCGCCATATCCTGCACGATCACACGGGGCACGGCACGCTGTCATTTCACGATATCATCGCGTTGTCTTCGAACATCGGCACGTCCAAGGCGGCCCAGCGGCTGAAGCGCGAGGAGCTTGACCGCTACGTGCGCGCCTTCGGCTTCGGTCGCAAAACCGGCATCGACGTGCCGGGCGAGGTGAGCGGGATTTACAGCCCGCCGGCGAAGTGGTCGAAGCTCTCCTCCTACATCATTCCGATCGGACAGGAGATCGCCGCCACACCGATCCAACTGGCGGTCATGATCTCGGTCATCGCCAACGGCGGCTTGCGGGTGCGCCCCTATCTCGTGGACCGTCTTCAAACCGACGATGGAGTCATCGTCCATGCCTCGCGCCGGTCGGAGCCGGTCCGAGTGATCAGCTCGCAGACGGCGAGCGTGCTCCAATCCATGTTAGTCAGCGTTGTCGAATCAGGCACCGGCCAGCTGGCGAATGTCCAGGGCCTCACGGTGGCCGGTAAAACCGGGACGGCTCAGAAGCTCGAGCCAACCGGCCGCTACTCCCACAGCCGTTTTGTTGCCTCCTTCGTCGGCTTTGGGCCGGTGCCTGATGTTCGGTTTGTGATCGTGGTGTGCCTCGACGAGCCGCGGCCGCTATATTTCGGCGGGGTCGTCTCCGCGCCCATTTTCAAGCGGGTGGTGGAGCAGCTCGCGAGCTATTGGGGGTTTGAGCGTCAGGCCCCCTCGAATGTGGTGGCGCAACTTCCATGACGGCGGGGAGATGAATCTGCAGGACCTGGTTCAGGGATTGACGACGGAGTCGGTCGGGCCGATCGCCATCGCCGGCATCGCCTGCCATTCCAAGCAGGTGAGGCCGGGCGACCTGTTCGTGGCGGTGGAAGGAGCCGCAACCGACGGGCACGCCTTCATCGAGGAAGCGGTGGGGCGAGGGGCGGCGGCGGTGATCGCGCAGCGGCTGCCGGGAGGGCAGCGGTTCGGCGCTGCCGCCGG
>ORMF011524110.1_pt1 | contig 59569 bp, 50 predicted proteins | sample 1779871 | NCBI WGS metagenome assembly ORMF01 (sample SAMEA104232316, study PRJEB22302) | groundwater metagenome | biome: forest; feature: aquifer; material: groundwater | place: USA | collected 2011-08-07 | depth 5.4 m | reverse complement strand
GACTTGTTCACAAACCGTTCGCTCTTCATCCGAGAGCCGTACGATATACTTCTTGTTCATCGGGAACCTCCTTGTTACGGGAAGGTTCCCTGAAATCCACGATTTCGGCAACCCGAATATTTAGACTGGACGGGGCACTAGACGCGATTCATGGAAGCGCGCAGCCGCCCAGCGAGCTCGTCACCAACTGCGTGAAAGGATTTCGCTTTGCGGCTTTGCGCTTTTTTCTTTGCGCTTGCAGACCCAATGGATTTTCTCGTGGATTTCGCCGTGCGACCCGCATATACTGCAACCGGACTTCAACTAACAATTTTGCAAGGGGAGGAATCACATGCGACTTATCGTCAGTAGCCTGGCACTGCTGGGCTTGGTCGTCATCATCGCCGGAGTCAACGCCGGCGGCGACAAGAAGGAAGTCACCGTCAAAGGCTCGATCACCTGCGCCAAGTGCGACCTCAAGCTCGAGGGCGTCAAAAAGTGCGCCACGGTGATTGTCACGAAGCGTGACAAGAAAGACGTCACCATCTGGTTCGATGTCGACTCCGACAAGAAGTACCACGCCGACATCTGCACCGAGGCCAAGAAAGGCTCCGTCACCGGCACGGTCAAGAAGGACGGCAAGAAGGAAGTCATCAAAGTCAAGGAATTGAAATACGACGACTAACCAGTCCCTGCCTCGGTAAGCCCACGGACATTGTGCCGTGGGCTTTTTTCTTGCGCAGTCAGTAGTCCGTCGTCAGTGGTCCGTAGAAAAACCGCAGCGTTTCCAGTCCACTGACTACTGACTACTGACCACTGACTACTGACTGCTCTAGGATAACAATACCGAGGAGGGATCCCATGAGAATCATCCTGGCCAACCCGCGCGGATTTTGCGCGGGCGTCAACATGGCCATCGACAGCCTCCAGCGCGCTCTGGAACTTTTCGGCACGCCGCTTTACGCGTATCACGAAATCGTTCACAACCTGCACGTCGTCGAGCGTTTTCGTCGGCTCGGGGTGATTTTCGTGGACACGATCGACGAGATCCCGCCGGGCGCTACCGTCCTTTACAGCGCTCACGGCGTGGCGCCCGCCATCCGCGCCGCCGCCGCCCAGCGCAATCTCAACGCCATCGACGCCACGTGTCCGCTGGTCACCAAAGTTCACCTCGAAGCGATCCGCTTTGCCAAGGAAGGATACACCATCCTCTTGATCGGTCACGAGGGACACGACGAAGTGGCCGGCACGATCGGCGAAGCGCCCGCAAATATCCGCCTCGTGCAGAATGAGGACGAAGCCGAGCGACTCGATTTGCCTTCCCATGCCAAGGTTGCCTACCTGACGCAGACGACCTTGAGCGTGGACGACGCCGAGGTGATCATCCGCGCGCTGCGGCGCCGGTTCCCGAAAATTGTCGGCCCGTCGCGCGACGACATTTGCTACGCCACGCAGAATCGCCAGGAAGCGGTCAAGGAGCTGGTGCCGCAGGCGGACGTCGTCCTGGTCCTGGGCAGCCAGAACAGCTCGAACAGCCAGCGCCTGGCCGAAATCGCCCGCGGCCTGGGCAAACGCGCGCATCTCATCGACAGCGCCCGCGAAATCCAAGACGCTTGGTTCCGCGGTCCGGAAACGGTGCTGATCACGGCGGGCGCCAGCGCCCCCGAGGACGTGGTCCAAGAGTGCATCATCTATTTGCAAAGCCACTTCGGCGCCGCGGTCGAAAGCCGCACCGTGCGCGAAGAGCACGTCAGCTTCCCGTTGCCGCGGGAACTGCGGATCGTCGGGTAGCCGGCTCGCCCGACCTCGCCCAGCCGAGCATCACGATGGTTTTCGCCGAATGACGGAAATAATGCGGCCGGCCCCCTGAACGATCCGATGCGATAGCGCGCGGTAGCGCTCTACCTCCTGAGCAGAAAAAACGCCTGTTGCGGCCGGATAGGTCCAGAATCCCTTTGGGTTGTGGAATGGATACTCCGTGTTTCGCTGTGGGGCATGACCGGGAGGCGGTTTGCGGGGCACTAGATTGTCCAAGGCGTGAATTGAAGAACGCGTTTGTTCGTCCAAAACTCTTCGCAAATGCTGGTCAACGCTCTTGTTTTCTTTGGCACGCGGCAGCCGCAGCAGGACACTGAGGAACCGCTCGACTTCGTGCCGATACCCGATTTCCACGTGCAGCACGGCTGCTTGTTTCAACGCAGCGACAATTGCTTTGACGACTTTTTCCACCGCCTGCTGGAACTTGGCAATGGCTTGACAGCGCATAGCCTCATCCTGGTCGAACATGAATCGCTCCGCCGCGCGATGATCGGCGATTCCTTGTTTGAGCCATGCCATTGACTCATCCACGAACCATCTCCATTTGACGAATGGCTTGCTGAATTTCGCCGAGCAACTTCTTGCCGATTTCATCAGCCCAAAGCACCTGGAAATCGTCGGCACGGACCGCTGCCAGAATTTCTTGAGCGGACGGCCAATTCTCCTCCATGGCGACGCGAAATTCTCCTGGGCTGGTGAGCACCAAATGCAGCCGCTGATTGGGGTTCATTGCGAAACCCGGTGTCGATGCGAACACGGTCTCGAATAATTCCCGCTCGGGGTTAACGCCCATCGCAGCCACATTACCAACCACTTCAAAAAGAAAAATGTCCTGCTGTTCGCGAGCTGGGGCATACGAAAGGGCCAAGTGAAGCGGCTCATCGTCCAATTCACGGTGCTGCTGGGTAAGTTGTTGGATTTGTGCCTTGAATTGAGGGAAACATTCGGATGTCCATGTTCCAGCCATGTTCGCACTTCCTTCCGTTGGTGAACTGCGTGCATCGCATATCATACCCCAAACCCCATAGGTCCGCACGTGTATTGCCGTGCCCTGCGTTAGCCAGACCTGTCATCGGAGCGTCATCATGCCTCTCGACTTGCAATTGAACTATCTGCCGCGGCTTCCACGCCGCAAAGACCTCGGCATCGGCTGCGTCGGGGCCGGGTTCATCATGCGCGATTGTCACCTGGTCGCTTATCGCCAGACCGGGTTCAATCCCGTCGCCATTACATCGCGCAGCGTCGAACATGCCCGCGCTGTCGCCGAGCAGCACGGCATCGCACGCTGCCATGCGACGCTCGCCGAACTCTTGAACGATCCGGCCGTTGCCGTGCTCGACATCGCGGTGCCGCCCGACGCTCAGCCCGGCGTCATTCGCCAGGCGGTCCAGCACCAAGATCACATCCGCGGCATCCTCGCCCAGAAGCCGCTGGCGATGTCGGTGAAGGAAGCCCGGGCATGCGTGGAGCTGTGCGCCCGGGCGGGCATCGTCCTGGCCGTCAATCAGAACATGCGCTACGACCAATCGGTGCGCGCCATGAAGGACATTCTACAGCGCGGCTGGATTGGCCAGCCCGTGCTCGGCACCATCGACATGCGCGCGATCCCGCACTGGATGCCCTGGAGCGAGAAGCTTCCGTCGTTGTCCACGTACATCATGAGCATCCATCACCTCGACACCTTTCGCTACTGGTTCGGCACGCCCGACCGCGTTCTGGCCAGCACCCGGCCTGACCCGCGCACCCAGTTCCCGCACACCGACGGCATCAACCTCTACATCCTCGAATACGACAGCGGCTGCCGGGCCGCGAGCTGGGACGACGTCTGGACCGGGCCGGCGCGCGAGGGCTCGGCAAGCGACATCGCCATCCGCTGGCGCGTCGAAGGCACCGACGGCCTGGCGCGCGGCACGATCGGCTGGCCCAGCTACCCCGCGCGCACGCCGAGCACGCTCGATTTCACCACCAAGCAGCAACCCGGCTATTGGTTGCAGCCGCGCTGGCCGGAAGTGTGGTTCCCCGACGCCTTCGTCGGTACCATGGCCCAGTTGTTATGCGCGATCGAGGACGGCACGGAACCCGAAATCAGCGGCCGCGACAACCTGGAAACGATCGCCCTGTGCGCCGCCGTCTTCACCGCGGCGCGGGAACATCGCGTGACGACGGTGCAGGAGTTTTTGATTTGATGCGCCTATTGCTTGCGTTTAGCGCAACCATGGCGCCATGCATGCGCTCAACGGCAAGCCAAGGCGGTTCACGTCTTCATCAGCTGTTCGCCGATGATTTTCACGCGATTGATGTGGTTGATTAAGTTGTCCTGCAGCGTGCGCATCGCTTGCACGGCTTCCTCGAACGATTTGATGTGCGTGCTGACTTCCGATAAGGGCGTGTCGGCATACAGCAGGCAGCTGGACAACTCCTTGATGGCCGGCTCGACGGTCTTTTCGACCATGTCCAAGAAACTGCGGCCATGCGTTTCCGTGTCGATCGTGGCGCGGTGCAGCGAACGCAACAATTCGCCGTGAATGTTGCCATCCACGAGACGTTCGGGATCGAGCGCACGTGAAGGCTTGGCGCCCGCCTGAGGTTCGGCCGGCGCCGCTGCCGCCTCTTGGGCCGCCTCCGCGCTGGCGCCGCCCATGGCTTCCTGGGCGGCGCTCAGCCCGCGCAGCGCCTTCTCCCAGCGCGGACGAATCTCCAGCGCCTGTTTGTAATGAGCCACCGCCAGGGCGTATTGGTCTTTTTCGTAATAGATGTTGGCGATGTTGTAATGGGCGTCGGCCATGCGCGGGTTGACGCGCACCGCCTCGCGATACGCCTGAATCGCCAGGTCGTTCTGGTCCAGGCGGCGATACACCAAACCCAGATTGTAGAAGCCTTCCGCTCGGTTCAAATCGAGTTGAATGCCGCGCCGCAGCGCCGCGACGGCGTCGTCAAATTGTTCCAGGCGGTTATAGACGGCGCCGAGATTGATGTAGGCGCCGGCCCGCAAAGGATCGAGACGGGTGACTTCCTTGAAATGAAAAGCGGAGCTGGGCAGGTCGCTCATCAGGAAGCAAACCGTCGCCATGCCGTAGTGCACGTCGGGATTGTCGGAGCGCAAGCCGATCGCCTGCTGGTAGAAGTTGCGCGCCATCTCGTGATCGCCCACCGAGATGGCTTGCTGGGCTTGCTGGCACAGACTTTCGACGGTCTCTTTCGCCATGGACGAATCCCCCGTCGTGCGAGCCTGGCTGGTTCGGGCGCTGCGGACACTTGCGCAGATTATAACGCAGGCGCAAGCGCCTTCACAATGGGAAATCCGGCGAAGGAGCGGGCGGCCCGGCAGCGGCCCGTTGGGACATCGGGCGTTATCGTCGGTTGGATGGTTCGTATGCGGATGCCCGTCACACCGTTTCCACCTGCTCATTGACCGGCGGCACGGCTTCCTCGGCCGGGTCGAACCAGTCGGCCTGAAAGACGATGCGTTTGTTGACGGGATCGCTCATCGCCTTGTTGGCGGTGAGGGCGACGATGGCGTCGGCCATGGCTTGGCGGCCGCCGCAGCGCGGTTGCAGGCGCTCGCGGTCGCGCTCCGTGCCCTCGTTGCGGTTGCGGATGCAGTAGGCCAGGTGCTCCATCTCTTCGCGGTAGCCTTTGCTGGGCGGGCCGGCGCCGAGCGCCGTTTGGCCGGCATCGACATCGCGGCGCGCGCCGGGAGCATCGGTGGACGACGAGGCATCGAGCGCCGGTCGGCCGCCGGTCGTGGTCACGGTGACGCCGGTGCCGCGCTGCGCCGCCGCGGGGCCGAACAGCAGCGCCGTCTCTTCCTTCTCGACGATCAAGGTCCCCTTCGAACCCATGATGCATTCGCCATAGTTTTCGAAGGCGTTGGTGCTGATCGATGAGTAAGTGACGATGACGATGTCGTTGTTCGTGTCGTCGGGGCCCTTGGCGGCGTCGTAATTCTTGCCCGGGAACTCGTAGATGCAGTAAACGTGGTCCTCGACTTCGCGGTTGTCTTTGTAGAAATGCTTGCCGCCCACCGCGGTGACGGCGATGGGCAGTTTCTTGCCGAGGAAAATGCTGGACGCGTCGAGCTGATGGCTGCCCAGCTCCGCCATCAAGCCGCCGCCGGTGCGCTTGTAGAGGCGCCAGCGGACCAACTCTTCCATGCTTTTGTAGCCGTGCTGGCGGATGCCGCTTTCCAAGGCGGCGCGGTCTTCCGGCTTGATCTCGGGCTTCCAACTGTCGCGCACGGTGTTGTTGCGGTGCCACAGGGCGCGGATGTGGTTGACGTCGCCCAACACGCCCGATTTCACGACCTCGTTGGCATGCGCATAGAGCATGCTGTAATGCCGCTGATGGCCGATGGAGAGCAACATGCCGGTTTCGTCGGCGACTTTGATCATCTCCTTGCACATCTTGATGTTCCACGCCATCAGCTTTTCGCACAGCACATGTTTGCCGGCTCGCAATGCATCGATCGTCGCCTGCGCATGCAAATGCAGCGGCAAGGCGATGACGACCAGCTCGATGTTGGGGTCGCGGAGGAGTTCCTTGTAATTCTCGTACAGTCGGATCTTAGTGCGCGCGTCGTTGCCGTAGTGATAGTTGAAGCCGCGGCGCGGGCTGTTGGGATTGCGGGCGCGTTCGTCCTGGAAGATGCGCACCTGGTTGCTGGGGCGGATGTCGCTGTAGGCGATGAATTCAACGTAAGCTGGGTTGTGCTCGCCGATGAGGACGCCGCCCTCGTCGCCCGCGCCGATGATGCCCGCTTTGACCGGACGTGTGCGGAAGTCGCTGTTGCTGTAGCCGTAATAGGCGGCCGCGGTGATCGGCGCCGCGGCGGCGCCGGCGACCAGGCCGCGCATGAAATCGCGCCGCGAGACGCCGGTCGTGTCATCGCGCCCCAGCTTGCCGACGACGCGGTGGAAGTTCTGCTTGCCGACTTCTTTTTGTTCGGGGGTGAGATCGAGGGCCATGAGAAACCTCCAACTTCGCTTGCGGCTTAGCGACACGAGCTTCGCATCGCCGCATCGCCAAGCCGCAAGCAGCGAATGTTCACTTCAAGTTACCAGACGCTGCCGCGCCACGCCAGCGCGCGGGCAGTAAAAACTGCACCAAGCCATCCACACCCGCCCAACGGCCGGTGCGCATCGTCGCCAACGCCAACAGGGCGAACATCTCGATGATGTTCTTGTTGATGTACAGGTAATGTCCTTCGACCTTGGGATTCTCCGGCCAACCCGGCAGCGGCGGCATGGCGAGGAAGAACATCAGCAAAAAGCCGGCGCCGGCCACGCACGCCGTCCGCGTGAACAAGCCCGCCAGCAAGCAGCCGCCGACGATCAACAGGCCGTACTTGACGATGGCGTCGGACCCATCGAGCAGCGACCAGGCGTTGACCGGCCGGCGCGGCGTGAAAGGCAGAACGTCGTCGCCGCTCTGTTCGCCTTGTTTGCGTTCAAAAGCGTTCACAAAAATGATTTCAGCGGCCGGATCGAGTTTCAATTGCTCATTGCTCGTTTGGCGGAGCCGGATTTCGTGGTGCACCCCCTGCACGTTGGACAGCCATTCCTTTTCCTTGGCGCGTCCGATCACCCCTGCGAATTCCTTGAAGCGGTCCGGTTCGACCAACGCCGCAGCAAGGATTGGGCCCTGGGATCGCAGCGAAGCAATCAAACCAATCGTACTCACTGCCGGTGCGGCACGATTGATGCGGTATTCGATCGGCGGCAGTTTCGCGCGATACGGCTCCGGGACCGAATCCATGAGTCGCGCCACGAGTACGCCCTCGCGCAGGTCCTTCTTGAATGCCTGGAATTGCTGATCGAGGTCGCGTTTCAAGTCCGCACGCCATTTGCTCAATTCACCCTTGGCGGTCCTGTACTTCGCGAACAGCTCCTGGCCATACTTGGGAATATCGGCTTCGATGGCGCGAACCGCCGCCTCGAGTTTTACATGCCGCTCCAGCCGTTCGGGCACGGTCAGCTCATCGATGTACGGCGGCGGCATCGCGCCGGCGATCGGCACCGGCTGCTTGGTCGTCGTCAGCCAGGTGAGCGTTTTCGACTTGGATTGATCGAAGATGGCGGTCGCCGTCGCTCGGTATTCGTCGTTGAGCTGATAATAACTGCTGAAGGCGTCGAGATAGGTGCGCCATTCGATGTCAAGCTCCGCGGGAAACGCCTCGTCGGCGCCGACGGTCAGCTTGTCCAGAAGCCGATCGCCGGCCAGGGCGCGGAAACGCGGCGCCAGCGGCCCGGACGATTCACGCAAGTACGCCTCGCTGGACCAGGTCGGCGTGTGCAGTTTTTCGATGCCTTCGATCAGAAAATGCCAGCCGATGACGAGCCGCAGACCGATCAAAAAGAAACGCGAGCCGGAATTGATGCCGCCATCGGCGCTGTTGCGTGTCAGCCGTGCGGCCAGGCCGACGAAGAGGACCGCGGCGGCGAGCAAGAGCACAGGAACGTAAATCGGGTTCATAGCAATGGGTCAAAGGGAGCTGAATCGTGCCGGTGTACGGTTGATCTTAGCGACAAAGCGGATGCGGCCAAGGGAGAATTGCCAGCCAACGCCGCCGCCCGGACTCCGTTTGTGAGCTACATTTGCACAGGTATCCCCAGAAACGGCTTCCCTCAGGACCCCTCGCATGCAAGGCTCGGCCTGGATCGACCTGCTTCGCCGCATCCCCGCGGAACTGCACGATGCCCTTGCGTTCGGTCTGGTGACCGGCGAGGAGGTGGTCGTGCAGCAGCTCCTCAAACTGGAAAGCGACTTCGTCATCGTGCGCGGCCGCATGGCCGGCACCACCGTCGAAGGCCGCTTGATGATGGTGCCGTATGCGCACATGGCCTTGGTGGCGTTCAACAAGCAACTGGCCGAGCCTGACGTGCAAGCGATGTTCGGCAAGACGGCCGAGCCGATCGCGGCGCCGACGCCGCTAGCCGAGAGGCGGTCTGCCGCCGACATCGCCATGCCCGCCAAGCCGAGCAGCGTGTCGGACCCGAACCTGCCCAAGCCGGCCAAGCCCGGCCAAGCCAAGCCGCCGCCGCCGTCGAAATCGATCTTGCTGGCTCGGCTGCGCGAACGGCTCGCGGAAAAGGCCAAGTGACGTTCACCAGCGCGGCATGATGCGCAATTCTTCGCACGTCAAATCGTGTTGTTGACCGTCATCCTCTTGCACGCCCAAGATCCGCAGACCCGCCACCGGCAATTCTACCCCTCGACGGCAACGATAACCCCAAGTCGGATCGGCTTCAAAACGGATTCCGGCGTTTGTCTCTGCCAGCAGCCACATGCATAGCTGCCCGCCCACGCCGACGCGGCCACACCAGCGCCGCCGCGCCTGCCACAGCGAAGCGATGGAAAATCGCCGGCGCAGCGGTTCCCAGTCGAAATAAGCCAGGAATTCGCGCAAACTGTCGGCGAGTGTTCGCACAACGACAAAATCATCGCTAGCACGCCGTGCATCCGTCAACGACGCCACCGGACGATCCGACGCTGCGAACCAACTCAACTGCAGACCCGGTTGAAGGTAGGCTAGCGACGCCGGGTCGTCGAACAACGCTCGGCAATGATCTGGAAACGAACAACCGGCTGCCGATGCCAGTTTCGCTAACTCATGCAGCCTGCGAAGGAGAATCGCAACGCTGTGAGTTTGATGCGCCAACAACGGCGTTTGGTCCGGTTCAAGCCGGCTCTTGCCCAGCCCCAACGGCCGATCGATGAAGATCGCCATTCCCAATTCGACCAATTCGCGCTCTTGCGCAAGATCGTCCAAACTCTGCTCAAAGATTTTCTTGGTGACGACCGTCCACAGCCCCGCGAGCGGTTCATCGGCAAAGAGCTTTCGCTCACGCCGCAGAGGATTCAACAATTGCGCCTCCGAGACATGAACGTACGGGGCCGGCAATACCCGCGTGTTCTCCCCCGGCGACGTCGGCGCGTCCGGCACGGCGCGGCCTTCGTAGGTGTGGCGGAGCACAACGCCATGCCGCAGCGCGCGCCGTAGCGACACTCTGTCCTCACCATCACCCAGAAACAGCGCCGGCTCCTGCTCCGCCAATTGCAGCAGCCGTTTCAGTGCCGCATCGAGCAGCAACGCATCGGGATAATTGGCGCCGCGATGATGAAACGTGACCAGGTCATACGCCGTCAAATGCCGGCTGAGCTGCCGCAACAGCCAACCGAGAAAATCGACCTCGGCGGCGGGCGCCCCTTCGCCGTGTTGAACTAGCGCTTGCACGAACGCCAGAGCGTTGCCGACGAAACCGGTCCAGGGCGACAGCGACACGTCGTTGAACACGGTCTTCAGAAGCCGCACGAGATCGCGCGGCATGTGGCCCAGCAACTTCCAGCGCTCGCTGCAGCACGCCGCAGCCTCCGAGATTTCCGCCGGCGTCGCGGCCCGCAAAACACATTCCAGCAGCTTCGCCTGTTCGAGCCACGCCAACTCCGGCAACCAAGCCTGCTCGACCAACTCGTGCCAATGGTGCATCGGCCCCGCCCCGTAGCCGACGCTGCCAGCGTCGGCGGCAGTAGCCCGCGCGTGGTCGACGCAAGCTGCGTCGGCTACGACATCGCGGGTCGGGGGTGAGGGGCGATACACATTCGCAAGCTGCCCCAGCACAAACCCCGGCAGCGGCGCCTCCAGCGACGTGAGCGGCAACCGACTCGTTCCGACAACCGCTTGCCAGAGCCGGCAGATCAACTCGTCGCGCAGCTCGTCGACATCGGTGAACTCGGCGAGCGCCAAGGTGCCGACGAGTTCCATCATCCATTTCGTCGTTTCGCGGCTCTCGATGACGTTGCCGCCGCCGTCGGCCGCTTCCCAGGCATGGCACAACAAGCCACGGACGACGTGAACTTCCTGGCGCTCGGCGTCCCACTTGAGCGAAATCAGCGGCGCCGCGGCGGGACCGTCGGCCGTTTGTTCCACCAAATTCCAGGAAACGAACGCGCGATGTTCACGAGTCTGCCGCGCATCGAGCAGCCGGCCTTGATAGGTCTCCCACGGGATGTCTTCCTCGGCCGCGGCTTGCCAGGTCACGGACAACGTGGGGCCGATGAAGAAATGTCGCGGTTGAAAGACATCGTCGAAAAGGGAACGTGGATCGCCCAGCGGCGAAGGATCGACAGCGGTGCGACGGCGAAAACGGGGCATGATACGACATTGTAGCAAGCGGAAGCATAGCCAGCTGCCGCCTGCCCACCGCCGCGGCTGCTCCACGTTTGCGCCAACTTCTTCGAGATTGGCGCAAACGTTTCTCATTTTCTTAAGCTACTCTGTGGCAAGCAGTTGTGGCATTCATTAGAGACGTTTACGCCAAGTTCCTGTGTGTGCCAGGCGGCGCTTCGACACTGTCGACATGTTCAAGTTTTGGCAGTTTGAACATGTCGAGGGTCGGGAATTCAAGTGCATGCTGCCCATGCGCTTACGTCGAGCGTTCTCATCGACATGCGCAGATTCCCGAGTGTGGCACCACCCCCCGAGCTCCAAACTGCCTCCTGCCTTGTTTTCTCTGACTTCTGACCTCTGACTTCTACGACCGGGCCACAATGCAGCGAGACTCCACACACACGTCGCAACGGACTTTGACGACCTGCAAGGGTTTGGGTACAAGGGAGGAGGGGCAAAGGAAGATTGTGCGCGCTGCGAACGGTCCGACACCCTTTTCAATCCGGCAGGCCAGCCTATTGCAGCAGCGGCGAGTTTTCGGTGGGTGAGGGCGAGCCAAGTGGGGCGTTCGTTGTGGACGTTGGTCAGGGTGCGTTTTTGCTGGTTGTTGGCGCAGTCCGCATCGCGCGCAAATAGATATGAACGTCAACACGGCCTGATTCCGCGAAGGGCGTGCGAGTTCGACAACAAATTTACGGCCTCGTCGACGATTTCGGGCACCGCATGTACCTACGCGGCTTCCGGTCACTTCACGCGGTCTGTGAAGGGGCATGTGAGCGCGACCCTGCTACTTCTTCTCCTCGAACCGCAACACCAGCCAGCCAGCTGTGCCGACCAGGAATGAGTCGCCGGTCGGCGCGAAGGCCACAGAGCGCGGCCAGTCGCCGCACTGGCCCAAATCAAGTGCCGCAATCTCCTTGCCGCTGGTCACATCCCACAGTCGGACGGTCAAATCCTCGCTGCCAGTGAGCAGTCGGTCACCCCGAACTGCCAGCGACGTGACACGGTTCTTGTGGCCCGCAAATGATCGCACCTCCGTGCCCGTCGCCACTTCCCATTGCCGGACCGCATGATCCTCGCTGGCCGAGAACACGTGCCGGCCATCCGCGGCGAATGCCAGGGCGGTGACCGGCCGGCGGTGCCCGAGGACGCGAACCTGCCCGACGTCCCGATTACTTGCCAGCGGCCAAAGGCGGACCGTATTGTCGTCGCTGCCGGAAGCGATCCAGGCTCCCTGGGATTCAACGGCCACGGCGTTGACGCGCTCGCCGTGTCCGGTCAGGGTTTTCAGCGCGCTGCCGGCCGCGATGTCCCAGAGCCTGACCGTGCGATCGGCACTGCCGGAGACGGCGAGCTTTCCGTCGGCGGCAACGGCCAAACCAGTGACGGCGCCGGAATGCCCGGACAGAGTCTTCACGGCTTGGCCGGTCGCCACGTGCCAGAGTTTGATGTTATTGTCCTCGCCGCCAGTCAACAGCAACTTGCCGCCCTCCATCAGCGCCAACGCATGGATGGCGCCCGCGTGTGCGTTCAAGTTGGTCAACTCGATTCCATCCGCTCCCCAAACTTTGAACGTCCCATCCTCCGCGCCCGAGTAGACTCGGCCCTGGCCGTCGGCGACGACCACACGCACCGCCGCCTTGTGTCCGCCCCATTGCTTCACCGTCTTGCCGTCCGACAAACGGACCTTGGTAAACGGATCAGCGCCGCCGCCAAGCAGCGCGTGCTGGCCGTCGGGCAGAATAGCCACAGGCGCAAACGTCTGAAAACGACCTTTGGCCGTCCAGAGTTCCTCGCCGGTTTCGGCGTTCCAAAGCGACAGGAAACTCTCGACGGGAGCGTCGTCGAATTCGACCACGGTTCCGAGGGTGAGAATTCGCTTGCCATCCTCGGACATGGTCGCCGTGGCGAACGGTGTGTCCTTGTGAGGAGTGTTGATTCGGAAATACTTCGCCAGCCGGCCCACCTTGAGGTCCCAAACATCGATATCGCCGTAGTGACCACCGGCCACGGCACGTAAACCGTCCTTCGACAGCGCAATGGTATAGGCGGAGGAAGCTCCGCCTGGCAGCGTGCGGGCGGCGCCGGTGGACAAGTTCCACAGTTTCATGGTGAGTTGATTAACAAACTCGCCCGGGCCGCCGTTGGCGAGAGCGGAGGCGCCGTCGGGAGTGAACGCAATCCCGTGGATGCCCAGGCCCATCTCATTGCGACGTTGCAACGTCTTAATTTCTCGGCCTTCTACGAGGTCCCATAGCTGCAGTTCACCGTCCCGGCCGCCGAATAGACCGCGCTTGCCGTCGGGTGAAATAGCCAACGACATGATCAACGGTTTGAGCCCATCGATCGTGTGACGCCGTTTGCCGCCGGCCAGGTCCCAAATGATAAGCTGTGACACCGGCGTGAATTGCTTATTGTCTGCGGAGACAAACGCCGTCAGACCGACCCGCCCATCCTGGGAAATGGCGACGGCCGTGAAGCTGCCTTTCGCCATGGCCCATTCGCGCAGCACCTTGCCAGCCACAATGTCCCAAAGAGTCAGCGCAGCGCGCTCTCCGTACCAACCAAACCGGCCCGTCGCCACCAGTGCGACCCGGAGGTCTTTGGAAAAGACCATCGAATGTCCATACGCCGGCTCCGCTTCCGGATGGCCCATCACTGCAAGCAGTTTGAGGCGCGGGACTTTCGCCAATGCATGGTAGTGCAGCGGCAACGCGGCGGCCGCGGGTTCTTGGGCATGGGCCGCTGACATCTGGCTGCAGGAGATACCGAGCAGTCCGAGGACCAGAACAAATAGTGCATGGGAGCGGGTCATTGCACCATCTTGGTTGCGGGTTGCGGCCGTGTCAAGCTTTTCTGAGAAGGCGCGGCAACGCCTTATGTCCTGCCGTGAGTCCTCGCTTGGACGCATCTAGATTTGACCGGGCGCAACGAGGTGTGGATGGTCAGGGTGCGTTTTTGCAGGTGCTTGGCGCTGGCGGCGTCTTTGGGGATCAGGCGCGGGTAACGGACGGTGCCGATGCCGCGGGCGTCGGGGTTGTGGACGTAGCGGGACCAGGGGCCGGTGGTGAAGCCGGGGAATTCCAGCACTTCTTGCTTGGTCCACTCCGGCGGGTTGAGCCAGTTGGTGCGGAGCGTGTCGAGTTCCTTCGCCGCGGCGGCGCTGGCGGCTTGCTGGTCGGGCGTCGCCTTCGGGAAGGGGAACTTTCGAAGCAGGTTGTCGGCGTGGAATTGGCTTGCATTTGGTCTTGATTCACTTGAGCGAATCCCCCAGAATGCCGGCCTGATCCAAAGGCCAAGGAAGGCCGGCACGATGAATGAAGCTACCGCCTGCATTCCGCATCCTGTCGATCCGAACGCTTTCAATCGGGCAGCACGGCTTCCCTACGGACTTACCACCGAGCACATACGCAAGGCGATGGGGACTTTCACGTTATTCCTGGAGATTGTCAACCAGGCGCTGCACTCGAAGAAAATGGATCGACTGGAATCGATCCTGATGCCAGCAAACTTCAGCAGCATTGTGGGCGAATTCGTCGGCGCAGCAATTCCCAAATTTCATCCGAAGCTGGTCCGCAACCGCTATCCGAATGGGCATCCTGACCTGATACCTGTCGGCCTTTACCCCGACGACAAGATCAAGATGGCAACCGAGGGAATTGAGGTCAAGGGGTCGCAGCAACTGCGAGGATGGCAAGGCCACAATCCTGAAGACACCTGGCTCATGGTCTTTGTCTTCGAGAGCAACAAGCCGCAAGACAAATTGAAGGAAAAGGGGAAACGGCCTCGGTTCCTTCTGTCAAAGAACCGTCGCCACCCGTGGCTCGCCGCTGACCGGTAAGTAGTGATTCGGCGACATCAAACTGCCTGGAAACAAGCTGCGTCCCGGTTCCTCTTCCTCCCAGCATCGGCCCTCAAACACTATCGTTCAGAACTCTCCACCACGTGTATCTCCTCCTGCGTCAAGCCGTACAACTCATAAACGAGGGCGTCAATCTCGCGATCTAGGTGGGTACACTTTTTCTCGTAGTAGTATCGATCCTTGTCCAGCTTGGCCGCCGCTAGCTGCTTCTTTGCAGCCAACATTTGCTCGATCAGGGAGACCATGGGTTTAGCTTCCGCTTCGCTGCACCGCGGTATCAAGAGTTTTCCTTGCGAACCTGGCGTCGCGTGGATCAGGCCACCACCTAGGGAGTAATCAATAATGTGAGTCGCGAAGTAGAAGCTGGCCAGGCGAGAATTCATGACGCCCAAAATGAATTCCAGCGGCATAGAAGGGACCTGGGATTCCTCCGTTAAGATCCCGTGGGGAATGACGCAGACGAGACTTTGCTCAACGTAGTATCGGGCTTGGTCAAGAGTAGCAACGATCCGCATTTTCGATAGCATGGACTGCGAAACGATCTTCTTTGTCTCAAACAACCGAGGGTCACGTGGGCTGTACATCTCTTTTGGGATGTAGCGAATGTATCGCCCAGTCGGCCGAAGTGAATATCGCCCGATGTCTCGACCCTCAAGGTAGGGTTTAGCACGCCTCTTGCCCCCATGAGCTGTAATGAGTCGGTCCTTTCCGCCTTGTCCCACACCTTTTGCACAGGACCGCAAGCCAAAGGTGACATAGCACAATTCAGCTAGCTCAAGGCTTTTCGATCTCAGCTTTTCGCACAGTTCCTTCTTCGGAGACAAGAGATCAAGTTTTAGGCTCAATCCTGGGTTGGAGGCGACTTTCTTTTGGGGCCAAGAACGAGTCGGGGCGGCGACAAGGTCCTCTGGCCTCATTGGCAAAAACAATGCAATCGAGCCACTTGGCTTACTCCGCTCGCAAACCAAAACGCAGTTCTTGACGATGGGTCCTTCGAATACGTTCAGATTGGACAAATCTGCAATCGAGACGATTCGTGACCGTGGCACCAATATGGCGCGAAGACTCTCGCAATTCGGTTGATGCAATGTCTGGATTGGAACAATGAAGCCCACACGCCCGCGCTCATGGATCAATTTCAGTGCTCGTTCAAAAAAGAGCAGATAAACGTCCCAAACGTGGATGGCGCACTCGTATCGGTTCTCAAGGTACTCGATTTGATCGGGGTGAAACTCTTTGAAAACACGAACGCGGATATATGGCGGATTGCCCACGACGGCATCAAATCCGCCTCGGCGCATGATATCCGGGAAAGCGTCTTCGAAGTCCATAGCGTTGAGTTTCCTCTCCTCTTCGGCTCCGAAGAGGTTGCCGTTCCCGATATCCCGGCCGATCAGCGAGTTGCCACAGACAATGTTCTTGTCCAAAGACGGCAGCACGGTGGTGTAAAGCTCCTTTTGCACGAACCCTTTTTGGTAGCCGTGAATCGATCCGATCGTCTCGTCTTCCAGGAGCTTCAAGTAAAGCGAAAGTTGCGTGACCTCAACGGCCTGCGGGTCGATGTCAACGCCGTAGATATTATCCAGGAGAATCTGGCGCTTCTTTTCGAGGGACAGCGCCAAGGCGCCTTCGCGCGAAACGCATTCACCTTTTTTTGCCTTCGTCGGATTCTCGTTATACCACTTGGCGTGATAGCGAAGGAGCAAGTCATAGACGCCGAGGAGGAACGAGCCGGAACCGCAGGCAATGTCGGCGAAACGCAGGCCAGCAATCTGAGTCGGCGTCTTTCCTTCGATCAACGTGCCCACCGTGTTGGCCACGATGTACTGGACAATGTAATCGGGAGTATAGTAAACGCCGCCGGCTTTGCGAACCTCCGGCTTTTGCTCGACGCGCACGCGCTTGTCCGTGGCGACGATCACGTTGCCCAGAAAGCGCTCGTAGATCGAGCCGAGAATATGGATGGGGATAGAGTTGAAATCGTAGGGCGAATGTTCGTGCGACAACTGCCGGCAAATTGCCGTGAAACCATCCTCCTCCACGGCGAAATCGTCACGATCGAGGATGGCATGGCGTTTGAAGATGATGCCGTTGTAGACGCCGTCGAGCCGCCGCGCGGCAGTGACGAAGTCGCGCCAAGCATGGCCACGCTCGGCAAAGCGGGCTACCACGTGCTCCGGCTCGATCAGCTTATCTTCGAAAAAACGCATGAAGACAAGCCGGTCCAGCGTTCGCTGTGTGATTTCGGTAAGAGTCTCGCTTTCGAGGTCGGGGTTCTCCCTCTTAAAGGCTTTCGCCAGCGCCTGGCGGTAGCCGTCCAAGTCTTCGAGGAATGATTCATCAACGGCCTGCACACGCCCGGCGGGGACGCGAGGAGCGGCCTTGCCACGCGGCTTAGGCAAAGTTTCCGCGAACTTCTCCAACGCGCCGGCGGCAACAGCTTCACGCGAAAGCAGCCAGTAAATTTCGGCGAACTTTTCCTTGGCGGCATACCCAAGGTAATGGTATTTCCTGACTTGGCGGTCGAGGGCTGTTGCGATGTCGGGTTTGTATCGGCAATCGAGGATGTGCAATTCGTCGAAATCGGTCAACGCTGCCAGGGGGTTGGCTTTGTTCCAGCCGTAGCGTATCGCTTGGAAATAATCGTCGGCGTTGGCCAGGCCGCGCGATGGCTTTTTCGCCTCGACCAGGAATCGCGGGTCGCGGAAGTTGGGGGCGACATGGAAGGCATAGTCCGCTCGCCGCTTGGCCGGGCCGACCGCCACGCCTCGCTCGACCTTGACCTCCTGCTCGTAGGGATTGGGCTGCCGTTCGTGGTTAACGTCCCAGCCCAGGGCCATGAAGAATTTGTCGATGAAGTCCTTGCGAACCTCGGCCTCCTGATACCCTGGCGACAGATAGTAGTTTTCGTTCGCTTGGAAGGTGGCGACTAGGTCACAGACCTTGCGGAAGCTTTCGTCCATCAGTGATGTTGTCATGTCCGGGAGGCCCTCCCAAGGTCCACGGCCTCGTCCACCATCTTGGGGATGAGAGCATCGCCGCTATTATCATAGAAGGAAAGAAGAGAGGTTGGGAGTGCCCGCCGAGTGGTATCACGGAGGCGTGGCCAATGCATAGAGCAGTTGGGCGATGAAGGCATTCGTGGCAATGAATACGTGTCCCCCTGGAAGCAAAGCATGGCGAACAAGCTTAGCCCACTTCACAAAGAAGTCGTAAAGGCGGCGGCGCTCGTCGTAGTCGAGCGCGGTGAAGCGCGGAAGCGGCGAGCGGACATGGCCGTCGAACGACGGTGGAATCCGCCATATTCCACCGTTTCCGTTTGCTCGTTTCGCCAGTTGGTCGACGTCGTACTCTTTCACGCCATAAGGCGGATCGGTAACGATCGAATGCAAACAGTTCTCGGGTAGACGCGCGAGCCACTCAAGGCAATTGACGTGAATGGCTAACGAGTTGCCGATGCGGCGGGCCTCGTATTCGAATCCGAGCGTTTCCAGTAGTGTTTGATTGTTATTCATAGCGCGTCCTTCGCATCGAGAAACGCGACTCGCCAATGTTTTCGGCGACATCCAAGCCCACAACCCAATGATCACGGGGTTCGTATCAGTGTACATTAGGACACGCAGCCTGGCAAGTACTTGAAATGAAGAATTGGGTCGCTCAGGTCGAGGATCGCGTGCATGTTCTGGATGTTCTCGAACGGCACCAGCACGGGGGCGGCGGGTGACCGCCGCGCCGACCAAGTTCCTGATTTCCCTCCTGTCAATCATGCCTCAGCGCCGCGACGGGATTGACGCGGGCGGCCTGGCGCGCGGGGTAGTAGGCGCCGAGCGTGGTGATCGCGCAGGCGAATGCCGGGGCCGAGGCTTGCAGCCAGAGCGGAAAGCGGAAGATCGAGCTTTCGAGCTGGATGGATAAGTTGCTTGACACTACCGAGCGCACCCAGGCGTCGCCGGGGAAGGAGGCGGCCCACCAGTCCCACCAAGGCCCCCTCCAACGCGAAAATCGCCTAGATGTGGCCGGCGCAGGCTCGGCAGGCACGGAGGCCTGCCCCACGATATGATTTAGCGATCGTCTTCCCGCCCGCGCCGTCCCCGGCTGTCGCGACGGCGCGGCGCCCGTTGCGGCGGTTCGTCGTACGGCAAAAACTTCACTTCGTTGTTGCTGTTGTCGTAGCTGATGAATTCCAGGAACTCCGGCGCCGCGCCGGCCTGGCAGCGTCAAAACAACGACTGCTCCCTAACTTCTGACTTTATCGTGTCCAATGCCTCGCACAGTGATCCGAGGTCGGGAAGTTCACCTGATCGGCATGGCAAGGCTACGCCGCCTTTTTTCAAAAGCAGCGGGTTCCCTTGTGCCGAGGGAGCCGGTTCGGCAAAATCCAGGACGAACAGAGGAATCTCCAATTTCAATGCATCCAAAGCCGCTTCCCATGTGCCCCCCGAGGTGCCGGCTTCGATGACGATCAGGGCCCGGACCAGGCCGCAGATGGTGCGGTTGCGTTGCATGGCGTTGGACACGGACCAGGGAAGTTTTGGAGGAAACTCGGAGACAACGACAAACTGGTCCTCGGACAGCAAATCAGCAAGCGATGATCTGGGGCGAAAATGGAGAATGCCTTCCGGCAAGACGAACGCGGTTGCTCCGCCCGCCTCCAAAGCGCCGCGGTGTGCGCTCTCGTCCGCGCCTGGGGCGTGGCCGCTCACCACGAGGAAACCTTGTTTGGCCAAAGTTCGTGCGAGCCGTTCCGCACAGCCAAGGGCTTCTGCGGAGGCATCGCGAGCGCCGCAAAACCCCACCCCGCGCCGCTGGAGCAGTTCGGGCAATCCTGCCAAGAACAGTACGGGCGGCGCTTTGTCCCCTAATACTGTTTTCAGTCGCGCTGGATACCAAGGGCTGCCGCGCAGCACCGTGCGCACGGCGTGTTGCTCGAGCGACTCGGCGAGCTGTGTAGCGGTCTCCTCGTTCGCATGGAGCGAACACGCTTGCTCCGCATTCAGGCCGAAGCGGGCGACGATTTCCTCCGTCTCCAGGGCCATGAAATCGGGCAAGGACAAATCGTCGTGCTCCAAGCGGTCCAGCAGTCGGGCGAGCGAGCGCGGGCCGATCCCTTTTGTCTGCATCAACTGCAAAAGGGGCACCGTTTCACTCGCCATGGCTTGCACTCCTTGCCAACAGAAGTCACCGATTATCCGTGTCGCGCAGCGATTTCACGCAGGTCAGGCCGATGAGCGAGCCCGCACCCTGGCTCTTGAGATACTTCGCAAAAGACCAAAGAGAAGCACCCGATTGGTAAAGGTCGTCGACGACGATGACGGAGCAATTCTGCACGGCTCGCGACAACTGAATTCCGCTCGGTTGCAGCAGCTGCTTCCATTGGTAAATCTTCTGGTCCACGCTAAGGTTTTTGGCGGGTGGTTTCGCGACGGTCAGAGCCGGCGTCACCAAGGGCTTTGGGTCGCCCCAAAAGGTCTTTGGCACCATGTCCACAATACCGCGAGTCAAGAGAGCGGGCAAACAAAACTGCTGGCTCCGATCGGAGGGGACATAGGTCAGAAGCCTGGGCCGACACATGGCGCTTGGAGGCAGTGACCGCACTGCAAAGGCCAGCTCTTTTTGCAATTCGCCGAGCGCTTCCGAATTTTGCTGATACTTGGCTTGATACTCCAATTCGCCGATTTCGGTTCGATCTTCGGTTGGACTGGGTTTCGCGAAATCCAACGCCAGGCAGAAATCCAATTCGTCGGAGAACTCTTTCTGTATGTGCTTGTTGGCGCCAAGACAAACAGCCCGTTCGAAAAACCTCAAGAAGCCTTCGATCCTCTGGACCTCACGCGCGGGAAGCACCGAGAAAAATGCGTACCTCGTCTTGCCGCTCTTGGAATCTCGAAAGCCGGTGCGCGATTGTTTCATTAGAGACGGAAAATAGGCTGCAAACAACGCGGCGTAGTAAGGAGGCAGGTCCAGAAACCAGCTGCCATCGTCCTTTTGGACAAACAGCTTCCAAGTTATCTGACATCGGCTGACATCTGGCCGCAACGACACGGTCGCGTTCCTTTCCCGTTCCTATCGTTCTTCGTCCCGTCCGCGCCGGCCGCGGTTGTCGCGCCGGCGCGGCGCCCGCTGCGGCGGTTCGTCGTGCGGCAGGAACTTCACTTCGTTGCCGCTGTTGTCGTAGCTGATGAACTCCAGGAACTCCGGCGCGGCGCCGGCCTGGCCGCGCACTTGGATCTGTTTGCCGCTGGTTTCTTCCAGTTTGGCGATGTCCTGGCGTTTGCGGTTGAGCAGATAATGGGCGACCTCTTCGTGGACGCGCACTTCGAGGCGTTCGATGAACTCGCGATGGATCGCCAATTGCAAGAGGCGCATGACTTCGATCGACATGCTTTCGCAGGTTTTGACGTGGCCGGTGCCGGCGCAGTGCGGGCAATCCTGGTAGACGCTGCGCTTGAGCGAGGGGCGGATGCGTTGCCGGGTCATCGAGATGAGGCCGAACTGCGACATGCGCAGGATCTTGGTGCGGGCGCGATCGCGCTCCATGGCTTCGCGCAAGGCGCGTTCGACGCCGCGGCGATGGCGCTCTTCGCGCATGTCGATGAAGTCGTTGACGATGACGCCGCCCAAGTCGCGCAAGCGGAGCTGGCGGGCGATTTCCTTGGCCGCTTGCAGGTTCATGCGGTAGGCGGTGGTTTCGGCGTTGTTGTCGGCGCGGAAGCTGCCGCTGTTGACGTCGATGGCGACCAGCGCCTCGGTCTGATCGATGACGATCGACCCGCCCGCCGGCAACGGCACCTTGCGTTGCTGGATGCGCGTGATTTCCTGCTCGATGCCGTACTTGTGGAACATCGGCACGTGCTCTTCGTAGAGCTTGATGCGCTCGGCGTAGCGGGGCATGACGATCTGCAGGAACTCGCGGGCGTGCTCGTAGGCCGCCTTTTCATCCACCCAGATGGTGTCGATGTTGCTGGTGAAGATGTCGCGAATGGTGCGCGTGACCATGTCGCTTTCTTCGTAGATGTCGCACGGCGATTTGACCTTCTGGATGCGGCGGGCGATGACCTGCCAGAGCTTGGCAAGGTAGGTAAGGTCGCGCTGCAGCTCCTTGGGATTGCGGTCGATGCCGGCGGTGCGGATGATGAAGCCGACGCCGCGCGGCGGACGCAAATCGTGCATGATCTCGCGGAGGCGGCGGCGGGCGCCGTCGTCTTCGATCTTGCGTGACACGCCGATGCGGTTGAGGCCGGGCATGAGCACCAGATAGCGCCCGGCGATGCTGATGTAGGTGCTCAGCGTTGGGCCCTTGGTGCCGATGCCTTCTTTGATCACTTGCACGAGGACCTCCTGGCCGCGTTTGAAGATTTCCTGGATGGGCGGCTTGGGCCGGCCGAATCCGGGGCGACCGCCCATGGGAGGCCGGCGCGGTCCGCCGCGACCCGCATCGCGCCCGCCTTCGCGCCCGCCACGGGGACCGTCGCGCCCGCCGCCGCGGCGCTCGTCACGCCGGTCATCGCGGCCGCCGCGGCGCGGCTGTTCGCGCTGGGGGAATTCTTGATACACCGGATATTCGTCGGCCTCGCCGGCGGGCGGCGGCAGATCTTCGGCCTGCGGCGTGAATTCCTCGGCGGACAATGGCTCGCCGGGCAAGGCATGTTCTTCATGAAGCGGCAACTGCTCGACGTCGGCCATCGGCGGCGCGCGGTAGGGCTCGTCGGGCGGCGGCGGCGGCGCGGCGGGCGGTGCTTCGCGGCGCGGCGGCGGGGACTTCGCCGGCGGTTCGCTACGTTGCGACGGCTCCGGTGGCCGCATCGAAAAACTCAGATCTTCGTCGCGCACCGACGATTTCGGCTCGAGCGGATCGATCGGTTCGTCGTCCTCATCGGTGCGGCGCTCGGCGGAATCCATGGGCCGCGGACGTTCATCATCGAGCGGCCGCAACGGTTCATCGGCGGGTGAGGGCTGGCTTTGCGTTCCGGAAGCGCCGGCGTCGCGCGGTCCGCGGTCTTCGCGCTGGCCGGAACTGCGTCCGCCGCGCCGACGGCGACCGCGCCGCCGGCGTTCTCCAGGGGCCAACTCGATGTCGCCACCCTGTTCCGCCTCAGTAATTTCCACGTCGGTCGGTGCGTCGATCGGCGGGAAATCGTCGGCCAACGGTTCGGGATGCCCGCCACGGAGGTAGGCTGACTCTTCGGTCGGGGGCCAATCCGGCGCTGGTGCGGTTTCGTGCGGAACGTCGGAGACTGGCTCGGGAAATGCTTCGGCCATCGGCGCTTGCTCGTTGTGCAGCGGTTGCGGCGGCGCCTCTTCGTAGGCCTCGTGCAGGAATTCTTCGGGCAGCGGCGGCACGTCGTCGATGGGTCGCGAGCGGCGGCCCCGGCCTTCAGCGCGCCCACGTCCTTCGCTGCGGCCACGCCCTTCGGCACGGCCCCGGTCTCGGTCGCCCGCGCGATGCCGATCGCGCGGCGAAGGACGGCCGCGGTCTTCATCCTGGTAGCCGGCGAGATGGCGGTAGTAGGCCGGCTCGACGTCGGAGACGTGCAGAAAGCCGTTGCGGCCCACGCCGAAATCGACGAACGCCGCCTGGATGCTCGGCTCAATGTTGACGATGCGGCCTTTGTAGATGTTGCCCACGTAACTTTCGTGGCTGGAGCGTTCGACGTACAACTCCTCCAGGACGCCGTCCTCCACGATGGCAATGCGAATCTCCTCGGGCTGGAGAACGTTGATGAGCATTTCCGTCTTCATGCAAAACCTTTCATGACGATAAGGATCAGTACGGATCAACCTAGAAACCCGGTTTCTCCAAGAAACCGGGTTTCTGAGCGTAATCAAGTTTCATACGACATCGGGCTCTCGACGAGAGCTTCGCCCGCGGCGGCGGTGCGCTGCGGCTCGTCAGCGGCGACGACAACTTCGTCCGGCGTCAGCGCGGCATCGGTCAGGCGCGGAATGGCGGGGAACCAGCGCTGGTCGGCGGGCAATTCATCCAGCAGTTCCAAGTGCGTACGCTCCAGGACGGCGCCGGCGTCGAGCAACATCCCCAGACCCAGCGCCTTGACCACTTCTTCGGGCCGGGCGGCGCCGTCGGGCGTGATCCAAATCACCATGGTCAGCGCATCGGCGTCGGCGTGCAATTCACACAGATAGGGGCGAATGTTGACGAAGCGCCGCTGCGGACGCAAGCGCTCGACGAAACAGCGCTCGCGGCCAAGAAGTTCGGCGCAACGTGCCGGCAGATCGGCCGTGGGGCAGACATTCTTGTCTGCCGCGGCGACCTGGCCGACAGGAATGTCTGCCCCACTTGGCAGCGGCAAGCGATAAAAGGCGCGCCGCACTTGGACGGAACCTTTGCGACCGAGCGCTCGGGCGTCGAGAAAGACCAAGCCGGGCGGCGCATGGCGATTGAGGCAAGCAAGCAACTCGGCCGCGGGCAACGGCTCACGCAATTCGAGATCGACAACCTCGGCCAGCCCGGCGACGCCGAGCGCCAGCGCCTGCGCGAAGACCAGACACGCTTTGGGATGAAAACCCTGCGTGACGGCGAACGGCAACGCCGCGCGGCGCATCATGCGTTCGAATACATGCAATAAGTCGATGTGGCTGACCAGGCGGAGATCGCCGCCTTTGCGGAAACGCAGCCGATACCAGTGTTGTTGCCGCGTGAGGGGCGGGACGACTGGGGGCTTGACCTGAACTGATTCCAATGCCATAGCGGGCCTAACCCCGCGAGTTGCGGGGAATGGAGGATCGACGAGCGCGCTCGCAAGCGCGGCCCATCCTCGGCGCGATGGTAACAGGAATCCTCGCAAGAAAACGGCAGGGGGAGGTCGGCGCTCGGGCCGGCAGGGAAAGGATGGCAGACAAGGGGAGAAGAAGGCACGCCAGAGGCGAGCGGGTCAATGAGAGGCTTCTTGTCCCTTTGAGTTATTCACGTTTCCCTTGAGGGCGACTCCGCGCGGTTCTTCGAACCGCGGCTAAACGAGTCGGCCCTTTACCTCAGCTTACCACCTCAGGGAGGATCCGGCGGGTACGTTCCCGCAGGTAATTGTTCACGTCGCGGGCGGTGTCAAGTTTCAGCGCCGCTTCCGCGACTTCTTTGGCTTCTTGCAAAGTCACCGTGCGGATGATCTTTTTGATCTCCGGAATGTTCTGCGGCGTCACGCTTAGCTGTCGCAAGCCCATGCCCAACAGCAGCATCGTGTAAATCGGGTCGCCGCTCATTTCGCCGCACACGCTGACCTCGACGGTCTTTCTGGGGCCGCCGTTGTTTTTCTCCGCGTTCGTTGAAGTCGCCTGCGCGGCGGCGACGACCGTTTCAATCAGCCGCAGCACCGCGGGATCGCCGGCGCTATACAGCCCGGCCACGGTTTCGTTGGTGCGATCGGCGGCCAGCGTGTATTGTATCAAATCGTTGGTGCCGATGGAGAAGAAATCGACCTCGCGGGCCAGTTCCCGCGCCATGATCGCCGCCGACGGGACTTCGATCATGGTGCCGACGGGCATCTTGCGGTTGAAGGCGACGCCGACTTCTTCCAGGTCTTCCTTCACTTCCGCCAGGATCATCTTGCACTGGCGCATCTCGTAGAGCGTGCTGATCATGGGGAACATGATGCGCACGTCGCCGTAGGCACTGGCCCGCAGAATCGCACGAAGCTGCGTTTTGAACAAGGTCAAATTGCGCAAGCACAAGCGCACGCTGCGCAAGCCCAGCGATGGGTTGCGCTCGTGGTGCTGATCGACGCGGTCGGTGAACTTGTCGGCGCCCAGATCGAGCGTGCGAATCACCACCGGCTTGGCTCCGAGCGTGCGCAGCACGCGCATGTACGCTTCGACGTGTTCCGATTCATCCGGGTCAGCGGTGGTGTTCAGGTACAGAAACTCGGTGCGATACAGACCGACGCCGTCGGCGCCGCGGTCCAGGCAGTGCTGCACTTCCGTGGGAAACTCGATATTGCCCATGAGCAGGACGCGGACGCCGTCCTTGGTCTCGGCCGGCAAGTCGCGCAGCTCGCGCAACTCGCGGAGAAAGACGCCGACGGTCTGGCGGGTTTCTTCGTAGTGGGCGCGCGTGTCCTCATCGGGATTGATGATGAGCACGCCGCGGTTGCCGTCGACGATGACCTCGTCGCCGCCGGAGATGTCGGTGAGGAACCGGCCCAGGCCGACGACGGCGGGAATTTCCAGCACGCCGGCCATGATGGCGGTGTGACTCGCCCGGCCGCCGGCTTCGGTGGCAAAAGCGTAAACGAACTTTGGATCGAGCGCGGCCGTCTCGCTCGGCGTCAGGTCGTGGGCCAGCACAATCACCGATTGGGTGAGATGCTTCAACTCTTCGCTCTTGCCGCCCAGGAGTTGGCGCAAAATGGCCTTTTCGATGTCGAACAGGTCGGCGGAGCGCGTGCTGAACTGGGCCGACGCCAGGCTTTCCAACTCCTTGGCGTAGCGGCGAATGACCTGGCTGACGGCGTATTCGGCGGTATGGCGCTTGTCCTGGATGAGCCCTTCGACCTCGCGGATTAGCTCCGGATCCTCGATAAGCATGGCGTGGGCCGCGAAGATGCCGCCGTACTTCTTGCTGCCCAGCTTCTTATTGATCGCGTCTTCCCGGCCGAGCGCTTCTTTGGCCGCCGCGCCCAGGGCCGCGCGCAAGCGGGTCACTTCCGCCTGCCGTTGCCATGGGGCGATGAACCGCTGCGGAATGCGGTAGCCTTCGGTGTCCACGACCAGGGCGGGCCCGATGGCGACTCCCGGCGAGACCGCGATGCCACGCTTGATTTCCATGGTAATTTGTAGTCGCAGGCTTTAGCCTGCGAAGATCCGTCGCAGGCTAAAGCCTGCGACTACGATTCTAACTAATCGTCCGGAAACACCCGCGCCAGCGCCTCTGCCAGTTTGTCGATGGCGATGACGGCGTCGTGACCGGTTACTTCCAGCAGCAACTCCGTGCCCGGCAATGCCTCCAGGCCTAACAGGTGGATGGCACTCTTGCCGTTGACGCGCAGGTTTGCTTTGCTCACGGACACTTCGCACTGATATTGGTTCGCCAATTCGACGAATGCCCGTATTGGCCGCAGGTGCAGCCCGTGCGGGCTCGTGATTTTGACGTTGCGGGTCATGGCCGTGGACTAATTTCCCGTATGCTCATCCGTCAGCAAGTCCCAGATGGCGTCCGCGGCTGGCGCATTGCGGAGAGCCTTGACAAAGGCGTCGTCGCGCAGGCAACGGGAGACATTCTCGAGGGCGCGCAAGTGATCGCCGGGACGGTCGTTCGGCGACACCAGCATGACGAACACGAACACCGGCTCGCCATCGAGGCTCTCGAAGCTAACGCCGGTCTTGGACACCGCTGCGGCGCCGACGAGCCGATCGACGCTGCCATGTTTGGCATGCGGAATGGCGACGCCGCGGCCGATGCCGGTCGAGCCCAGCAGTTCGCGTTTCATGATCGCCTTGACGATATCGTCCGGCTCGCTGGTCTTGAAGTAGCCGGCACGACGCAGGTTTTCGACCATTTCACGGATGACGCCTGCCTTGGTCGTGGCGGCCAGGTTGGCGGTGATGGCTTCGCGCACCACAAAATCGGACATGCGCATGATGGGTCCCTCAAGGCTGTTCCGGCGCTTCCGCCACATCGCCCGTGGCCGGCGTCCGCCGATGATCCATGATCTTTTCCTTGTACTTGCGCACCTGCCGCTCCAGCTTGTCCAGCACCAGATCGACGGCGGCGAGAATATCCTGGTTGCGCTCGCTGGCGACGAAATCGTGCTTGTGCTCGGCCGACACCAGAAACTCAACCACCTTCTCCTCCTCCTTGAGGTCCACGATCACTTCGATCATCATGATGCGTTGGAAGTAATGCGTGAGCTTGCCAGCCTTCTCGCGAATGTACTCTTGGGTCGCTTCGTGGAGATGGCCATGCCGGCCCGAGATTTTGATCTGCACGGATCGTCTCCTTCCTGGGCGCAAGGCGCCGCGCGCGCTAGGGATCTTGAGATTAGCCATTGTATGGTCCGCGCCAAGGCGTTGCAACCGCCGCTTGCGGCTTAGAAGCTGTTTCAAAACGGGGACTGGCCCGTTTGCCTTGGGGGGCCTGTCCCCGTTTTGAAACAGCTTCTTGGCGAAACAGACCAACACCCGGCGCCGCTAAGACGCAAGCGAAGGCGGCACAACCGGTAAAGTCATCTCGCACTGGTCCGCGGCCGAAATGTCAAATCCAATGGCTGCTCCGCTGGCGGCGCCGAGCGCAAATCGACGTCGAACGGCCGGCGCGGGGTGTTGCCGGCCACGTCTTCCAAGCGTCCATCGACCGACAACCGATACTCTTGTGCTTGCCAGGCAGTCTTCGGCGTGAAAGACCACGTCTGCTCATTCTTGCCGACGGCGCCGGCGCCTTCGATGCGTTTGCCGGCGGCATCGACGATCGTCAGGAAACGGTCCAAAGACTTGTGATCGATGCTCTTGGGAAACGTCACGATCAGCGGCGCTTGCGTGCCTGCCTCAGGCGCCGCCAGCTTCCACTCCGCCAGCTCGATCCGTTGGCGATCCTCGGCCGTGGCGCGAAACTTCTTCACGACGTCTTTGCCCAAAGTCTGACCCTGGGCGTCGCGCATCGCGCCTTTGATCACCAGGGAATATTCACGGTCCGGCAGCAGCACCGGACCGAGCAACTCGCGCAGCAGCACGCCCCATTTGATGCGGCCCGGATGGATGTACAGGATCAGGCACTGGTCGTCTTCGTCCCATAGCTCGTCGTGCAGCCAGGGGTCGGTCACTTCTTTGCCGTTGGCATCGACGATGGCAAGCTGCTGAAAAATCTCCGAGCCGCCGCGCATCGGCTGCGAGAAATAGATGTAGAACTTGAGATGGTTGGCCGGCAGCACGTCGCCGGTGGGAAGAATCTTGACGATCCGCGGCGGCGTGGTGGCGGTTCGCTCCGGCACCCGATAATTCGCCACGAATAGCGGCTTGTCGGCCGGGCCGAATTCGGCTCGATAAGCCAGGCCCGGCTCCAGCGCGAAGCGCGGTTGAAAGACGAGCAAGTCATCCTTGCGTTCGTAGCGACCGAGCATGGGCGGACCAAGACGTTTGGTGTCGGGATCGATGACGTGCAGCCGCAGCCAGGTCTCGCCCTGCTCGTACTTCAGCGGACCGGCGGCCAGCTGCTCGCGCATCGCCGTGGGGAGGTGCGCGACGACTTCGACGCGGCTATCCACTTTGCGGAAGCGGATGCCCTCGCCGGGTTGACCAAGCACCAGCGCACAAACAGTCAACAACGAAACCATGGATGCGACCTATTGAAAATTGCAAAATGAATCGAAGGCCATCGACGCTGTCGGCAGGGCGCGCCGTCCAGTCAATTTGCAATTTTCAATGGCCAATTTTCAATTTGCAATTGCCTGCTCGAAGATAACCCGTGCTGCGGCAAATTGCACGAAAAATGTCACGCCGGCGTGCGTTCGAGCAGGCCGTGCAGCTTGGTGAGCACGCGGATCAGGTCTTCCTGATCGTCGTCGGACAGGATTTGCAGGCGTTCGACGATGCGGCCGATGCGGGCGCCCTGGTAGTCGAGCAGCGTTTTTTCGCCGGCGGGGGTCAGGGCGACGTCGATCTTGCGCTTGTCGCGCGGGTTGATGCGGCAGTGGATGAGCGCGCGTTCGCGCGTTTCCAGGGCGCGGATGATGCGCGACATCTGCGCCGGCAGAATGCCCAGCACGCGCTGGATGTCGCCGACGATCATCGTGCCGTTGGCGTGCAGCAGCGACAGGGTGAGGAACTCGACTTCCTTGAGATCGCCGTCACGGCGTCGGCCCCGCAAGGTGGACAGGCAGATTTGCGTGACGACATCGAACAGCTCCAGCGCCAGATCTTCGACGCGGTGCCCGGTTTCGGTGGCCATGGCGGGATCCCTGGCGCCGGGCACGCGGGCCGCCGGATTGCTGGGCGGTGACCGGGGCGGGCCGGCGAGCGGGTTGCAAGTGGTTCCTCCATGATAAAGGTTGACAGGGGTATGTCAATCGCGGTTCGGCAACGATTGCGCCGATTGGAAAAATGGCGCGCGAGATTAACGAAAATGCCGAGAATGCGGGCAGCCACGGCTAGCGCGCGTCGCGGCGTAAGCCCGACCTGAAGGCAGCGCCTACGCCACGTCGGGCTAACGCCTCGACGCGCGCCACGCAAAACGTAATGAACTAACTGCGCGTGTTGGTATTGCGGATGGGAAAGGAACGGATCAGAGCAGCGCCCGGCGACGATGGCTCGGCGTAATCGCGGCCATGGTCCGTGTCGTGGGCCAAGGGCGGCGTCGCGGCCGAGATGTGGCTGGAAGGCCGACCCGCCGGCGCCAAAGACGGCAGCGGCAACTCCTCGATCGTCGGCGGCGCCACCGGCGCTTGTGCCCAGGGCGCCAGCGCCTCAGCTACTTCCGCCGGCGTTTGATAACGCCGGCCGGGCTCCTTGGCCAGCATGGTATCGAGCACTTGCGCGAGTTCTGCCGGCATGTCCGAGCGCAACGACCGCACCGGCTTGGGCTGTCGAACCTGGTGCCAGATCATCTTCTGCGCGAACGTGCCGTCCTGGAACGGACTCTTGCCGACGAGCAAGTAATACAGCGACCCGCCCAGGCTGTAAATGTCCGCCCGAATATCGACCTGGCTGTCCACGACTTGCTCCGGCGCCAGATAGTCGGCGGTGCCGATCACGTAGCCCGTTTCGTATTCCTTGACGTAGGCGCCGGAATCTTCGTTGAAGAAGCGGGCCAAGCCCATGTCGAGGACTTTGACGACCCCTTGCCGATCCAGGAGCAGGTTGCCCGGCTTGATGTCGCGGTGCACCAGCCCGGCCTCGTGGGCATGTTGCAGTCCGTGTGCGGCCTGGCAAATGTACTGGGCGGCGCGCTCCGGCGCCAAAACCCCGTTGCGGCGCACGAAGGCGTGCAGATTGCAGCCGTCCACATATTCGAGCACGAGAAAATGGAGCTTGTCTTCGCAATCGATGTCGTGGGCGCGGACGATATTCGGGTGGTCGAGCCGGGCGACGGCGCGGGCTTCACGATAGAAACGCGCCAAGGAGGCGGGGTCTTCCGCCTGGGCCAGCGGCAACACCTTGAGGGCAACGTGCCGACCCATGTGCACGTGCTCGCACAGGTAGACTGCCCCCATGCCGCCGGCGCCAAGACGTTCGAGCAATCGATATTTTTCGGCGATGACGAACCCGCGCCACCGGCCCGCCAGCAGTTTTTCCGCCTGGAAGCTCGTGAGCAAGCCCTGCTCGATGCAAGCGTCGGCCAGCGCGCGCGGCGTCGTGGGCGAATGCCCGTTGAGCCGGGTTTGCAGAGTTTGCACTGCGGTTTGTTTCAGCAAGCCGCTACGAAAGCCAAAGTCGAGAAAATCTTCAACGGTCGTTGGTGCGGGCATTGGTGCCTTACCTTGTGGGCCCGGCCGCTGCGAAGAATTCTTCGCGATAGGGGCCGAGCCACCGGGCTTGCTTTCCTGCAAACCCAAAACCCCAGCCGCGACCCGTCAAGGGCCAAGCGGCTGACACACTCCCATGTGAGACGATTGCGCCCCTATCATGCCTAATCCTCACACCGATTTCAAGAGCCTGCGCGATTTTTCTCGAAAATCCACTTGTAGCGGCCCTGGCGGCAGCGGCTGATCGAAATCGCGAAGCCGCCAAGCGAACGATTCTCACCTAAAACGAACCGAGACACGCGTCAATGGGGCTCTCGCTTGGCGGTAGTGGTACAGTTTCGGCCCAGAACCCCGGTTGCTTCCGCGAAACCGGGGTTCTTGCCATCAAGGCGAAGTGCGCGCGGCGGTCATCTTCGCCCAGGCCATGCCGTCGCCGGACCACGAGCCGTTCGTCCGCGCTTTCGCCGAGCATTGCAAGGAATTCCAAAAGCCGGTCTTGTATCTGCACGCCGACGGCCACGTGTGGCAGCTGGAAAAAGCCTGGCGAGCGCCGAACCTGTGGCAAGTGCAGACCGACATGCTCGGCACCAATCCGCCGGTGCTGGTGACGGTGACCGAGGATGCCCGGGAGCCGTTTGTGTTTGATCGAAGGTTGAAGCTCAAGTAGGTCCCGCGAGCCGAGCGGGACCGGAACCGCAAAATGGGTCAGCAATTTGGATGGTGTCTTTGGGCGCGTCAAGTCCCGCCCGGCGCGCGGGACCTACTACTTCGCTTTGACATCCATCCGGCTTTCGTGGAAGCCCAGGCGGCCGTCGGCGGTGTGGCCGTAGATGAGTAGGCGATAGGATGCGGGGCCTTGCGGCACGTCGAAGCGGAGCGTCGCCTGGCCGTTCTCGATTTTCAGCTGTGGGTGCCAGAGCAGCGTCGGCTGTAGGTCGGTCAAGTCGTTCTGACGGCGTGGCGCGAATTCACGGCCATAGTCGGCGCTTGGCGGCGGCATCGTCTGTTGCACCTTCTCCGCGGCCTGGAAGCGCTTCTGCATTTCAGGGTGTTTGACGAAATTCGAACGACTCGTATCCAGCACAGGCGTCGGACCATCCATCGCGATTGATCGGCTCAGATCCATGGCGTGCCGCGGTGCGGACGGCGCTGTCGGTCGAGCGGGGCTAACCAGGGCCAGCTGACCATCGAGCGCGACCGCTGGCACGATGGCAAGGTTCTTGTCCAGCACCACTTCGATGCGCGGCAGAGGTTTGTTTGCCGCAAGGTCTGGTCCCAAGGGTCGCACGTCATCGATCTGCTGCCCAAAGCCGGCGCTGAAGTAGAGCACCAGGCACAATCCCAGGGCGCCGATGGCGGCGGCGAAAGCGGGCGTCGAAGCTCTGCGGCGGGCGGCGCGGACCAATCCGATGACGAGGCCAATGGCGCCGGCCAGAAAGGCCGTCGCGGCCAATACGCCCAGGCCGATGCGGAAATACTCCATCGGCAAGCGTTCAAATTCACCGCGTGCAGCCAGCGCTGCCGTCAGGCTCGCCGCCGACTGTTGACGTTGTTCTTCAAGTTGCCCTTGTTCACGATCGACGCGGTCTTGCAGCGCCTTGAACCCGCGCGCTGCCTGGGCAATCACCTGGATTCTGGCCTGCTCGTCGGTCGAACTCACGGCGCTGATGAGGCTCGGCGTCGATTCACTCTTGGCGATCTGGGCCGGCTCGGGCTGCGCTGGCGTGACGAAACGCCGCCAGCCGAGGGTGGCCAGGAACAGGTCGATGGCTTGGCGCGTGGCTGGCGTGTCGTCGGCCAGGAGCGGAACTTCGGCCAAGTCGCCGCCCATATCGCCCGCCAGCAGGAAATGCCCTGGCAAGCTGCGTTCGCGCGCCTCGGCCCGATAGCGGTCATCCACCACCAGCGCCAGGCCCCACGCGGTCGCGGCCGCTTTGTTTCCATCGCGCACTTCGATCTTCACCAGCGCGGTCTTGTTGGCTTCGACGTTCGTCGCCGTCGCCTTCACTTCCAGACGCTGCGCCGGCGTGCGATAGATCAAGCGCTCAGCCAGCGGCGTTAATCGTTGGTCCTTCACTTCGTAGAGTGTGACCCGAACGATGCCCCGGACGCCTTCCGGCAGCTTCATTTCGACCTGCGAAGCGCTCGCCTCGACAAACTGCTGCCCGACGATCTGGCCGCGACAACTGGCGACGACCAACATCGGCCGATCCGTGCCGCTTTGGCGGATTTGCAGTTTCGCCGTCTCACCTTCCTTGGCCACGCTGTTTGCCACGTGCAGCGCCGCGCCTTCGCGCTGAATCTTGAGCTTATGGAACGGATCCTTGGATTCGGGAATGCAATTGCCGGTGGCACAACGCAAGGTGTAGATTTCGAGCGGATCGGGCGTGAAGGTGAACGAGCCCAGGCTCTGTGCCGGTTGCGACCGGAAGATCAGGCCCTTGCTCGAATGCAGCGTGAACGGGCTGTCCGGCGTCGCCGTTTCGCCGCTGGGCGTGCGGACGCGGAAGAAGACGCGCTGCGGCACACCGGCGATCAAATTCCCGCCTTCGGGATAGAAATCGACTTCCAGGCGCGACGGCACGACGGCGATGGAGCGTTCGACCTTCGTGTAAGTGCTTTTGCCTTCCTTGGAGAAGGACCGGATTTCGAACACGACGTTCAGCCGTGAACCCTGAAAATCCTTCGGGATCGAGAAGTTCACGCTGGCCTTGCCCGCGAGATCGGTCAAGGCTCGGAATCCAGGGATGGCCTTTACGTCGGGCTTGTTCGCGAGATTCGGTTTGACGAGAACAACCTGATTCGTCAGCGGTTTGCCGTCACTGCCACGGGCCGCCAGATTCATCACGATCTTGTCACCGGCACGGTAACTGTCGCGTTCGGGCCGAATATCCAAGTCGCTGAGCTGCTCGACGATTTCCACTTGCCGCGTTTGCGCTTGAATCTGCAGCTTGGGATCCGCCGCGACAACCTGCATCGTGTACATGCCCGCGGGCAGCGTCGAAACCAAGGCGAACTCGCCGCTCGCCATGCCGCCCGGACCCGCCGCCGTATCCACGTTCAACACCGATTTGCCCTCGGCGTTCACGAGCGCGACCTTCAGCGGCAGCGGCTGGCTCGGCGGTTTCAAATTGTAGCGTTCCAGCGCCAGCGCCCGGAAGAAGACCACTTCGCCGAGCTGATACATCGATTTGTTGAGGGCCAGATGCACAACATGATTCGCCGGGGACACACGGATTGTCTCGCGAACTTCGGCTTGCTTCGTCCCGTGCTTGGCCGCAACTTCGAGCCGCAGGTCTTTGGTCAGCTTCAACCCCGCGGGAATGACGACATCGACTTCACCGGTCGCATTCACCGTGTCGCGATGAACGACTTCGCCGGATTCACCGTGCACCAAGCGAATCTCCAGCTTGGCGTCGAGCGGTTTTCCGTCCAAATCGCGGGCCGCAATTCGGTAGGCGCTGGCCGCTTCGTGATGAATCTGCGCCGGGCCGATGACCGAGAGCCGCAGCGTGTCGCGCTTGGCCTGCTGCCAAAGCGCCTTTTGCTCGGCGTCGGCTTGCAGCCTCAAATCGACGAATTTGCCTTCGACAGCTTCGCGTTGCTTCTTCGCATCGGCGACGGCTTGCTCGCGGTCGCCCGTGCCGCGCCGATGCCATTCGAGGGCGCTAAAAATCGCCAGCAGCAGCGCTGCGGCCGCTACCCAGTTCGGCCACAAGCGCTGTGCCAGCGAACGACGCACATGTTTTCGTAAAGGCAATGTTGCGGGAGATGCCGGCGTTTCAACGGCGGCCGGCGCCGTCACTCGGGGCAGTTCCTCGGCAGGCGCTTCGAATTCCGGCATGTTGCGAATCAGACACGCCGCTCGGGCCATGTGCCGTTGTTCGCGTCGGGCCTCGGCCAGCGTTGTCTGGCAGCTCGGACACAGCGCGGCGTGGTCGGCCAACTCCCGGCTCTCCCCATCATTGAGGAGCCCGTAGAGGTGGTCGAGCCACCGATCGGCATTGTGTTCGCAAAGTCCCATGTTCATCTCGAAAAAGGGGACGCAGCTCATTTCGACCAGCCTTGGGGTTGATGAAACGGAGCGGTCGAAATGAGCTGCGTCCCCTTTTTCATTCGTGAAGCACGCGCCGCAACTTTTGCAGCGCCGTGCGCATCTGTGTCTTGACCGTCCCCACCGGACAGGCCCGCAGCTCGGCGATTTCTTCGTAAGTCAGCTCGCCGTTCTGCCGCAAGAGAAACACTTCTTTTTCTTCGTCGCGCAGCTCCAAGAGCGCAGCGCGGAGCCGCTCGGCCGATTCGCGATCCTCCAGCACGTCGGCCGGCGAATCACCGCCGGCAATCTCCGGCGGAGCGGTGTTGCCCATCGGCATGGTCCGCCGCCGCCAGGCATTGCGCTTGAGGTCTTTCGCCGCGTTCATGCCCACCTTGTAAATCCAGGCCCGCATGTTCTTGACGTCGGCAAGCGAGTTCTGAGTCCGCCAACATTTCAAGAATGCGTCCTGCGCGGCGTCCATGGCGTCGTCGTAGTTGCCCAGCACGTAGTACAGCGTGTTGACCAACTCCAGCCGCATGGCGTTGAAAGTACGGACAAACCCCTCAGCCACGGCATGGTCCCCTTCGGGACGGCCCGGCTGCTCTTCTGGAGAGTTCGCCGAAGGGTCGTTCATACCTTCAACCTTATGACGAAGGCAGGTTTCGAAAGGATTGAGGGTGGGCAGCAAAAAACTTCAGCCAGGGGTGAGCCTTGTTCATTTTCCTTGATCTAAGTCTTTTGTGCACATGAATTTATCGCAAGAGTTTGTTGCACGAGGCCGGGCAAGGAGGTTCGCCGCATGGTATCTCGATTGCGGCCAACGATTCCTCGTCGTGGCCAAATCCGACCCCGTTTGGCCACGACGTGCGCGACACAACTGCTTTATCTATTGACTTTATGTTTCCAAAATCGTCGTCGTGGCCAACGGCGCTGTCTCTTCAAGACGCCTCCGATCGGCTGTATGGAGGCCTTGGCAAATTCGCTTCATGGGAACTACGACACTTACAATAAACCCCGATCCGTGGCGACACCCCCGCGCAGCAGCAAACGGCGCCATTATGCTCTCCCGAACTTTATAGCGATTACGTCATCGTGCTGGTTCTCGTGGTGCTGTGCGCCTTCTTCAGCATCGCCACTTGGACCGAGCAGTCCGAGCACGGCGCTGCCGGCGACGCGGCGCTGGCGCGCGCGTTGAATCCCCGCTTGCGTTTAGCGCGACAGTCATTTCACGCTCAATTATCGCGCTAAACGCAAGCGGGAACGCCCACAAATTGCTCTCCCATTCCCCATCTCCATCCGCTATAAGCCCGCTTCGACAGTTTGTATTTCCAGACAGGGGAGATCAAAATGCGCAGACGACATGCGATCTGGCAAATCGTCATCATGACGGCCGTGCTGGCAGTTTGGGCGAATCACGCCGAAGCCCAAATCCCGGCAAACAACAAAAGCGCCGTCCGCGTCAACGGCGAAGACATCGCTCTAGCCGAGCTGCAGGCCGTGCTCGATCTGCGTCCCTCCCCGGTTCCCGTCAGCAAAGAGTTGCAGCGCGAAATGCGCAAGGCCGCTCTCGACATGCTCGTCGATGATCTCTTGATGCGCCAATTGCTGCGCAAGGCGGCCGGGCCGGTCAACCCGGCGGACCTTCAAAAGGAATACAACAAGCTGCAAGACGCCCTGACGAAGCAGAAAAAGACGATCGAGCAGTTTTTGCAGGAAGGCAAGATGACGGCGGAGCAGTTGCGCGCCGACATCATCGCCCGCTTGCAGTGGAAGGCCTATCTCGATAACCGCTATCCCGAAGCCGAGATCAAGAGCTACTATGACGCCAACAAGGTGTTCTTCGACAACGTCCTGGTGCATGCCTGCCATATTCTCGTGAAGCTCAATGCCAACGCCGGCCCGGCGGAAAAGCAGCAGGCGCGGTCGAAGCTCGAAGTGATCCGCCAGGAAATTCTCGCGGGCAAGATGACATTCGAAGACGCCGCCCGCAAGTATTCCGAGTGCCCCACCAAGGACAAGGGCGGCGACATCGGCCAATTCCCGTACAAGTTCATCGTGGTCGAGCCGCTCGCCCGGGCCGCGTTCAGCACCAGGAAAGGCGAGTTGACCGACATCGTGACCAGCGAGTTCGGCTTGCACATCTTGAAGGTGCTCGACCGTACCGCCGGCGAACCGTCGCACTTCGCCGAGATCCGCGACATCGTCCGCGACGTGATCGCCCAGGAAGCCGAGCTGTATCAGCGCATTTTGGTCGAGCAGAGAAAGACGGCGAAGATTGAGGTGTTCGTGCAGTAATCGGCCGCCGCTAGCGGCTTAGCGAAACCAGTGTTTCTCACGGCGGCGTCCAGCGCCAAACGGCGAAAACGGTCACTTTGCAATCATCAGGCGAAACTTTGAAGTAGATCGCCAACGGCGCTTGAATCAAGATACGCACGTTGGTTCCGCGACTCTCTCCTTGAGACTCAGGGTCGAATTGCAGCGATTGGTCGATGGTGTTGGCCGCCGTGGCGATGGCGGCACGATCGGGGCCGGCATTCCACAATTCCGCCAAACGCTTGAGGGCCGAGGGCACCCAAAAGACCATGAACTTCATGGCTGTCCCTGGGATTGCCAGAATTGCGCTAGGGTTTGGCCGCCTGTCTCTTGCTGAAACTGCTGCAGCTCAGCCGCGCTATAGGGGCACTGCGACTCGGCCAAACGATGCAGCATTTGCTGGTAGAGCCGCGTCGGCAAGAATTGGCCGACAAGTTGACCTGCTTCATCTCGAAGTTCGAGGGGTTCATTGAGACCGTTCAGTTTCGCACGCAGATCAGGATCGAGCATGATGGCCCCCATGGCAAACCTTCTTTCCTTGCAAAAAACCGCATCACCCAACCATCTTTCGACAGTATACCACAACGCCCATTGACGTAATACCATTCCTTCGCCCCTCTTGCCTCCCCGCGCGCTCTCGTCTATTGTTGTCCTTTGCCCGGACGCCTTGGTGTCCTGCCGGCGGCGCGTCTTTCACGCCATGCGCCGCCGCGGGCCATGTCTGACACGGAACGTCAGGTCTTAACCCCCAGACCATTGCCGCCATCATCGTCCCGCGGAGGCTCGGCATGATTCATGTGAGCCGGCTGACGAAGTATTACGGCGACTATCCCGCCGTCCTGGACGTGTCGTTCGACGTGCAGGCCGGGCAAGTCGTCGGCTTCCTCGGCCCCAACGGCGCCGGCAAGACCACGACGATGCGCGTCCTCGCCGGCTATCTCACCGCGACCAGCGGCTCGGCGACCATCGACGGGCTCGACGTGCTCTGGGATTCGGTCGAAGTGCGCCGTCGCATCGGTTACATGCCCGAAAGCTGTCCGCTCTACCATGAAATGCGCATCACCGAATACCTGCGCTTCCGCGCCGGCATCAAAGGGCTGTACGGCTCGAAGCGGCGGCAACGCATCGATTACGTGCTCAAGCGCTGCTGGCTCGACGACGTACGCCGGCAGATCATTGGCACGCTGTCGAAAGGTTACCGCCAGCGCGTGGGCCTGGCCGACGCACTGCTCGCCTCGCCGCCGGTTTTGATTCTCGACGAGCCGACCGCCGGCCTCGATCCGACGCAGATTCGCTCGACGCGCACGCTGATCCGCGAGCTGGGCAAGGAACACACGATTTTGCTCTCGACGCACATCCTGTCCGAGGTGGAAATGACTTGCGACCGCGCGATCATTATTCACGAAGGCCGGGTCGCGGCATCGGGCTCATTGGCCGAGCTGAAAGACAAAGCGAGCGCCAACGCCTGCCTCGTGGCCGAGTTCGACGGCGCCATCGACGAAGATTCGCTGCGCGGCCTGCCCGGCCTGACCGACGCCACGACCGAGCGCATCGACGGCGGCGTCAAGCTGCGTCTTCAGTCCGGCGACCTCGGCGCCCTGACCCCGCGCCTATGCAGCCTGGCCGCGACCAAAGGCTGGAAGGTGCGCGAAATTCGGCCCCAACGGCCGACGCTGGAAGATTTGTTTGTGCAGATAACGGGACGGGAGCGAGCGTGATAACTTTGGCGAGCCGAGCGGCGTAAGCCGCCGGGTTCACGCACCCGGCGGCTTACGCCGCTCGGCTCGCCAACGACGCGAGAAACACCATGCGTCCAACCTTGAGCCTCATCCGCCGCGAGTTCAGCGCGTATTTCTACTCGCCGATCGCCTACGTCGTGATCGCGGTCTTCCTCGCGGTCACCGGGCACCTGTTTTATCTGAGCCTCTTGCAGCTTACCGCGCCGGGGCCCAAAGGCATCTCCTACCCCATGCAACTGATCGTCAACGACGTCGCCTTCTGGCTCGTATTCCTGTTCATCCCGCCGCTGCTCACCATGCGCCTCTTCGCCGAAGAACGCAGCTCCGGCACGCTCGAAATGCTGCTGACCGCGCCTTTGCGCGACTGGCAGATCGTGCTGAGCAAGTTCATCGCTTGTTACGCCTTCTATGTCCTTATGTGGCTGCCAACGCTTTTGTACCTGCCGGTGCTGCTCGACTGGGAATGGTGGACGCCCATGTGCGGCATCGACCCGTGGACCGTGGGCGCGACTTACCTGGGTTTAGCGCTGGCGGGGGCGATGTTTCTGTCGCTGGGCATGTTCGTCAGCAGCATGGTGAAAAGCCAAATCGTGGCGGCACTGCTGGCGCTGTTCCTGAGCTTGATCTTCATCGTCGCCGGCATTTGGCGGCCCGACATGGACGCCAGCGGCACCGTCTATCAAGTGCTCTACTATTTCACGGTGCCGCTCCACTTTGAGCGCAACTTCGGCCGCGGTGTGGTCGATACCCGGCAACTGGTGCTGTACGGCTCCGTCGCCCTGTTATGCTTGTTCCTGACCATTCGCAGCTTGGAGAGTCGCAGATGGCGCTGAAATCTCGCTTTTCCGGCTTGCACTTGCTGTTCCGCATGCTCGGGCTGACCGGCCTGATCGTCCTGGTCGTCGCCCTGGTGCTGTGGAAGGCGTTGCCCGCCGAGCACGAAGAGCTCATCCTGAAAATCGGCTACGGCGCTGCCGCGGCCGTCGCATTGGCGCTCTTGGTCGAGATTCGCGGCGTCGCCGGTCTCTTCGGCTCGCGCCGCGCCGCGCTGGGGTCGAATGTCCTTTTGCAAGTGCTGCTGGCTCTGGTTCTCGTCGGCGGCGGCAATTGGTTTTCGTTCCAGCATTATCGCCGCTTCGATTGGACCTGGGGCAAGGACTTCACCCTGCCCGCCGACGTGCGCAACCAACTCGCCCAGCTCCGCGGCGACACCGATATCGTCGTCTATCAGCGGTATGTCTCCTACTCGCAAAGTGGCGAAGCACAAGACAAGTACGATTTGGCCGCACACAAGAAGATCGTCGAAAAAATTCGCGACCTCGCAGAGCTATTTGGAGATCTCGGCGCACGATTTCGCGTTGTATTACTCGACATCCAGAATGACAATTTTGATGCCAAGCTGCGCGAACTACGGGTGAAAAAGCCGGTACTGGCCGCGGCCATAGACAGTGCTCCGGAAAACAGCATTTTTTTCTACGCCCCTGGCGATGTCGGACGAACGCAATTGATCGCGCAAGCTGTTGCCTCACAAGGCTTGGCCTCGGCAGCGGCCATATCACAAGGAATTGCCCAAGATATTGTCGCTGTCGGGATTGCGACACTTGACCGATCTGCGCTTAGTGGAAAGGTCCAGCGCTTGGCCTTCCACGATGTCTACCAGATCGACAAGCAAGCCTCGCAAGACGACAACGACGGCCTGGGCAACCTCGTCTTGAACTACCAGGGCGTCGGCCCGATTGCCCGCAAGATTCTCAACATCGAAGAGAAAAGCCCACGCATCGCCAGCGCAGTCGTGCATCCCGTGCTGACCATGAGCGACCGCGAGAATCTCTATCTCACCATGAACGGCGCCAAGAAAGTCCTCGACGCCTACGGCTTCGACTGCAAGGACCTGCTCATGCGTAAAGTCGAAGAAGGCGGCGGCCTGTCTCCCGACGCCGCCGTGTTGACCTTCGCGGAAGGCCGCTATGAACAGATCGAAGAAGAGCTGGCCCTGCTCAACGATTCGATTGAGAAAATGGAGAAGGAACAGACCGACGCCAACACGGTCTACAAGAAATGGCGCGATTCCTCGCTTGCCGAGCTGAATAAGACCTACGCCTATGTGATCTTGGAAGGCGGCAATCAGGGCGTCATCCTACGCAGCGCGGTCGAAAACCTCAAGAAATCGGGGCGCAACCACAAATTGATCGACGTGGACGACGACGACAAGCAGATGCGCGTCAAGGGATTCGAGCGCGATCTGGTCATCCTGCAAAACGTGCTGGAGGCGAATCGGAGGGAGCGCGACACGCTGGTTAAGGAAAAGCAAACGCTGAATGCCGACGAGCTGGGCGAAAAACGCCGCATCACCGACGTCGAGGTCAAGATGAAACGCGAGCTGGCCGACCGCGATCTGCTCATCATCCCGCGTTTCACGGCCATCAACATCCCGCGCGGCGAGCGCATTGCCAATCCGAATCGCGTCCACAAATTGGACGACGCCCAGCTCAGGGCGATCAAGCACTTCATGCGCGAAGGCAAGGCGGTGCTGTTCCTGCTCGGGCCGACGAATGAGCCGGAGGATGAAGCCCCCTTCCGTGATCCCGACACCGGCGGTGACGACGTGGAACGCATGCTGGCCGAGCTGGACTTTGTCTTGCCCAAGCAAACAATCCTCTTCAACGCCGAGGCCAAGGATTACAACGAACGCAAAGTCGGCGTGATGTTCGCGGGCAGGGAAACAGAGCTGCCGCCGGTCAAGTTCGAGTGGCAGCCCACGGGCATCAAGAAGGGGACGATGGACAAAGCCGCCCCGCACCCGATTCGCACCAGTTTGAACCTGACGAGCCGGGCCGTCGGCAAACAGCAGGCGATGGAGTTGCGCATCCGCCATCCGCGGCCCGTATACGTGCAGCGCGTCAAGCTCACGGCGACGGCATCTCCGTCGGCCGGCGTCATCGCGGGCTTCAGCTTGCCGGGGTGGTCGAGTGCCGTGGTCGCGTCGGCAACCTGGTTGAACCAGCGAGAGGTCGCCTCGGATGATAGTGCTGTGCTCTTCGTCACCAGCGAAGATTCGTGGAACGAAGGGCAACCCTTCATCAGCAAGAAGGGCGGCGTACCGCGTTACGAGCCGGCCAAGGACGACGACCCGAAAAAGAACACGCTCGACGAAGAACGCCGCGGACCGTTCCCGATCGCGGTTGCCGTAGAGCGTTCGGCGCCGACCTCGTGGTTCGAGGATGGCAAGCCGAATGCCAAAGCACGCATCGCCGTCATCGGCCACGGCGGCCTGTTCACCGGCCAAACGCTGACGCCGATCAAGGAGAAATTGCTGCTCGACATGGTCAACTGGCTCGTCGGCCGCGACGACCTCTTGGCGCGTGAGAGCCAGCCGTGGAAGTACCCGCGCGTGCATTTGCCCGATTGGCAGATTCTGCTCTGGCAAATGGGAACCTTCTTCGGCTTGCCGGTGCTGTTCCTGTATTTGGGCGCGATGATGTGGCTGGTGCGGAGTATGCGTTAACTGAGCCCCAACGGGGCGCCATGTGATAGCCCAGGGCGCGAGCCCTGGGTGGCGAATTCTTCTTGGATGCAAGCCCCAACGGGGCGCCATGTGATAGCCCAGGGCGCGAGCCCTGGGTTGCGACCGTGCCTTAGACTTCAAGCCCCAACGGGGCGCAATGGGCGAAAGGACATGAACCATGCCGCAATCCCTCGCGTCGATCTTGGTTCATCTCACCTTTAGCACGAAGAATCGCCAGCCATTGATCCGGCCCGACATCGAACCAGAATTGCATCCATACATGGCCACCATCTTTCGTCAAATGGACTCTCCTTCGATTGCTTTGAACGGCACCGACGATCATGTGCATGCGTTGTTTCGTCTTGGACGAAAAACGTCCGTTGCGGATGTCGTTGAAGAAGTGAAGAAAAGCTCGTCGAAATGGATCAAGACGAAGGGCATCGAGTACGCCGAATTCTACTGGCAGGCCGGATATGGCGCGTTTTCCATCGGCCAATCCGGCGTTTCTGGAGTCAAGCGGTACATTGCCAACCAAAAAGAGCATCATCACAAGAGAACATTCCAAGATGAATTCCGCGAGCTATGCACGAAATACGAAATCGAGTACGACGAGCGTTACGTTTGGGATTGACGTTATTGCGCCCCGTTGGGGCTTTACCGATTTGATACGTCGCGGTCCCAGGGCTACCGCCCTGGGCTAGCACATGACGCCCCGTTGGGGCTTTTCCGATCTGATACATCGCGGTCCCAGGGCTATCGCCCTGGGCTAGCACATGACGCCCCTTTGGGGCTCAAGCAGGACCTTTGGCATGAACCTGAAAACGACGCTGTTGCTTGCAGTTCTGGTCGCCGTCGGCGCGGGGGCGGCCTGGTACCTCAATCAATCGCTGACGCCGACCGCCGCCGTTAGTCCGACACTGGAGTTTCTCGAAAAACAACTCCAGCCCAATGGCCTCACGCGCATTGCTCTGGCCAAGGGCAATGACACGCGCTTCGTGCTCGAACGCAACGGCCCGGAATGGTCTCTCCCCGGCAAGTGGCCGGTCCGCACGCCGGACGTCGAGCACATCGTCCAAATCCTCACCAACCTGCGTTCGCGCTTCGCCCCGGTCGCCATCGCCAACGACGCCAACATGAAGGAATATGGCCTCGGCGACGACAAGACCCTCACCGTCAAGATCAAGCTCAGCGACAAAGAAGAACACACCCTGCTCCTGGGCGAACAACTCGACAAGGACAATCGCTTCACCCGCGCGACGTTTCTGCGGCTCGACGACAAGCCGGAGGTCATCCGCCTCGGCCCCGGTATTCTCGCCGAGCTGGATCGCTCGCAGGAGTATTTGCAGCAGCGCCGCCTGTTCCCGCCGGAGCGCGTCGCCAAGGACGAAGACGGCAAGGAGAAGGTCGAGCAGGTTCAGGCCCAGGAAATCCGCGTGCAAAGTCCCGACGGCAAGTACACGCTCGTCAAGCAAGCCGGCGATTGGACCCTCACCGATCCCGTCAACGACCGCGTCGATGCCGACAAACTCAAAGCGATCCTCACCGGCCTGCCCGATTTCTGGGCCGATCGCTTCGTGGCCAAGGATAAGAAGCCCGAAGACCTCGGCCTCGACAAGCCGGAGTACACATTCGCAGTGACCCGGCCCGGCGGCGCCGCGGTCAAGCTGCTCATCGGCAGAGTGTCGGATTCCAAAGACAAGGTCATCATGCGGCCCGGACCGCCCAACCAGTTCGGCATGCCGCAGAAGCCGATCCCGCAGTTCATCAAGGAGGAGTATCGCTTCGCCAAGCTGGAGCACAACGACCAGATCTTCGAGATCAGGAGCGAAAAGCTGAAGGACGTGGCGGTCAAGCTCGAAGATTTGCGCGACGCCCAACTCGCCCGCTTCAAGACCGAGGACGTGCGCCGCATCGAAATCCAGCAAGCGAAGGAAACGCTGGTGCTGGTCAAGGACAAAGAGAAATGGAAGTTCGAAAAACCGGTGACGCTCGATGCCGAATCGCAACCGATCACGGAGTTGCTCGACAAGTTGAACGGACTGCGCGCCAATGACAAGGAGATTCGCGACGGGGCCGATCCCAAAACCGTGGGCCTGGACAAGCCTCACGCCGTGATCAAGCTGGCGCTCGAAGAAGGCAAGGCCGACGACAAGGACAAGAAGAAACGCGAGCTGAGTTATCAATTCGGTACGAGCGACAAAGAGAAGGGCAAGCTGTTCATCCGCGTCGAGGGTTGGCCGCGCGTCAATGCCCTGGCGGATGACTTAATCAAACTCGTAGACCGTCCGGTGCTGGCGTATCGCAATCGCAAGGTTCTGGACATTGCCGTCGGCGACTTGGCCAAGATCGACATCGCCCGCGCCGGCGAAGAATACACGCTGGAGAAAAAAGACGGCGATTGGAAGCTGACCAAGCCGGCGACCGCCAAGGCCGACGCGGGCAAGGCGGAACAACTTGCCGGCGACCTGACCCGGCTGGAAACGGTGGAGTTCGTCGCCGATGCGCCCAAAGACGAGGACCTGGAAAAGGTGTACGGCCTCGCCAAGGCGCCGTTGCGCGCCACCATCCACTTCAGCGACGCCAAAAAGCCGGCCCAGACGCTCGCCATCGGCAATCAGCGCACCGGCAAGGACGAATGGTACGCCCGGCTCGATAAGGGTTCCGTCTTTGTTGTCAAGAAAGACGTGCGCGAACTGCTCGACCGCGAATCGCTGACGTATCGGCCGCTTGAGGTATGGAAGATCGCCGGCGACGACCTGCAAGAGATTCGCATTCAAAAGGATGCCAAGACATATTCGCTGACGCGCAAAGAAAAGGAAAAGGACTGGAAGATCGCCGGGCCGTTCGAGGCGACCGCGGTTGCCAGTGCGGTTGAAGCAATTACCGATGAAGTGGCCAAACTCAAGGGCGAGAAGTTTGTCGTCCACGCCGCCAAAGAACTCGACAAATATGGCCTCGACAAGCCGTATCTCACCGTGGAAGTCGTATCGAAGGGTGAAAAGGAGCCGAAGAAGAGCAAGCTGCGCGTCGGCAAGCCTGTGGAGAAGGGTGAGAAGAATCGCTATGCCCAGATCGAGGGCGACGGGGCCGTGTTCGTCCTCGGCGACAAAGTGGTCAGCGCGTTCGCCAAAGACGCGCTCGATCTGCTCGACAAGGAACTCGTCAGCGTCAGCATCAAAGCGATTCAGCGCGTGCAGGCCAAGGGGTCGGCGCCGTTCGCACTCGAACAGAAAAAGGACGAGTGGCACATCGTCGGCTCCCCTGCCCCGTCGTTCCAGGCTGAGGACGATGCCGTGGGCGGCTTCTTGCGACCCTGGGCTCGGCTGCGCGCGGAACGGATCGCCGCTTACGGGCCGAAGATCGATTGGAAGGAATTCGGTTTGGACCAGCCAGCCGTGAGCGTGACCGTGACCATGACGACCGAGAACGAAAAGGACAAGAAGACGATCGATCACACGCTTGCCCTGGGCAAGGAGACCGGCAAAGGCGAGCGCTTCGCCAGGCTCGATCAGCAGTCGGCCGTCGTGGTGTTGGATGCCGCGACGACCGCCGATCTGGCCCGTTCGCATCTCGACTTCGTCAACCATCGCGTGCTTAAGTACGATCTGGACTCGGTCACCGGCATCGTTCGCCAGATGAAGGACGGCGATTTTGAATTGTTCAAGCGCGAGGATCAATGGCGCTTCGCCAAACCGGACAAGCAAGCCGACGACATTACTGTCAGCGACGTGTTGGAAAAGACGTTCCGCCTGCGCGCCCAGCGCATTGCCGCCTATCCAGCGAAAGACCTCAAGCCGTTCGGCCTGGAACAGTCGACTGCGACTGTGACGTTGAAGCTGGCGGACGCCACGGGCAAGGCGAGCCAACACGTCATCAAGATCGGCGATTTGGCGAAGGAGCCGGGCAAGACCAACAACGGCGAACGATATGCTTTGATCGACAAAGGCGACGCCGTCGTCGTGCTGGCGCCGGATTTGTCCAAGCATATGGTGGCGCCGCCCTTGCACTTCGCCGACCGCAACCTGGCGAGCTTCGGCTCCGCGGACAAGATCACGCTGGAGCGCGGGCCGCGCAAAGTCACCTTCACAAAATCGGATTCGAGCTGGCAGATGACGGCGCCCGTCAAGACCGACGCCGAGGACGCCGCCCTGGACGATTTCCTCAAGGATCTGCGCCGCCTGCGCGTCGATGAAGTCGTCGCGGAGAAGGCCGATCTCAAGCAGTTCGGCCTCGACCGGCCGCAAGCGCATTGGACCTGCAGTGCCGGCGGTAAGGACGTGCTGACGCTGCTCGTCGGCAATCCGGAAGCCGGTAAGGAAAAGGAATCGACGCCGCGGCGCTATGGCAAGTTGGCGAACAACGATGCGATCTTTCTGCTGAGCGCCAAGCAGAGTGCCAAGGCCCTGGACGAGTATCGCAGCCGCAAGCCGTGGCCGACCCTAGATGCCGTGCAGGTGGAACAAATCGCCTACGGCGGTGCGGCGCCATTTACGCTCAAGAAGAACGAAAACCTGTGGAGCGTAGCGGGTAAGCCGGAGTTGAAGGTGAGCGCCAAGGCCGTCAGCGACACGCTCGACGCTCTCGCCGGGCTCAAGGTGCAGCGCTGGCTGGCGGATGAAAAAGGCGACATGCAACTGCACGGCTTGCAACCGCCGCTGTGGACGATTGGTATTCAAACCTCGGCCGGCAAGCGCAGTTTGCTGATCGGCCGGACCGAAGGCGATTCGCAGCGCGTCTACGCCGCGCTGACGGGCGAGACGGCGATCTTTGTGCTGAGCGAAGAGGATGCGCAACGGATCGTAAAACCGCAGCCGGCGTTTCTTGAAAAGTGACGATTAGATGCGATAGTCGTTGCCGAACACTTCTTCCCACGTCAGCAACTTTAGCGCGCATGGCTGATTCATTTCGGATTCGGCCTGATCCTTCGCCAAATCGAAACATCGATCCCATGCGCCCTTGACCACGTCGTCAGTCAGACTGGGCGTTTCTTCCTGAATCTCCGCGATCTCAGCCCGCGCTTGGCGGATGCTGCTCGCCCAGCTTCGGCAGCGTTGGTCCGGTTGCGACAACCACTTGATGACGTGCACCATGAGGCGGACCAATTGACTTCGCAGTGCACGCCGGTCGGATCGTGCCAAGGCGTCGATTAACTCCTCCAAACCCTGCCGCGCTTGGTCGACGTGGCCTGACTGCAATTCGTCGCGAATCGCCACGGCGGTTTGGTAATGGGAATCGGCTGCCTTCTCGCGCCACGTCATTGAAAACCTCGTCACCTAAGTTCCGCGTCCCTCATTGTGCAACAAGATCGCCGCACTGTCAAAGCGATTTGTGCCCCCGAAAAGGGGACAGGACCTTTTGCATTCAGAGGTCCTGTCCCCTTTTCGGGGGCCCGGCAAACACAAAGTCGCAGAAAAAAGATTGATCCGGACGCCAAGGCACACTAGAGTGACACTCAATCTGACCGATACGCTCACGGGCCGCTGTCGGTGGACATACCTTGATCCTTACACATGAGGATACACCATGCGCTGCAACAAGTGGTTGTTGTCATTAGCGACGCTCGCCTTTGGTCTGGCGCTGCTTCTGCCGCCGGCGACGGCCCAGGACGGCAAGAAAACCATCATCGGCAAGATCATTCGCCTCGATCCGCGCTTCGACAAGCTTGTCCCGATGGACGCCCAGCTTGAAAAGATCGCGGGCGGCTACATCTGGACCGAAGGCACGGTTTGGGTCAAGAACGGCGGCTATCTGCTGTTCTCTGACATCCCCAACAACGTGGTCATCAAGTGGAAGGAAGGCGAAGGCGCCAGCAAGTTCGTCTTCCCGTCCGGCTACACCGGTAAGAAGGCCCGCGGCGGCAAACCCGGCGATGAGCCCGGTTCCAACGGCCTGACCATCGATCCCGAAGGCCGATTGACCCTGTGCGAGCACGGCGATCGCCGCGTAGCCCGCATCGACGTCAAGCTCGGCCCCGACACCAAACCAATGCTCGACGCCGCAACGATGAAGAAGACGACCCTCGCCTGGCAGCATGAGGGAAAGCGTCTCAACAGCCCCAACGACATGGTCTGGCATTCCAACGGTGACCTCTATTTCACCGATCCTCCTTATGGCCTGGAAGGATGGTTCAAGGACAAGGGACGTGAACTCGATTTCCTCGGTGTCTATCTGCTCAAGCCGGACGGAACCCTCAAGCTCCTGACCAAAGAAATGTCGGCGCCCAACGGCATTGCCCTGTCGCCCGACGAAAAGACGCTGTATGTCGCCAATTCCGATCCGTTCAGCCCAATCTGGAAGGCCTTCCCCGTCAAAAGCGACGGGACGATCGGCGAAGGTCGTGTCTTCTTTGACGCTAGCAACTTTGTCAAGGCCGCGAGAAAGGGCCTGCCCGACGGCATGAAAGTCGATGTCCACGGCAACTTGTGGGCGACCGGTCCCGGCGGCCTGCATGTCTTTGCTCCCGACGGCACTTTGTTGGGAACGCTCGACACCGGCGTCAACACCGCCAACTGCTGCTTCGGCGACGACGGCAGCATGCTGTACGTCGCGTGTGACCACGACATCGGCCGCATTAGGACGACGACGAAGGGGAAGGGATTTTGATGCGGTACAGCTTGCGTTTAGCGCGCCAGGGATCACGCGCCGGCGCGTGATCCTCGGTGCGCTAAACGCAAGCAGGAAACCTTTCTATAATGGGCGCATGCACACCAGCCCCCTCCAATCGCTCATCGCCGCCGGCACCAAGTTGTGGCTCGATTCGATCGATCCCGATCTGGTGACGCGTAATCGCGCGCTCGGCGCCACCGGTGCGACTTCCAATCCGATCATCATCGCGGACCTCATCAAGACGGGTCGCTTCGATCAGCAGCTTGCGGCGCTCATGCGCCAGGGGCTGGACGATGAAGCGGTCGCCTGGCAAATGACCGATCAGCTCGTCCGCAATGCCCAAGGAGTCTTCTCTCCGGTCTGGCAGGCGACCAAGGGCGACGATGGCTACGTCAGTTTCGAGCTCGATCCGCTCTTGGAAGACCTGACCAACACGATGCCTGTGCAGGATCGCGCTCGTCAATACGTGCAGCTCGGCAAGAAGTGGAGCCAGGGGCACACCAACCGGATGATCAAGATTCCCGCGACCCCGGCGGGGTTGGCCGCGATCGAAGACCTGGCCGCAGCCGGCGTGACTCTGAATATTACCCTCGTGTTCACGCCGCGCCAGTATGTCGCCGCGCGCGATGCCATGTGGCGCGGCGCCCAAAAGCGCGACTCGCTCGACCGTTTCAAATCGGTCTATTCGATTTTCGTCAGCCGCGTCGACGTCTACACCGAACAGCACGTGCCGCAGCTATCGCCGGCCGCGCAAGGTCTGGTCGGCATCGTCAACGCCAAGCATATCTGGGAAATGAATCGCCGTTTCTGGACCGACAAGAAGCTGCCGCTGCGGCAAGAGATCATCTTCGCCAGCACGGGCACGAAGAAACCCGGCGATCCGGCGTGGAAATATGTCGAGGCGTTTGCCGGCTCGGACATCGAAACGAACCCGCCAGCGACGAATGACGCAGTCGAGGCGTGTGGCCGGTCGTTCACTCGGCAGGTGGATCAATTGCCGCCGGCGAGTGTGCTCGGCGAGATCGAACGGCTCGTCGATTTGCAAAAGCTCGAAGACGTGCTGATGAGCGAAGGCCTCAAGAAATTCGCCGATCCGCAAAAGGCGCTGCTGAAGCTGATTGTGGAGAAGCGCAAGAGTCTCAGCGCGTAGGGTGCGTGCAACGCACCGCTTCGGCAACGGTGCGTTGCACGCACCCTACTCTTCGCGCGGCTCTTCCGCGTTGCCGCCGATCAATCCAATGTAACTGATATACCGTCGCTCACTGATTTGCCGTTTGGCGACCGCGTCCTTGACGGCACAGCTCTCTTCGTGTGTGTGCGTGCAGTTGGGGAACGCGCACAAGTGGATGTAGGCGTGGAACTCGGGGAAGAAACCTTCCACCTCTTCCGGGATGATGTCCCACAATTCGAACTGGCGAATGCCCGGCGTATCCACGACCCAGCCGCCGAAATCGAGTTGGAGCAGTGAGGCGGTCGTCGTCGTGTGCTTGCCTTTTTGATTGACGTCGCTGATTTCGCGTACCGCCAGGCCCAACCCCGGCTGTAGGGCGTTCAGCAGCGACGACTTGCCGACGCCGCTTTGGCCGGAAATAACGCTCTCCCGGTCCTTGAGCAGGCGCCGAAGCCGCTGGAGCCCGTGCCCGCTCGCAGCGCTGGTAAGCAGCGTGGGAATGCCGAGCTGGCTGTAGTAACCGACCAGCGGTTGAAATTCGGCTGGATCGACCAGATCGGCCTTGTTGAGGCACAGAATCGGCGCGATGCCACCCTGCGCGGCGCTGGCCAAATAGCGATCGATCAAGTGCGGCTTCAGGTCCGGCTGGGCCAAAGCCATGACGATGACGACTTGATCGACGTTCGCCACCAGCACGTGTTCCCGGCCGCGCGACGCTCGCTTCAATACCCCATGCCGCGGCTCGACACGCTCGATAAAGCCCTCGTCGTTTTGCGCCGGCCGAATCCACACGCGGTCGCCCGTCGCCACGACGTTGCGCTGATCGGTCGCCAGACTTTTGAGCAAGCGCCGCACGGCGCAGCGATAGGAGCGGCCGGCGTCGGTCTGCACGACGCTGGCCAAACCATGGACACGCAACACTCGGCCGGGCAGGTGGACGGCCGGGTCGATGCTCGGCATCACGGCGGCATCTTCGCAGGCCGTTGCCCCGGTGTCTTCCTGGATGATGGTGCGTTTGCGCGACAAATCGCCCTTGGCGCGCACGCGCTCGCCGCCGGTGGTCGCCTTTTCCTCGAAGCCGTGCTCCGCGAAACCGCGCGTCCAGTCCCTGTGGCGCGGCGGCTTGGTGCGGTTCTTGCGCAGCTCGACGCGGATTTTCTTCTTCTTTGACATCCCAGATGGTTTACCGTTTCGTGCTCGCGCGGCAAAGTCGAAGATTGCGATTGTTCGCCGGGCGCGCTAAGCGGCAAGCCACACGCCCCTTTACTTGGGCTTGGATTCGGCGCTCTTGGACTTTTTCCAATAATCCAGGAGCGGCGTCGCGCCGGGCGGGACGCGGTCGCGCTCGGCGATCACGATGCCGTAATCGCGCAGCACACAACGCAGGCCAAGCTCGTCCTCGAGCCATTGCAGGGCCGCGCCCGTCGGAATCGGCTCCGTCAGCGTCAGCGTCACCTTTGCGCTGTCTGCAATCTTCGCTGTAACGTGGACGTTGATGCCTTTGAACTGCTTGCTCAGCCAATCGACAATCTCGCGTGGCTTCGAATCACGGAATTCCCCCTTAATCGGCGCGTCCAGAGCGGCACGCACCTTGTCCGCCAAGGATCCCGGCAAGCCTTTCGGAGCACCGTAATCGATGGCGCCCGCTCCCATCGGGTTGCCGCGCCAGTCACGCGCGTCGCCCATGGGTGGAAATCCACCTCCCCCCCCGCCGGGCGCCATCATGCCACCAAAACCAGAGCCGCCCCCGACGGGCGCCGCCATGGTCGCCGGTTGCTTGCCGACAAGGTAGAGCAACTCCGATTCGAGTTTGGCGAGATCGAATTTTGCGTGCACGAACGTAAGTCTGGCATCAGCCAGGTCTCTCTGGCCACCCTTCAGTTTCTTTTCGATTTCCAACCGGCTCTCCGCTTCGGCAACGATTTCGCGCTTAGCCATGATTTCCTCATGAAGCCCGGCAATCTCCTTGTGCACAAGGAGGCGAGCGCGGTTCATTGCCGCTTCAGCGTCGCGAACTTTCGACTCGGCAACGCGGATGTCGGGATTGTCCTTGAGCGCTTTGGCGAGCAGTTCCTCCAAAGTCATCGCCTTGATGTCTTTTTCTGTTCTTGGACCGCCGCCGAAACCGCCCATTCCTTGGCCCGTTGCGGTTCCGCCGGGCATTTTCGTTTTCATTTGGTCGGTGAATTGTGTGTAAAGTTCACGCGTGACCTGGCCATTGGTGATGCCGCGTTCTTTCAGAAACTCTTCAAGCGGTTCGCGCAAAGACTTGGTTTCTGTCGCGAGGAAATAAGTCCGGCCCTTGGCGAGAAAATCGAACATTTTGACCGAATCCTTCTTCTTCTTGCCGTCCGCTTGTCCCTCGCCGCCAAGACCGCCGGGAGAACCGCTGCCTCCGGCAAGGCCGCCCGGCTTCGACGGTTGACCGCCGGGTTGGGCCGCTCCTCCTCCGCCAGCCGGTGGTTGCGCCCCGCTGGGCGTTGCACCCGGTTGCGGCTTCACGTCTTGCGCCGGCGCCGCGTGATTGTAAATCAACAGAATCGCCAGCAGTGCGAGGGTTCGCTTAATCATGAACGATCTCCTTTCGACGGGCATTTTTCAGGGAAACAACCAGCCAGTTGTCCTCCGGGGCGATTTCCAGTTCCGCTTCGGTGCAGGCGTCGAGCGCTTGGCTGTAACAGCGCAACGCCGACTCAAGGTCATTGCTTGCTTCAAGGTACTTGTTGCCGGCCAGAAAATAGGCGGCCGCGCGATTGCTTCGGCTGTCGAACGCTTGCCATTCCAGGGCCACGGGCGGCAATGGCTCCAAAGGCTCAGCCATGGGCGGCTCCGACGGCTTGGGCAAGACGGCGATGGGCGGTTGTTCGGGAAGAGCACGGGGTGCCGGCCTGGCGAAATACCAAATCGAAGCCGCGGCCAACAAACACGCCGCGACCGCTGCCGCCAGCGCCAGGCGACGAATCACCCGGCGACGCCCAACGTGCCGGCTCGTAGCGTCGCGCAATCGTTGACGCAGACCAACCGGCTCCGCGTTTACGGTTGGCTGCAACAATTCCTGCAATGGATCGGTCAACTCGTTCATGGCTTGATCTCGCGGATCGATTCATCATCCGGTTCCGGCAGACCGTAGGCCGCACGGAATGCCTGTCGGGCCCGGCTCAAAAGCGACTCGACGGCCTTGAGCGATTCGCCCCACGCCAGCGCGATCTCGGCCACGCTGCGCTGCTCCAAATACTTCGCCCGTAGTGTCGCCTCATAACGCTCCGGCAACTCGGCCAGGATCCGGGCAATGCGCTCCGCTCGTTCGCTCGGCTCCGATTCGAAGTCATGCGCTATTGGACATTCCGGCAACACTTGGTTCGTAACCGCCTGCTTGGCGCGAAAATGGTTGCGGAGCAAATTCGCCGCAATGCCGCATAGCCACTTCGCGAACGGCGCCTGACTCGCGTCGAAGGTTCGGATGCGGCGCACGGCGACAAGCCAGGTTTCTTGCGTGATGTCGTCGGCCAAATCGCGCAACCCGGCGCACCGCCATTGCACATAGGCAAGCACTTCGGCAAAGGCGCCGTCGTACAGCGTCTGCCAGGCGCGCGCGTCGCCGCGCAGCACCGCCTCGCGCAGGCTTCGTTCCCGCAGGGCGCGTTCGCTAGCCGGCATGACCGTGTCCTGGGTCGAACGTGGAAACAGCTTCCGAGGTATTATTGTCGCACGAAGGGAGAATCCTTCGAGGAATCGTAGATAAGATCAAGAACCGTTTACCGTTTCGCGCTCGCGATGAAGAGTCGAGAAACTGATATTTCATTCCGAGCGCGAAACGGCAAGCGATCAACTGTTACTTCACCCCATTGCGATACCCGCGCACCAGCGGCTCCGGGTCGATCACATCGGGGAAGCCGTCGCCGTCGGTGTCCTTGAGGAACTCCAGGTCAAGCCCGTAGCATTGGCGTACGTTGGTCAGCGCGAAGGAGAGGATCTTTTCGCCCTTGATGTTGCGGATCGGGCCTTCGATCTTGGCGGGGATTTTGACGAGCCATTCGGGGTTGAAGCGCTCCGGGCCGGTGTCCATGCCTTGGACCATGAAGTGCTCGTCGATCTTGCCGTCGCCGTTCATGTCGCAGGGCAATTGATCGGTTTGATAGAGGACGAGGCTCTGCAGGAAGCACACGATCTGCTTGCGTTCCAGCTCGGATAAATTCACGTAGCTGACGCGCGAAGTGAGCGCTTCGCCGCCGTGCCGACGGATGACGCTGTCGAGATCGAGGTCGGCGCCGTCATGGCCGTAGGGCGCGGTGTGGCCGACACCCCAAAGCGGTGTCGTGCGCCAGGTTTTCACGAGGCTGCCGTCGAATTGCATTTGATAGAACGCCTCGCCGACGTCGTGATACTTGAAGTCGCTGTAGACGCCGCGGATGGTGTAAGCGCCGCGCTTGGGGACGACGCGTGCGCCGCGCTCCGCATTCGCGTCGCGGCTAACCAAATGCACCACTTTTCCTTCCATGCGCTCCGTCTTTTCGTTCCACGCGACTTGCAATTCGAAGAAGCGGCGGTCGCCGTCAAAGCGCTCGGTGTAGACCTCGGCCTTGGGATTGTGCGGCAACAGATGCCAGTCGGGAATGTGGCAGGTCGCGCAGCCGACCTTGTGGAAGAGTTTCTCACCGATCCTGGCATCGCTGGTTTGCCGGCCACGGGTCGGGGCCGGGTGGTTGAGCAGGTACCATTCGGTGACGTCGAGATCGCCTTCGGAAATCTCTTCGCAATAGCCGTCGCGGTCTGGATCGTCGAGGCTGATGCCGGGAAGAACCCCCCTTGCCCCCCCTTTGGAAGGGGGGGAAGGGGGGGTCTTGGCGCGGACGCCGCCGCGATCCTTGCCGGCGGCGCTGATGAATTGCTGAGCGCCGGCGTTGGAAACGAGGGCCAGGCCGTCGCGCTTCGGGCTGGTGTAGGTCGTCGGATCGTGGGCCTGCAAACCGGAGTGGATGTCGAACGGCGTCAGCGTGAAAGCACGCAGCGTCGTCGAAATCGCCGGGCGGAACGGCATGTACGGCGTGCCGAATCCGAAGACTTGCACCTCGAACGTGTAGCCGGCGACTTCGGGCGAGTTCAGGCTGCGGGCCGAGGGAATGCGTTGGCCGTCCGCGTCGACGAAGATCGGCCAGAAGACGGGATTGAGATCGGGATAGCCGTCGCCGTCCTCGTCGTCGAAGGAGCCAAAATCGATGAGGACTCGTTCGCCTTCGACCCCCCCACCCCCCCCTTGCGAAGGGGGGGCAAGGGGGGGGGGTAAGTTGCTGATCAAACATCGCTTGCCCTTCGCTTCTTCCTTGCTGATCCAGCCGTCGTGATTGGCGTCGGCGATGGCGAGGGCTTGCAGGCGCATTTGCAAACCGATCATCTCGACGAGACCGCCGCCGAACATGTGCGGCGTGTTGCGGCCGCTGCCGCCGTTCTTGGCGATGGTCATGCCTGCGCCGGCGTCGCGGTAAGGAACGTTGTGGCAAGCGCCGCAGGAATTGGCGTGGGCGCGATCCATCATCTTGGTGACGCCGTCGGGAAGAAGGATGCCGTCGATCTTGCCGGCATCGCCGTAGACGCCGTCGCGATCGCGGAAGTTGCGCTGCGTCAGGCTCTTGCCCCACATGTAGCCGAGCCACGGATCGACCTGCTGCAAATACATCGATCCGCCTGCTTGCGACGGATCGGTGGTGTGCACGACCCGGACGCGCGGATTCTTGATCGACAGGCCGGACAGATCGCGCGGCACGTCGATCGGTTGGTCGAGCGAATTGCCGGGCCGTTCGGTCTGCTGCGCGTGCACGGCGACTTGCCGAGTCACGATGACCGTGCAAACCGCGCCGGCCAGAAAACCGCCGGCGATCCAGAGCAAATGATGTCGCATGATGATGATCTCCCAACACAGCCGAGCCGCAACCAAAAGAAATGCAGCATCTAGCCACAGATGAAACACAGATCAAACACAGATGGAAAGGCAAAACGCAGAGCTGCTTGGTTGCTGTTTTCGAGATCTGTGTTTGATCTGTGTTTCATCTGTGGCTCAAGTCCATAGAATGGACGGTTCAGAATCCCTCGCGCCGGACAACGTTCTATTGTAAGCGCTGCGCCGCCGCGATTTGAACGACAAAACTGCGAAACCCGCCAAAGGATCGCACCGATGGTCGAAAAGAAGATCGAGCTGCGCCGCCGCCGCGCTCGCGGCAAGAAGCTGGCCAAGCTGAAAACGAAACTGGCAAACGCCAAGGACGGCAAGGACCGCGATGCCGCCCTGGTCAAGATCCGCCGCATCAGTCCCTGGTGGACAGAGCCTGCCGCCGCGAAGTAGTCCCTTGGCTTGCGTTGAGCGAAAGCGAGAAACGAAGGCTGCGCTAAACGCAAGCTAGGAATGGCTTATCAATCGGGGTATACTTGAGGCGCTCCCTTGCGAAAGGACAGCCTCTCATGAATCCCCGTCTCCTCGAACGAATTGCCGGCACCAATCCGATTCGTGAAATCCCGCTCACCGGCGACCAATTCCTCATCGGCCGCGGCAACGATTGCGACCTGCGCCTGCACGTCTCCGAAATCAGCCGGCACCACTGTTTGCTGCACATCGACGGCAATGAAATCACTATCGGCGACATGGGCAGCAGCAATGGCACCTATGTGAATGGCACGCGCGTCCTGAGCCAGACCACGCTGCACACCGGCGATGAAATTCGACTGGGGTCGTGCATCTACGTCATCGACCTCGGCGACGATCCACAGTGGAGCGAGCGGTTTTTGAAGAACGACGTCGATCCGGTCGCCGTCACCTCACGCGTGCCGCCCAAAGACTTGGCGAAGAAGCTGCTCGACAAGCCGTAATGCCAAAAAATCGGAGCAAGCCATGGCGCCGGCGCTCAAAATCGCAGCCGTCTTCCTGCTGACACTGGCGGTTGCGCTGTTGCCTGCCTCGGCGTTCGCGCAGGGACGGCGTTCGACGACAGCGTCGCCACCGGCTCTTCGCGGCAACATCAAGCATTGGGCGGTTTCCGAATATCCTTTGCCGCGCGATCGGGAGCAGTTCGGCGGCGGCGAAGAAGTTGATTTCTGGATCGAACCGCCCGACGGCGAAGGGCCGAATGCGATCGTCGGCTGGTGGGTCGATGGTTCGGCAACGGTCTATCCTCTCGTGACCATCAAGACCCGCGTGACCGTTGAAATCACCGAATCGGACAGCAGATTCCTGGTGCAAGCGGCGCGCTATGACGCGACCACAATATCGGCCGATGAGAAACCCGCCGTCGATTTGCAAAGCTGGCTCCGTGAGCAGATCAAAGCCTTGCCCAAAGGCGAGCGCGAGCCCATCGGGGACGGAGCACCTGGGCCGCGCGATTATCCCAAGGAATTGCGCACCGAGCTGTATCGACTCGACCGTCTGCGCAAGGGCAGAGATACGCCCTTCGATCAGCTTGAGGATCTTGGCGGCAAGTTGCTGGAAAAGTTCCCAGGCCCCAAAGAACGCGGCCAGGTCTATTACTGGATGGCGCACGTCTACGCCCAAAGCGGCCTCGTCCGGCCCGAAAAGGTGGTGGAACACGCCAAGAAGGCGCTGGAACTTCCGCTGGAGCCGCTGCAAGCGCCACGGTTGTACGTTTACTGGGGAGACGCATTGCGGGTTGCCGGCGCCAAGGAACCGCTGGCGACGCGGCGGAAGCACTCGGCCGTCGTCTACCTGGCCGGGCTGCGTGAAGTGATGCGCTACCCGCTGCCGGCCAAAGCGCCCATGCTGCCGGGGATCGAGCGTTCGAGTCGGGGAGATAAGCGATCCGCAAAAGAGTCGGAATCCCTGCAGCGCCAGGTCGCAGCGCGGGAGTTCGCCGAGTTTCAGGGCGTGATGGTCCAGCATCGCGATGTGCTGGTCCGCCAGATCGCCGAACTCTACAATCGTCCGCCGATCGCCGATGATGAGCTGCGTGAGCTGGCCGCGGGCGTATTGCGCGAAGCTTGGTTAGTGGACGGTTTCCAGCGGGCACTCAAGGGCGCACCGTGGGAGTCGATTCGCCGCTAGTGCACCGGCAGAAGCATTTCTGCCGGCTTGTGGTGCGGCCGTCCCGGCTGCATCGGTGCAGGCGAGACGCCTGCACCGATGCAGGCGAGACGCCTGCACCGATGCAGGCGAGACGCCTGCACCACAATTGTTTCTGCCTGTCTACTTGGACAGCGCCACTTTTCAATTTGGGCAAGATGGCCTCACGAAGATTAAGGACTTACGACGACGACACTTTGCCCAGTGTGAAAAGTGGCGCTGTCCAACTACTTAGCTTTGATTGCGAGTTGATCGGAATGCCAGACACTGTTTCGTTCGTCAATATCTGCGCCCCCTCGCGCGGCTTCAACATCTTCAAGCAGTCCGCCTGGGGCAAGCCGCACGCCTACCGGCGCGTTGAAGCGCCAATCGCGGCGTCGCGCCCGGCGGCGAAGCGCCACAACATCCGGGAAATCGTCGCCCATTGTCGCGGCAAGGTTGGTAGTGGTACAGTTTGATGGCAAGAAACCCGGTTTCTCCGAAGAAACCGGGTTTCTGGGACCAAACTGCACCACTACCGCAAGGTTGCCAAAAGCTGGCAACGTTGCCAAAAAGTGGCCACCTTGGCATCGTCAAGGTTGCCAAAAAGCGGCAACGTTGCCAGGGTGCCCCGTTCATTTTCGTGGGCACGACGTGAGGCGCTGCCACGCAACTGCTTGCAGACCGGAACTTTACGCCGTGTTGCACGATGTGCCCAAAGGCATGGTTCAAAACCGGGCAACAAACATATGTGTGTGGAGTGTCGTGGGATTGTGGCCCTGTCGGGCATGGTTCAATTCTTGTCATTTCTGGGTGACAGCGTAAATGCTGGGGGGGGGACTACACTTGCCTGTCATGTGATGCCGACATTTTTTTCGATGTAACATTGGATGGATCAAGGGGATAGGAAGTTGAGTGCGTGCCAACTGT